>ERZ1673962.274-NODE-274-length-41381-cov-13.755916_pt1 | contig 41381 bp, 37 predicted proteins | sample MGYA00580188_ERZ1673962 | MGnify/ENA primary metagenome ERZ1673962 (study PRJEB41334, sample SAMN05608104) | rock metagenome | biome: terrestrial subsurface; feature: shale formation; material: shale | place: USA: Pennsylvania ... | reverse complement strand
CCGTTGCTGCTGAGGAAAACCTTAAAATACTGTCCGGGATTAGTTGACCACTACAGCCCGTGCCGCAGCCAAGGGGCGACGCGCCCACCAAAGGTGAAGTGTGCTGGGATGGCCATGGCGTATGGATTTTTCACGGGCTGCGGCCGCATTGATATCATCTAGCGGTAGTGCCACTTCGATGAGCTTTCTGGGCATTTTAATCGGTGTCGTCATAACAATTCCGGTGCGTTCTGTTGCAAAACGTCTTCGGCAATGCGGCCGAAGAATTGGCGTGTCACGCTGAAGAAGGGTTTCAGTGTTGCGGAAACAGGTACAAGATCCACGGTAGCTAGGCTATGCAGGTCCATTTCCTTATCTAGATGCTCGTCCAGCAATTTGCTGAGCTCATCCCACCATTTCTGGCGTTCAACCTGTAAAAACGGGCTGTTTAGGTTGAGTAAATCGATTGTGTATTGGGCTCGTTCTTTGTCTGAAGCACTCAAGGTTTCTGTGGGTACAATTCGCCCATCAGACAGGTATGAGAAGAACCGGGCGCAATCTGGCTGGTGTGGTGAGATAAACCGTTGCATATCCACAGACTGTTGTTTGCCCGGCGCATGTCCCCCGAAAAGATCCGTGGGTACATCGGCTGCCTGTTGCTGGTTCCTGAGTACATCAATGCCCTGAGCTTCCAATGCACTGGCTGCCAGGTTGGCGTAATCAAATGTTCTCTCTGGCCGTTGGTTTTTGTTTTCAATATGCTCGATATGGAACCCGAAACCATAAGCAGCAGCGTTCAGTTCGCTGTAACAGCATAATTGGTACTGTTCATCCAGCAGGCTCTGCAATACCGCTGACTTACCGTTAAAGCTGCTCCAACGGCTTGTGGCTTGTTCATTGGTATGTGGAGGACTTTGGTTTGCCCGGCCTAGCTGAAAGCCACCGTTTCCTTGTTTGGTGATATGCCTCATCCCTGAAGTGCCTTCTGCCTCTCGATGCTTCGCTGCAAGCGTGTCAATTGGGGATGTTCTTTACCCAACGTCTTGACCAATCTAGCCATCAAGTCTGTTGCCTCAGAACTTTCATAAAGGCCTTGATCAACCAGTTCGGTCAGGCGTTGAAGTTCCTTTTTCTCAGCAACAGGAGGTTGGGGATCCACGAACATGACGCCCTGAAGAACAGTATTGCTGGGCTCGCCATAGGTTCTTGCCAGTGGTATTTCTGCTGTGGCGTCGCCGCTGGTGTAGCTCTGTATAACCCGGATATTGTCCCGGCGTATGGTGCTTAACACCTGTGGGCTGTGTGTAGTTACCACAAACTGGATGCGCGGGAATGCTTCACGCAGAGTTTGGATAACGGTTTGCTGCCATTCTGGGTGCAGGTGCATGTCTACTTCATCAATGAAGACTATCCCCTGGGTTTTCTGCTGTGCGTGGGCGCCCAATTGTGGGTTCAGTTTTGCACAGCGCCACGCCATGTCGGCCACCAGAGAAACCATGGCTCGTACACCGTCACTGAGTTGCGAAACGGGTAAAACACCCATATCCGAGTGGTTCATGGCCAACTCTTCGTGTTGCACACTGTAATGAAAGCCGCTCCAGCCTTCGTTCTGAAGCACTTTGTCCACAGTGTTCTGGATGCCTTCAATTTGATCGGCCAGGGTGTATCCCTCATAAGCATCCATGTTTTTTTGCTGCAACACGGCAAGGGTTGCTTTTGTCATCCACTGTTGCACTTGGGTAAAGCTGGAGGCTGAGCTGAAGCAGTCCTCATAGCCCATGGTACGACTGGCGCTGAGCACTGCTTTGCGGCCCATGTTTTTGTGGGCATTCCAAAGGCGGCCAGAGCCGTAGTACGCCAAGAGCGGTAAATCGACAGGCTCCAGCTCGCGCACACCAGCCATAAGAGCTTTGCCGATATTGGCCAGCTCGGCAGCGTGTTTGGCAGTCGTTCGGCCTTTTGCGCTGTTAAGTTCACGACTAACGGGGCCGCTTAGATCGTCCAGAGTCGCTTCAATTCGAACGGGATAAACCTGTTCATTGTCTGATTGTCCCGGCAGACGCTGATATCTTGCATCGCGATACTCGATGGATTTGGATTTACCAAGGTCAAATGCACCCACAAATGTACCCAGAGCCACAGTGGCTGCATCCAGCACGCTGGTTTTACCCTGGCCATTTCTGGCCGCTAAAACGGTCAGTTCTGGATGGAAGGTTACTTCCAGGTTTTTAAAGCGCCGGAAGTTCTTCAAAGTTAGCGTGTTGAGCTTCATTTGCCTGGCTCCTGGGGCTCTGCCTTCGATAATAGGTACTTCAGTTCATAGTTCACCGAGGGGACCCCGAAGTCTGGTTCCGTGGTAAATGGATTCTTAACGTAGAACGGGCCTTCGTAATCGTCGCCATCCACCAACACTATCGCTAACCAGAACTTCTCGGCCTGGTTGAGAGCGTACAGAATTTCGTTTCGGCTGACGGTAATTACGTCCTGGCCTTTGGCGCGACCTTTCACTTCAATGTGCCGATCCTGCGGTAAGGAGCCATCCGGGTTGGTTTGTGGTCGAGCAGTGATGTCCCAACCGCATTTCTCTGCGGAAACGTCTTTTACGCTATGGCCCAATGATTCTTCATGGGTGGTCACAGCCCGCATAGCCACTTGCTCTATACGGGCACGAGCCTGGGCATCGGCAGTAAAATTGGTTTCACCTTTACGCATAGCCAATAAACCGTAAGGAATCACCAAAGCACCACCAATGACCACTGGGGTGCTGGAAACAACATTCTTCATTGCCTCCAGTTCGCGTTTACGTTGGGCCAAACGTTCGGTCAGCTCATCCACGCGGCGGCGGGCCATTTCAGGCTGCATGCGCGGTTGTTTGCCGGCTGCAACGTCATCGCTCAGTTTCATGTAACGATCTGACCAATAGCTGATTTCTTTGACCAATCGCTCATGCACAGCGGACAGGACTTTATCGGCCTGCCGTTCCCGCCGACTTTTTACTTCCTTGTAGTGTTCGGGAACCATATGCTGTGAAGCGTGATTCAGTGCCAGGCCTTCCAGGTTGCCGGTAATCCAGGACGCGCTGAGCACGTCTTGAACCATTTTGTAATCGATGTCTTTAATGGGCTGTAGATCTAGGTGAGGAGCCCAGCCGGCATGGAAGGTATTGCCATGCTGATCGATCTCTACAAACTGCAGCCGACGAGAAGCAACTATCGGTTTGCCTAAGCTGTCAGCGCTCTCACTTTCCCGAATGCTGTGATCGACCATGAACAAGATTTTGGGTTCAATGCCATCATCATTCGGGTCAACCAACACAGCGCCTTGTTTGAGCTTGTTGCGGTGTGCAGACAGAACAAGGTCAGTGGTTGATGCCATCAATGGATGGTTCGGATGGATCAAATCGGCCATTGGCTTGCCGGGCACACGGATAAGCTCTTTTTCAAAGCAAATCCGCTCGTACTTTTTCAGTACCGGCGTGCGAGTTTCACCAATGATGCGATCTCGCTCCCGAATAGCCGCAGGTACATGGCGCACTTCATAGCGGCCAGATTCACGGGAACGCATTTCTCCGTTCAGGGTTTGGAAAGCCTCGGTAAAGAAGGCACGGATGAAGTAGGGCTGCAGCTTGCGGGCTTCAGCCTTTTCCATTTCTTCTTTGACAGCATAAAGCTCTTCCAGAGACATATGCTGATCTACCAAGGCATTGCGTTTGAGGATGTCTTTCAGGTGTTCTGTATCCAAAGCACCTTCAATGACCTGATTGAGCCTGTCTTTAACCTCTGGTGATTCACCGTAACGAATGGCTTCAACCAGTAAATCCTTCAAAGACTGGTTTTCAAAGGCTTCGCCCAGAATGTCGAACACTTTGCCTTTCAGGGCTTTGCTTTCGATCTCAAGTTTGTCGAACAGCTTTTGGAAGACTTCGCCTTCACGGGTTTCTTTGGCGACCAGGTTCCACAGATGGCACACCTCGGTTTGGCCAATGCGGTGGATACGGCCAAATCGTTGCTCCAAACGGTTTGGATTCCATGGCAGATCGTAATTGACCATGAGGTTGGCGTTTTGAAGGTTCACACCTTCCCCGGCAGCATCGGTGGCAACCAGCACCAGTACTTCCGGGTTATTGCGGAACTCTTCCTGAGCTTTCCTACGCTCATCACGGTTGGTACCACCGTGTATCGTCAGTACAGCGTCAGGGTTTCCAAGCAGGCCGGAAATGCGATGAACGAGATATTTAAGGGTATCTTTGTGCTCGGTGAAGATGATGAGCTTGCGGCGATTGCCGCTTTCCGTATACATCTCGGGCTGGTCTTGCAGCAAATGGGACAACTCTTCCCACTTTTTGTCGTTGCCAGACTGCACAACACTTAAAGCCTGGCCTTCCAGATCCTTGAGGATATGGATTTCGGCATCCAGCTCAGGGATGGTTTCTGCTGCGGTAGCCTGGTCAACGACCTGTTCAGCAAACAGCTCGTATTCTTCGGCGCTCAGTTCCTCGTCATCCAGTTCATCGATGTTATCTGGAATGTCGAGTTTTTTGGTGACCTGATATTCGCCCAGGGTCTCGGCTATATCGTGTTTGCCGGATTGTCTTACGGCTTGCCCCCGTGCGACCAGCTTCATCTCTTCAAGGCGGGACTCTAACCGTTTGCGCCGACGTTTGAGTGACTGATAAATGGCTTCTGGGCTTGATGCGAGGCGGCGCTGAAGCTGTGTCAGGGCGAAGCCCACAGTACCTTTACGTTTACCGTCCAGGTTATCGGCACGGTTCATCTCGTTGCGAACGTAGCTTGTTACTTCGCTATAAAGGTCGGCTTCGGCTTCAGATAGCTCGTAGTTTGCCGTGTAGGCGCGGCGCTCAGGGAAGAGGGGGGTGCCATCAAACTTCAATAGCTCCTCTTTCACCATTCGACGCATCATGTCGGACACATCGACCTTGTGAACGCCTTCTCGGAACTTGCCATAGAAACGATCGCCATCCAGAAGCGATAGCCATATCTGAAAATCTTCTTCTTTCCCGTTATGCGGAGTGGCGGTCATCAACAGGAAGTGACGGGTGATCGAGCCCAAGAGCTCACCAAGCTGGAAGCGACGGGTTTTGTTGACCTTCTTACCGAAATAGTTGGCCGAGAGCTTATGGGCTTCATCGACGATGATCAGATCCCATTCGGTGTTTTTGAGCTTTTCCTGGAAATCTTCGTTGCGAGATAACTGGTCAAGACGACAGATCAATAGGTTGGATTCGTCGAAGAAATTACCGGATGCACTTTGTTCCTGCTTTTCACGACTGAATATTTCAAACTGAACGCCGAACTTTTCGAGGAGCTCGTCTTGCCATTGTTCTGTTAGACCACCGGGCGAAACGATGAGGATTCTCTTTGCATCCGCACGCATCAACAGCTCTTGTATCAACAAACCGGCCATGATGGTTTTCCCGGCACCGGGATCATCAGCCAAGACGAAACGAAGTGGCTGGCGAGGCAACATAGCCTCGTATACGGCTGAGATCTGATGAGGAAGAGGCTCTACAGTGGAGGTATGCACGGCCATCATGGGATCAAATAGAGCGGCTTGAGTGATGCGGTAAGCCTCTAATCCCAGCTTGAAATCTGCTCCAGGTGCATCGAATGCCCAAGGCCGACCGGCTTCCGCCAACTCAAGACGGGCTTCGTCTGAACGGAACAACATTTGTTCGTTTAAACGGCCCTGAGAGTCCTTGTAGTACACCGTTAAGGCATGCTCACCAATCTCTTCTGTCTGTACGATACGAACAACTTCATCAGCTTGAATCCCTCGTATCTGGGCATCTTTCTTTATGTCTTCCAGTTTGATCACTTGTTCTCTCCCCATTCCCTGGTGTTTGTGGTAGCAGTTTTTCCTGATAATTCTGCAGTTGTGTCTGATTCAGAGGGGGTGTAGCCGGGTGCTAGTGCCAAGTTTTCCACACCATACAATGTCTGTTGATTGCTAAGCCACAAGTGAAATTCCGGGCCTTTTAAACAGTGATTCGCTGAACAGTCTACGTTCCATCGGCGTAATACATATCCGGCAACAGCAGCACGAACTTGAACGTTAAGGCTGCCACACTGCATCCCATACTCGTATTCAATGGTTTCTGGGTGCGCCAATTGGGGATGTGGAACTAAATGCATTTCCACAATGCGATTCCACTGGATATCGGCTTCCTTTGTTTCCTTAGAACCAACTTTCTCGCCTGCTAATAGCTGAATGTCGGCAATTCGATTGATGACAAAATCACTGAATTTTTCGCGGAAGCGATCATAGGCTCTAACGTGCCAACGCAAACCGTTATCTACGAGGGCATGGGGGACGATTTCTCTAGCTGTTAAACCGCTGCTCAGTGAGCGGTACTGAACCTGCAATGGGGTTCCACGGTAGATCGCACGACTTACACCGGCAATTCTGTCCAGTTGTGGAAGATTAAGCTCTGCGGGCTGTTCGGTCGTGATTAGAGCTAGATGAGTGCCAATGTAGTCATCGCCCAATCCTTGGCTCAGAGCTGAAAGAGCCTGGCTTTGTGAGCAATCGAATAATGGCCTGAATCTGGTTGTGAAATGATAGATTTTGGCTTTAGTGTCATATTCGAGATTGCCGGGTGCTGTTTCTTTGTAGAGTGATAGATCCCGAGTAGCTGCGGCTGCTTTGATGCCGAATCGGTTGACCAGATCTGCACGAGAAACTTCACCCAGGAATCTGAGCTTAAAATCGATGTGAAACAGCCGCTCTCTTTGGGTTTGGCTGACGCTTTCCAGTCGATTACTCGGCATTTTGCATCCATGTCAAAGTCAGGTTTGAACCTGGGAATTAGACCTCCATTGTGCCATATCCGACTTCTTTTGAAACTGTGTCATCATCAAAAAGAGTCATATTTTAATGGCGATGATCACGCTTTGTTCGAAAGGTATTTTCGGCCCAGGTCTGTAAGGCGTCTGCTTTGTAGTAGGCAATACCGCAGATGGTTAGTGTCACCAGAACAAAGCTAGTAAAGCCGATCAGTGTTGCAGATAGATCAATCACAGAGAGACCTCCTTCTATTGTGCGGTTGGAACAAAGCTTCCATCAGGCAGCCTCGGATTGTCTTTGTTCTTTTGCGACGGAGGCAATCAGGTGCCTGGAGCACCCTAGTATTTCCTGAATCTCACTGTAGCTATGGCCAGTGCGCAGCAGGCTGGCCACATGCTGACGGCGTTTGATGCCTGGTTGCCGCCCTCGGTATGGCAAGCCCCCGATACAGTAGACGCCTGATAGCGTTACACTAAACGCTAAATCTACAGGTGTTGATGATGAGCGCAAAGCGGTACTCCGAAGAATTCAAAATCGAGGCAGTAAAGCAGGTCACCGAGAGAGGCTACAAGGTGGCCGATGTGTGCCGGAGGTTGGGAATCACCTCGGGCAGCTTGTACAAATGGATCAAGCTGTACGGCGATCCCGAAAGCCAGCACAAACAGATCAACGACCAGCAGGATGAACTTCGTCAGCTGCGGGCCGAGTTGCGCCGAGTGACCGAGGAGCGCGACATATTAAAAAAGGCCGCCGCGTTCTTTGCCAAGGAGTCCGAGTAAAGTATCGCTTCATCAGGGCTCACCAGAGGCAATTCCGAATCCGGTCCATGTGCCGGGTACTCAAGGTCCATTTCAGTGGTTTTTATGCCTGGCTCCACACCCCGGAAAGTCCTCGTGCCAAAGCCAACCGCAGGCTCGTCGGCCTAATCAAGCAGGCCTGGCTGGAGAGTGGCGGTGTTTACGGTTACCGGAACATCACCCTGGACCTCAAGGATCTTGGGGAGCGATGCAGCAAGAACCGAGTGCATCGCCTTATGAAGATCGAGGGCATCCGCGCCCAACGAGGCTACAAGCGCCACAAGGGCTATTATGGCGGCAAGCCAGCCCATGTGGCTCCCAATCACCTGAACCGGGAGTTCGAGCCCCGGCAGCCGAATGAGCGATGGGTGACCGATATCACCTATATCCGGACCCACGAAGGCTTTTTATACCTGGCCGCCGTGGTGGATCTGTTCTCGCGTCAGGTTGTGGGGTGGTCAATGAAATCCCGAATGTCGACCGACCTGGTTATGGACGCGCTGCTCATGGCGTCCTGGAAGCGCCGCCCCAAACAGGAAGTACTGATCCATTCTGACCAAGGCTCACAGTACACCAGCCGGGAGTGGCAAGACTTCCTTGCCGAACATCGCATCAAACCCAGCATGAGCCGACGAGGCAACTGCCACGACAATGCGGTTGCTGAGAGCTTCTTCTCACTACTGAAGACCGAACGGGTGAAACGGAAAATCTACCGGGATCGAGAAACGGCTCGCCGAGATATCTTCGACTACATCGAGATGTTTTATAACCCGGTTCGCCGCCATGGAAACAATGGCGGACTGTCCCCAGTGGACTTCGAAAAGCAGTATTTTATGCAGCTGTCAGGCGTCTAGGAAATCGGGGGCTTGCCAGTATTTGCCTTCAGCCCTGGCTTTACCAATTCCCTGTGATTGCCGACGGCGGCGATCTTCGTAGTCTTTCCTGGCTACAGCAGCGAGCATATCCAGCATCATCGAGTTCACCGCTTGCAGGATAGAGTCGGTGAAGCCGGTTTCATCTTTCCGATCCAGAGCCAGCAAGCTTGTGGGAAGTTCTGGTGAAACAATTGAAAGCCGCTTGGCGCTCAATTTTTGTTTCAGGATTTCCCAATCTTTCTGTTTCAGACGGGCAAGCCGGTCAATTTGTTCTACCAGCACAATATCTCCTTCACCGGACTCGGAAATCAGTCTCATCAGCTCCGGCCGGTGCAGAGTTGCTCCGGAAACATTCTCAGTATAGAAAGCCGCGATCCGGTGGCCGTGCTGTTCGGTAAATTGAATCAAAGACTCTTTGGCCCGATCGGCGTTCTGTTCCTGGGTTGATGCTCTCAGGTAGGCTCGAATGAACATTTTACTTTCTCAGTCTGCTTTAGATGGTTCCGTGAGGCCGGTCTGTTTTAGATGGTTCTTTTGGTTATCGTCGGTGCCGAATACCCGGTTCTGCTGATGTGTACCCTAAAAGAACCGCAGAGACCGGCTTATGCTGCATGGCCAAATAGCGACGGAATCCTGATCGAGGAATGTCTGCCATCTGTCATGGCCTCAAGGGTTTCATCATCGAGACCAGCTACCTGCAGAGGCGATCCGTGGTAGCTGACTCGAGGATAGCCTGACAACTGGAAGACGCCATGAGGGATGTCATCGTCATCATCCAGCCAGTGCCGGAGAGTGAGATCGATACACCATCCATCTCGGAGCTCTATCCAACAATGGGGCATTGTCTGGATCTGGCTGTGATTATCTTCCACATAACCACCACGGCACTGGTGATAAACCCCGGCCCGGGACAGAAGATTACTGGTCACAGTGGTTAACCCTGCACTTCCCAAGGGAAGGTCTTCCAACGACCACAATCCGATTTCAAGCTCCTCGTGCCAAATACTCATGCGTCTGGATCCTTAAACATCAGTTGATTGCCTTCTTCGTAAATCACCGGGTATGAGATAGCGCTACCATCCTGAAATACCGTATTGGGTGGGAAATACATCACCATCCAGGGTGGAAGCTCCGCGCTTATGGCTCGATAAAACTCGTCCATCGGGAAATCAGCGGTATTGCCAGACTGACGGAAGATGAATCGTGAATACTTTTCAGGATGATTAGCGGGAATGTTGTAGCTATCCGGCTCTCCACCTTGGACAAAAGCAGGTGTTTTCCACTCATAGGGTTGCCGGATGTTATAGGCAATAATGCATTCCCCGGCATCACAACCGTAGCGTTCGCTTTCAATTGACCAGAGCATCAGTGGCCTGCCATCAATTTCAGGAACCTTGACGTCATTCAGCTTACTGGCAGCGAGACTCATATCATCAGCAACAGCCTCAACCGCAGTGTCGACTGCTTCCACATATTTTTTATAAGCCTGACCTTCATCTGACGCAGCAGACTTCGGCATCCAGCCAATCAAGCTTGGACGAGCAGATGGCTTGTCCGGTGTGCTCATGATGTCGGTGGCATTAAAAGCCAGAGTCTGCACGCCGGAGAGGTGCCTCAATGGTGCATCCAATGATGTTGCTAACCTTGTGAGGTTCAGAGCTCTCCCAATCAAATCGCGCCTGTAAGAAGCCGTGCCATCCAGTGAGTCCTGTAAATCCTGATCATAAATACCTCCAGCGCGCGCCAAATTGAGCGCCCGTGATTGCTCTTGATCGTATTTGCGTGGGGTGGCTGCGCAACCGGCCAAAGTGGTGGCCAGCATTAAGCAACTAATAGTTTTCAGTTTATTCATGGTATTTCTCCTGCGTTTTAAATAATCTCATGGGCCATCAAAAATGCAAGAGCAAAAATTCACATTTTATTTTTAAAACCAATGCTTTGTTTTGAAATAACAAACTTCAAATATTGTTTTATCGCTACACTGCTAACCTCCAATGTTGCCACTAGGGCCTACCATCCGCCTGTAGTAGTATCAACCGTGTAACAGGAGCTATAGCAATGAAACAGTACTGCGTGTCTTATCAGGAAAAAGAGACCATGCCCGATCGACTGGAGGCCTTGGCATCAAAACTGGGCCTTACACCAGAGCAGCTGATCAAGCGCTTTATCGCCAAGGGCATCGCAGGCGCCAATCCCAGCAATGAGCCAGCAGAGCCAGGCACATCACTGGGGGATTTCCTCGTCAAGAATGGGGTTTGGAAACAAAACCTGTAGCAATGTGCGGATGCTGGCTTAACCTCAAAATGATTGGCCTATGAGGTCTCTCATAGGCCAATAAAATACTATATTTTTAAAGCATCAAGCTTTCTTGATAGTCTTTGGAGGCTTGCTTGTGTATTAGCTAGTCTTTCGGGAAGGTTATTAATATCGCTCTTAATATTATTTAGTTGAGTCTGCGAATCGCGTAGCTTTTTCCTCATCTCACTGATCTGAAGATGCTCAGGAACTTTTGGATGGAAATCGACACTATTTTCTCTGTCATCAGCTATTTCTGTAACAATAACTTCTGCAGCTAATTTTTCTGCGTTAAGAATTGCAGGTATTCGCCACTCATCCTCGAACATTCCGGTATTTGTTATACTCACCGTATCGCTCTGGCCTGGTTTAAGCCCACGAGCTCCACCTAGTCTAGTTCCATAAAATGTTCGATCAGCAATGCTTTCCAGCTCGCCATCGATATACAGATAAACATTTCCTTTTATGCTTGATATAACGCTTTCACTCTGATTTTGTACTGTAAAATCTATTTGTGGAGCTTCCCTATCAAACGAGCCCTTCTTTATTGATACATCAGGCGTTCCTAGCAAAATAATATCGCTGCTGTAAGAAACGCTTTCGCCTTTAGTAAGGCTATTTCTGCGATTTACCAATGATAGCTCGCTTCTTTCTAAATCCTTTTTTGCCTGCTCTACTTTTTTTTCAAATTTAGCAAGCTCAGTATCTGTGTTTTTATCTAGGTGCTGAAGCCTAACAAGTTCACCTCTCATTATGGATATTTGAGATTGAATTTCTTTGGCAGTTTGATATGAGTTAAAATCTAGGTATCCTTCATTATGTGCAAATTCGTCTTTAAATTTATTGGCTATATTTTCTAAAGTATCATTTATGGATTCATAAAACTGATTTCCATCTATATATACTTCTGAGCTTTTTGGTGAGGTTTCCTTAAGATAGAATTTGACACCTGGATGAACAGAGTATTTTTCCCCTTGAGAGGATTCTGTTCCCTGGTTTGGATTTATGACAAAGTCTACCGAAGCCATACATGATGATTCCTTAGAGTCTCTATCATGACTAATTGTTTCCGCACTTTGAATTACAGGCCTCAATTGAGTGCTTGGATCCGGTATTCCTCTATTTATCCACTCCTGCGTATCATCTCTCCGAATCATCAAATAAGCCATCGATAAATCAAATTCGGATATTAATTTCTCTATAGAGTCTTCATTGCTGCAGTTAAGGTGTTCGGGTGTGCTGTATAAGCAGCCCGAAAGCAGCGATGATGATAAAACAAAAAAAGATAATTTTTTTAAATTTATATATGTGCCGTTCTTTGCTCTTGAAATCATATTAAACCTATAAATCTCAACAGTCTTCGGGTCTTTCGGCCGGGCTGGGATAGGTAACAATCTTGTCGCCTACTATTCCCATAGCAGGCGTAAATTTTGTGCGGATGTTAACGGTAGTTAATTGATTTGAATCAATAAATAGTAATACCTCTTGCCGCCTGTTCTATGGCGCACGTCGGCATTTGGCCAGGTTGATCTTTGGTGCATCAGGAGAGTTAGCCTCAGTGCACACCGAGTACTGCGCCATTTCTGACCCCGTGGTTAACCCTACCGGAATCGTAGTGGAGTGAGTGTCGCGGCGGTTTCCGGTGCAATCGGTAGGTCTGCTGCACCGGTTCGGTAGGTTTATTGCACCGGTTTTCCCCGCGGAAGCACCAATATAGCTGTATTCCAGCTAAGGTAACGCCCGTTTTTTCATGAAAATGGTGGTTTTTGAGTATGAATTGAGCAGGTCTCTGCTGTCCGATGACCGGTAGGTTTGTTGCACCGGTTTTGATGGCTGGCCTTAATTTTCGAAAAATTTTTCCCTTTTTCCCCTACAAAATGCCCTAGTTTTTTGCAGCTGTTTACGCGGTCTTCCAGTTGGGAACTCCTAGAAAAACTTCCAAGCTTTTTCCACATACCTATCTTTGTGTAAAAACCTTGAGGTTTTTACACAAATAGGAGAGCAGGTCAGGCTCCCCAAAGTGGCCTGAAAAAATTGTGACGGGTTTTCACTATTTGTGAAAATTCCCTGCTCATTTTTTACTCGCCTAAAAGCGTTCTGAACGGTATGAGGGTTGATAGTTTTTTCACAAATAGTGAAAAAGCCAACCCAGTTTTTTACATCACTCTGGAATTACCTCCACACCTAGAATGTGCCTTGCCTCGGACTCTCCGGGCGATGCTTCAGCATGAGCCTTGTAAAGGCCTCTTAAAAGACTGTTTTGAGGATATGGCCTGGACGAATTACCTTGAGAAGCTAATTTTGTGCCTAAAGGTCTCACAACAGACTTTTTCGAGACCAATGAGTAAGTTGTCGTAGCGAATGAAGCAAAAGAGATTCCGTAACATATTGTTTTTAAACAGTTAAATTAAAAAAATAAGTTATCAAAAAGTTACAGTCACTTTCGCAAAGCTACAAAACCAATGTCGCTCCTAGTGATCCACCTCCTTATGATCGACGAAAAATCTCATCTAAATCTGACGTAACTCGCTGAGGGGGCTCGTCTCAGCCGCTCTCAGCGCACCTAACCAAAAACCGAGTACTCTGAACTAGAGAAGCGGCACACCCTATGACCAGAAAAACCATGAAAAAAATTCTTCTGAAACCCTCTGCTGCCCTGCTCTCCAGCACACTTCTGGCTGGCTGCGGCGTTATGGGATCTCTTGGGCCTTCGTCCCACAGTATCAATTACGACACACCACAAGCTCTGATAGAAGGTGAGTTTTCAGAAGGCCAATGGGTCGATGTTCTGAGTAGCGAGCATTTGAATCCATTTTCCAGGGATGAAGCCCAAGCACCATACGAAACCTTGAAAAAGTATTGTGAAGAAGTCCAAGAAGGAAACTTTTCTCAAAAAGAGCAGGGTAACCCGTTTTATGGGCAGAACCCGGAAAACATTAAGCAAAAAACCGGGCTGTTTGAATGTATTAGCAGTCAGGATATTTGGTATGCACGAATCAATACACGTATACATAAAGGTCCAACAAGAGTGGAGGGTGCCCAGGGCTTTTATATTTCTGCTTCTTATGTTGAACCACAAGCCGTAGCAAAGAAATGGGCTGACGAGAAACAGAAAGAGCTAAAGGAATTTCAACGAAAGGAAGCTGTTCGAAAAGCATTTTCTTTTGCAGCATCAGTTGATAAAAAGAGCGGTCAAAAGGTGTGTACGATTTCAAACGACATTGGTGTTATAGATAAGGTTGTTGGTAACAAAATAAAGGTTCACGTTCAGGGCCGAGTAGACAGTAAGCCTCGGGGCTATTTCTTTGATCGCTCACGGCTCGACAATATAAATGGGAATACTAACTTATGGTCGTATCGTAAAAAAGATGAGTACATCTGGTCGGACTCAGCTGCTTGGGGACAGTGCAATTTCGAGTTATAAACGGTTGCCATTAATGCGAGGTAAAGGTGAAATATGTATAGGAAAAATATAGCTGTCATCTCATCATTGGCTGTTTTGTTAATGGCGGGTTGCTCGAGCACCCCCGAAAAACCCAAAGCTGACACTTCACCCTTAAATGAAAAGGTTGAGGCCAGAAACGAACAACTTTATGAGTGTCTAAATGCAGATGGTTTCGTATTGGTCCATCGAGAATGTAATACTCTCGCTCTCGAAGGAGAGTCGCCAGAAGCGCAGAAAAAAGCAAATATTAAGATAACCGAAAAGGTATCTGAAGGAGGGCCTGACTTTCAGTTATTAGCAGCGGTTTTGTCTGAAGATGCGGAAGGTGTAAAAGAAGCAATCCAGACGGGCGCAGATGTTAACCGGGTGTTCTTAGACTCCACTCTCTATGGTTCAGGTGCACGTCATCCAAATGATAAGAAGTCGATACTTTTCATAGCCTCACAGCAGATGAATCTTGAGTTGATTGAAGTTCTGCTAAATGCAGGCGCTGATCCCAACCTGCGCCCCGATCCGGAAAGTAATAATTACGATTTTGTGGCCAATTCCTTCATAATGTCACGATACAGCTCTAACAAAACTGTCTATGGGCCGGACATTGGCTTATTAGCAATCAAGTACGGTTACGTCCCCACCGAAAAAGGTCTAGACTACATGGAGTCATGGCTAGACAGACGTCTTGACCAACCTTTGAAAGCCAAGATGGTTGAGCTTTACGAAAAACTGCTCCGGATATCGGAGAACCAATCCTATACAAAAACTATGGGCTCAGAGTCTAAAGCCGAGCAGATTTGTGAGCTTCATCAGCAGATCGGTCAGGAAAACAGATACAAATATCCAATGGACGTTGGAGATGGGAATCGACGCTTTTTGGATCTTTCTAAATACAATAGCCAAAAAGACGCATGCGAAGTAACTCTACGATACGAAACCTCTGTCGGTTTCTGGGCCAAAGTTGTCATGGGCGCTGATCAGCGATATGACATGTCTCTTGCTAAGAAATTCCTTCGAACCGATAGCGGCCATGATTTTATTGAGGAAATGGTGAAAAACCTTTATGAGCCCCAATTTAAATCGATGGATCGACCTGAGATGGTTGTCACTCTTGAGCTGAGTTTCAAAAATAAGGGTATGGAAACAAAGCGCATTCCAATGTTCTCGGATTGAGAGCAAATCTAAACTCAGCGCGCCGGAGCTGGCATCAAGTGTTATGCCAACTCCGGCCGATTCATCAAAACGGCTGAATAGTCAGGCCACGAGTGGTTCCCGGTCTTTTTGATTTTGCGCGGCACCACACTGAGATAAAGTTACTTCTCTTCTTTTAGGAAAAGAAGCACTTTTCCGTGATCATGTACCATCGGTGGGAGCTGGTCTTCTCCAAGTTCCGCATAGCGGGTGTATATGAATACAGTTTCAGGGAGGTATTTACTGATCCCACTGACAAATTCAATATATTGATACAGTGAAGTATCACTCCTGCAGTAGGCAGCAAACGGCGGATAGACAATTTCATCACCAGCGTATAGCTGATAGCCACTCGTACTCTCGGCGATAAAGGCAGGAATATTTGTTAACTCAGAAATATTCTCCGGGTGTAACTTGTAGGAAACGCCGCATTTCGTTCCGTCAGCTTTCACACCGGAGATCTTGGTCTCCGTGTAAGTGCCGCGCATAAAGCTATCGGTAAGTTTGTTGTGAAATTCAGGCTCGCCTTCAATAAAGAGCTCATCCATTGCTCTCATCGTGGCTTCTTTAAGAGCATCGCCCAGCCAGATATGAGCTGTCTCCCGGCTTTCTACTTCATCCTCCGGAATCCAGGCAACGATTGTACTCCGCTCACCATGGCTTTGGTTTGAAGTCAAAAGTCCGACCAATCCGAGTCCAAAAGCGTCACCGAAAGACATTGCAAGAGTGGCGCTATTCATGAAGTACGCCACATCAATCGCCATGTCGGCTGCCGCACCTAAGCCGCTCGGAATTTGGTCACTGGGTACCTCGGTATCCTCAAGATCGATCATGCCGACGCTGTGGGTCAGGTTCCAAGCTCGGCTGTGGTCGGGCCGAGCTTCCGTGATTCCTTTAGACGCGCAACCGCTGAGCAATCCAAAAGCCAAGGCGGGTGCGATAAGAGGCATCATTCTGGTCTGCAAAGGCATGCATCCTCCTTCAAGTAAATGCCACTAGAGAACGAAGGATACAACACTATACGTAGCCTAGACATTATGACTCCCCACTAGCGGGCTGCCCCCACCTCGTGGGTTAGCCTCAGCCAGAGCCATAATTTACGTGTTCACATGCGTAAAATCGGGGGGCAGCACCATGAAAAAACATAGCACACTGTTTATTGGCCTGGATACGCACAAAGACTCCATCGCCGTCGCCTACGCCACAGATTCCCGAACAGAACCGGTCACTTACCTCGGGTCCATCGGCACTCAGCATTATGCCATCCGCAAGATGGTCCGGCAGTTTGAGTCCCGGAACCCCGGGTGCCAGCTTCAGTTTGTCTACGAAGCTGGCCCCTGCGGTTACTGGCTCTACCGTCTGCTTTCAAGCTGGGACTACCCTTGCTTTGTGGTCGCACCGTCGTTGATTCCGAAGAAACCCGGACAGCAGGTGAAAACCGACAAACGCGACTGCATGCAACTGGCTCAGTTACTGCGCAATGGCGACATTGACCCCATCTACGTGCCAGAACCGGAAGACGAGGCCATTCGCGATCTCTCCCGGGCGCGGGAAACCGCCATGTGGGATCTCAAAAATGCCAAGAGCCAGCTCAAGGCGTTCCTGTTGAGGCACGATATCCGATACGCCGGTACGGCCAACTGGTCGGCGGCACACATCCGATGGCTCTCGGAATTGGTCATGCCAACACCAGCCCAGAACACCGTGTTCCGGGAAATGCTCTACACCATTGTCGAACGCTACAAGCGTCTGGAACGGCTCGACAACGAACTCACCTACCAGGTGCGTCGATGGCGGTTCTACCCACTGGTCAAAGCCGTCCAGGCGCTACGGGGTGTTCAGTTGCTGGTCGCTACCAGCGTTGTCGCTGAACTGGGGGATCTCCAGCGCTTCGACAACCCCAGGAAACTGATGGCCTATGTCGGCCTGACACCCAGCGAACGATCCAGCGGCAACCGACGACGAGTCGGACCGCTCACCTGTGCCGGAAACAAGCGGGCAAGACGCATGCTGATCGAAGCGGCTCATGCCTATCGATACCCGGCCAAAACCTCCCGCATCTTGCAGCAGCGCCAGGAAGACTTGCCCAAGGCCATTGTGGAGAAAGCCTGGGATGCTCAGGTCCGACTCTGTCGACGCTATCGATCGCTGATGCAGCGTGGCAAACATCGAAACGTGGTAGTGGCCGCCATTGCCAGAGAATTAGTCGGTCACATCTGGGCGATTGCCCGGGAAGTTGTGATCGCCAAACCCGATCCAAGGTTGATGCTATGACAACGATTATGGGACAGGACAGGCGCTTCAGGCCGCGGAGTGTGAAGCAACCCTCGACGCGCGTTAGGAAGCCTGGCTGACGACTCAGACCAGACGCTCGTTCCTAGACGGAGGACCGGCTTCACGACGGAAAAGTAAGGTGGTGAGAACCCACGGATATCAGCATGAGAACCGTCGACGATTACTGGCCTCAGCGTCTGTCCTGACCCGCCCTATATCAGCGGGAACCTAGCTCTGAAAAAAACGGGCCTGGACTGGTGCGTGCCTCTTGACGTGGGGAGTCATATCAACGCTACGATTATTGCGTTACTTTCTGTATTCGGGAAGTCTGCCATCCCAAAGGAACACTTGGCTCCCAGCCATGTGTGAAAGAAACACTAAGGAAACATGTAATGATCCAAAAACTTTGCTGGTATTGTATTTGCGGCTTTCGGTCTGAGTGCTGGCGCCAACATAGATCGCCGTAAATAACAAAGCGGGGACAGTGTCAGTCAAACCGAAAGATCAATAGCCGACTGTCCATAAATGCGGCTTGCGCTGTTTAGCCGGCAAATCAAATCAATGAACCGCGTACTTCTCCAGGGCTACTATCTACCCAAGCCCCTGTCGGCTGGTGATGCTCGAGCGGATGTTCCGGAAGGGGGAGAAGGGCTACAAGGCTATCGGGTATCAGTTCTCTGTCGTCGGGCATACGCGGTTATTGTAATTACCGTAATTACGGTAAATGATTCTGGTGTACTCCTGGTAAACGGAGAGCCAACCCATGTCGGAAACAGTCATTACCCGTGAGATGCTCTATCAAGAGGTGTGGACTGACCCAGTGGCAGTCGTCGCTCCTCGCTACGGTATTTCAGATGTGGCTTTGGCCAAAATCTGCAAGAAACATCGAATCCCGATCCCGCCACGAGGCTACTGGGCGAAAATTAAGGCCGGTCGAACGCCGCCAAAACTGCCTTTATCCCGAGCTCCGGAGTTCGACGGTTACCCCATGCCACTGGACCGATCACACAATTACGATCCAGATTCCCCGAAAACCATGTCGGAAAAGCCGATGACAGCCCTGGAGCGGATCGGAACAATCGAGGTCCCGCCAGAGCTCGTATCACCGCACCCATTAATCCGTGCGGCTGACAGGCGGCTCAAAAAGCAAACTGGCTGGGATAACTACAAAGGACTTCGGTCAGCGCCGGATGAGGTCTTTAATATTGAGGTTACGAAAGGATCGCTTGATCGAGCGTTATTGTTGGCAGATACCCTGATAAAGGCGTTGGAAACCCATGGTGTGTCCGTCCAATTAAACGATAAGAAGACTGGTAGCGTTGTTTGTATTGGTAACACATCGTTACCGGTTTCCATCACGGAACACGTGGCGAGGAGCAAGCATGAGGTAACACCATCAGAGAAGAGGGCGATCGAAAAATGGCAAAGATCACCCAATCGTTGGAGCCCTGGAAATCATTACCCGCGCCCACCAGATTATGATTACACCCCTACTGGTAAACTGACGATCTCTATAGGGCTTTATCCATCCCGTAGCTGGAGTGATACGCTGAAAACAGCTTTGGAAAGCCGGCTACACCAGGTGGTGGCGGGCGTACAGGACTTGCTGGAGGAGCATCGCCTCTATTTGCTCGAGCAACAGCGACGGGAAATCGAACGCCAGAGAGCCCGCGAACGATATGAGCGTCAGGTTGAGAGACGAAAACAGGAAAAGCTACGACTTGAGACCTTAGAAAGCGAGGCGATCCGTTGGGCCGATGCTGAAAGGTTGCGGCGTTACATCGAAGCTGTTGAAAATTCTGCTGTGGCAAAGGGTGAGATTACGGGCGAGCTGAAAGCCTGGATTGATTGGGCGCGATTAAAAGCGGACTGTCGTGATCCATTGATTCAGGTGTCTGATGCTTTGTTGGATGGGCCGGAACCTGAGTCACCGGGTTATCGTTACTGGTAGGCTTATTGGCCCAGAACAAATTTGGCGTCGAGGCGGTTTAAAAGCTGGAATGTGGTGATGTAGGGCACACCAAATGCGTCACACACATTAGGAATCTTAACTTTGGTGCTATTCTCCGGTACCCGTAGTTCGTGAGTCACGACGGTTCCGCCAATGACTGCAGCTGTTGCCACCAACCACGGATCTGCTTTGGCTAGAAACTCCGCAACGAATTCCGGTTTTTTGCCATCAAGCTCCGCTACATGTTGGGCAACGAGGGAAAATTGGTCCTGAATTTCATCTCGTGACACAGGTATAAAGTGTTCTTTCCGGCCTTTCACCCACTCTGATAATTCATCGTCACCATCAGCGAGTTCTTCGTAAACGGTTTGGATGCTGGCCAGTGAGGACTCCTCATACTGCAAGTCTAACCATGACCAGTAGGCTGGGCAGAAGCTCATCTGATAATGCAGGTTCTTGGCTTGAATGTAGGTGTTTGCATCCAGCAAAAACATTAGACCCCCAGCTCCTTGGCGTACTCCGGTATGCGATTGGGTTTCATACTCAACAGATTACCCGCATCCCTGAGGAGAACACGGCCACTCAACGCTTCACTAACCAAGGCTCGGGAGAACATTTCACTGATCTGGCCCTTTTGTGTTCGGTAGTAAGTTGGCCCACCCGTGTTCTTTTCGCGGTTTCGGTACTGGCGTTGGAGTGCCTCGACATAATCACGGTAGTCTTCGCGGCTGATCTTTCCGAGAGTCAGTGCTCGTCTAGCGACTACCCAAGTGCTGACGCGGAAATGGGCTTCCAGTACTGGTAGGTTATCGCTCCAGTCGTCAGCCTTCTGCCAGTAGGACAGGAATTCTTTCTCTGGAACCAAGAACTCAGCCGCAACGGCATTACAGAAGACTTCTTCCTTTCTGTGGGTATCAGGACTGGCGTCGGATACGCCACTTTTACCAATCCAGATATGGGCCAGCTCATGAATTAGTGTGAAAAGCCGTGCAGCCGGTGCATCAGCCTGGTTGATGAAGATGACCGGGGCAAGAGCATCGAAAATCGCGAAGCCTCGGAATTCCTGGACGGAAAGAGGACGACTATAGTGCCGAATAAAGCTCTGTCGCATGACCAGTATTCCGGCATCCTCGATTTTATGGATCAAGTTACGATAATAGCTTTCCCAATCTCCCCGGTCTGGATGACTAGGTACCTCAAGTACGCGACGAATGTCGTTTACGACATTGAGAATATTATCGTCAGCGGTGAACCTGCCAACATGCGGGTTTGCTTCGACGCCTTGATCTCGTAAGTACTCAGAAAACCATTCCTGTCGCCTGAGGACGATCTGGGCCATTTCGATCAATTCTGGAGATGCCCGGCGTGGTGGACTGCCATCAACAGTGCGAAGATCAGGAAGCGGCATTTTTTCTTCCGGCGGCTGCCGCAAATAAAGGTACCCGAAGGGTATGTGAGTGCGGGTGGCAAAAGCTTGAGCCTGTTTGAACGTGGGTTGCTTCTTACCACTCTCCCACGCGTCAATCTTTTCTTCCGGCACTTTGAGCTTAGATGCCAGCACAGCCACACTGAGCTGCGCCCTCTCACGGGCCCAGGTCAGGATTGTTGGATTTACTCTGGCGTAGTCGGCTGCCATGATCTAGCTCTTATTAAGAGGTTTGGAGAGTAGTGTAATTCGATGAATCCAGCCTGGCCATCATGTATCGCCGCAAGGCGCAGTCCAAGGTATGGCCAGTTACTGTAATTACGGTAATTACAGTAAACCTGCGGGACCGAGCTTGAATTCAGGAGAGCAGAGCTTCTCGGGAGCCTGGTGTTACGGTGACAGGGAAGTATTTGAATCTGCTGCTAAAGTATGATTTGCCTCAAGAAAACCAAATTTTCTTCACTTGTCCCCCGAGCGAACCCCAAAGGTTAGGCAAGCTATTGATATTCAATTTCTCTTCACTTTTTGCATCGGGAAGTGAAACGAATCAGTAACTTCGCCAAAGTGGCCTGGGGTGATTTTCAGACTGTTTAAAATTGTAACAGACGGCTCAAAACGCCTATTTCCGCTGGCTATTCTGTGATCCATTGGTATCTTGTGTATTAAATTTTTGACATTTATGCACAGGCCGGACTACGGACATGAGTAACAGGCACCCTGCGGATATGGACGAGAGCATCGAGAACAGCAATCAGGACAGGGGAGCGGACAACAGTTCCGCCGTGGCATCGGAAGCCCGGGTGGTCAAGAAGGCCACAACCAGCAGAAGCACCTCAAAAAGCAAGAGCAGCAGTAGCTCAAGCCGCAAAACCTCCAAGGCCCCGGCCGCGAAATCCGCCGATAGCCAAGCTCCGGACTCTTACATGTACTTTACCGAGCGGGACCTGGACCAGATTCTGTCCAACTTGGATTATCTCCGGGAATCGGTTTTCCCGCGGGTGTTCACCGACAGCCAGAAAGAAGAAGGCAAGCAGCAGTTCTTTCCGTCGGTGTGCCTGATCGGCCTTGGCCGCTGTGGCTCCAACATTGCTCTGGATGTCGCCGAGCTGGTGCACAGCGCCCGGTCCTATTACCTGCAGGAGCTGGACAACGAGGAGCGCCGCAGCCGGGAAAAAGAAATCGGCCCCATGCGCTGGATTCGCCAGAGCCTGAACCTGCCCACGGCCAATACCGTGAAGCCGGTGTTCCTGATTGAACCCATGGTGATGCTGGGGGATCTGGACAAGGACATCGAAGGGCGCATCCGTTTCTCCCGGAGAGCGGACGAAAGCACCTTCCTGGAAGACTACAACAAGATGAAGATCATGGACCTGTCCGAGGTCCATGCCGGTGGTGCGGGTAACGCACCGATCCTGGGTCAGTATCTGGCACGGATCATCCTGAACAAGGACACCGATCACTTCTCCAACGAGGAATGGAAGTTTATCCACAGCTATCTGATTGATTCCTGTGGTATCAAGGCCAACCAGTCCCGGCTGTATTTCTACATTTTCAGTGCCGGTGGTGGTACCGGTTCGGGCATGGCCTCGGAGTTTGGTTTGGCGCAGCAGTACTCCTACATGCGCAAGACGTTTGACCCGAAACTCGAAGACCGGGAGCTGGAGAACCGCGACCATTCCTTTGTGTTCGAGCCGATCTTTACCAGCGGCATCTGCATCCTGCCCAACATCCAGGATAACCGGATCGAAATGTCCGAGGCCCTGCACATCAACGCTGGCCGTCTGCTGTGCAAGTACCTGGCCGAGGAGTGGGACTTCTCCTACAACTTCGATGCCGATGAGACCCGCGACGCCGACATGATGCACCGCATCCGCCCGTGGAACGCCATGATGCTGATTTCCAACGACATCATGCGTTACGCCGAGCAGCAGGATGAAGGCAAGATCCGCGATGTGGATGTGAACGCGATGGAGAAGTACGCCAACCAGTACATCTCCCAGCAGATCTTCAACATCCTCACCGCCCAGGCGGTGACCACGGATTATGATGAAGATTATTTCCGTCGCGCCGGTGTGGATATCGGCGAGACCATTCGCCTGGATGCCAACGACCTGTTCATGAGCCTGGCCGGTCCCGTGGCAGTGGCCTACGCGGAATCAGTCGTGCCCACGGATGCCCATGCCACCGAGTTCCGGAGCATCAATGGCGAGTCCCGTCTGGACATCGACGACCTGTTCTTCCGGTCCATCGACCTGCCGCACTTCAACAAGGTTACCGAGGCTATTGAAGGGGTCAGCCTGCTGCCGATTGAGGCAAGCCGGTACCGGGAGGCCCTGCACAAGTACAAAGAATCCGGCTACGACGCCAGCCACCTGAAAGACCTGCATTTCTTCAAGAACTGCTCGTCCATCGTCTCGATTGTGTCCCTGCCCAAGGACTACAAGCTGTCCTACATGGACCTCAACCGTCTGAAGACGCACCTCAACGCACTGTTCCCGAACACTACCCTGAAGCGTTACGCGCTGGTGATTGGTGCTTCGGCGAACCTGTCGCTGACCACCCTGGTGGTGAAGAGCCCCTGTCTGAGCGACGACTTCCTCACATTGATTCTGGCCTACATCAAGCGGTGCTTTGCCAACGACCAGACGCGCTATGATGACAGTCTGGACGAGGCCATGCTGGACTTCATCCGCTCGCCGGAGCTGGATGAGGAATTGATGGACAGCATGCTCAACGAGTTCGAGAATCCGGCCAAGATCCTGGACACCAACTGGTACGCCATCAAGCCCATGTATGAGAAGAAATACCGGGAGATGTGCCACGACCAGGACAACTTCGTGTCCATCAACGACCTTCGCCTGAGTCGAGGCAATGTGAAGAAAGCCATCAAGTATTTGCGGGAAATCTTCCGTCACCGCATCAGCAAGACCCGGATGATCAGCCTGAATGGCGAGGAGGGTTCTGGCTCAGGCCTGACCCTCTCCGGCGACGATTAACCGGTTCCGGAAACCAAAAGGGGGAAGCCATGTGGCTTCCCCTTTTTTTATGGCAATGCTGCCATTGGCAAGCGCGCTTGCTGTCCTTAGCCGGTCCGGCGCAGATCCGGCGAATCCACCGGCACCAGGGCGTCGGTATTGGTCCGGTTACCCAGGAAGTCCGGGCGGGGCCGATTGCCACAGAATGGCTTCTCCAGCTGGTTTTCCACACTGTTGTACACGAAGAACAGGTTACTGCGCGGCCAGGGTGACATGTTGGCGTTGGAGCCGTGCATGACGTTGCACTCAAAGATGATCAGCGAGCCGGCGCCGCCGGTGGCGGTTTCAATGCCGTTTTCCCGAATCATCCGGTCCAGGTCTTTCTGGCTGGGCACGCCCAGCTCCTGTTTTTTCAGGGAGGACTGGTAGTTGTCCTCCGGCGTGCGGCCCACGCAGGGGAACCAGGTCTTGTGGGTACCGGGCACCAGCATCAATGGGCCGTTAAACGGGTTGTTGTCGGTCAGCGAGATGGAGAAACTCACCGCGCGCATGCGGGGCATGCCATCCTCGGCGTGCCAGGTTTCAAAATCCGAGTGCCAGTTGAAACCCTTGCCATTGAAACCGGGCTTGTAGTTGATGCGGGACTGGTGAATGTAGGCATCGCTGCCCAGCAGCTGGTGCACCATGTCCAGAATGCGGCGGTCCCGGGTCAGCTTGTCGAAGCGGTCGGACAGCTCGTGGATGCCAAAGATCGAGCGAATTTCCTGCTTGCCGGGCTCGGTGATGGTGCCCTCGGAATGCAGGATGCTGTCGTCATCCTCGTAGGCGCGCAGGTCATCACGGAAACGCTGGACCGTTTCCTTGTCCAGGAAGTTGTTGAACACCAGAAAGCCGTTGCGTTCGTACTGGTCCAGCTCTGCTTCGCTCAGCGGACCGTTGGCGCGAGCCTCCCCCTGGCTGTGAACCACCGGATCTTTGCGTTCGAAGCTTTGCAGCGGGCGCTCCAGGCGAGTCGGATAAAAGTCGTCAGTACGATTTTCCATATTCGAACCTCCTTCTTTTATGCGTTGTCTGAATGTGCAGGGACCATCCGCCGCAGACAGCGGATGATGAAAAACCTCTCTGTGGATAACTTTTCAGTGAATAACTTGGTCGGAATAACCTGCACAGGATGTAAGGATTTAGATCGGGATTTCAAGGGCGCTCGTATCTTCCAGCCAGAGAGACATTTCCAGTGAATCAGAAAACGGAGAGGGAAGATGATGACGAAAAAAACGCGGGTGACCGGCCTAGGGCAGCTGGGATTTGTTCTGCTGTTACTGGCGATGTTGTCGGGATGTGCAGGGCCATCGCTGAACGATTACCGTAATAATGGCCCGGCACTCGTGCCGCAGGAGTTCTTTACCGGGACGTTGTCTGCCCGCGGGGTGGTGAAGGATTTTTCCGGAGAGGTGATTCACACCTTTGACGCCGACATCATCGCTACCTGGGACGACAATGGGGTAGGCACCCTGGACGAGGTCTTCCGGTTTGATGACGGTGAGGTACAGACTCGCGTATGGACACTGGTGCCCAAAGGCGATACCTATCACGCCTCTGCCGGCGATGTCGTTGAGGCGGGCACCATGCGTTGGCAGGGCAATGCGATCCACATGAATTACGTACTTCGGGTGCCTTATGGTGACGACACCCTGGATGTACGGATGGACGATTGGATGTATCTGGTCACGCCGGACACGCTGATCAATGAAACCTCCATGACCAAGTGGGGGATTGAAGTCGGGGAAGTGGTTCTGGTGATCCAGAAACAGCCCTGAGGCCCGCCACAGCCAGTCTTCGGTTTAGAGTTGATTGGCTGTGGATAATTATTGGGAAAACCTACGGATAACCTTTGGGTAAGAATCAATTAATCGTTAAATAACAGTCGGTTATCGTTGTTATGGTGGTGTTTAAAACAGATCAGTCATGTGGATAAGTTTCTTGAAAACTTTTCTGAATACTTTTTGACAACCCTCTGATAACTGGTTGGTTTCGGTATTTACTCACCCGCGGACGCCCAAAGGGCGCGTCGGCCTTCAGGCTGGCCGTGAAAGTCTTTTCCGTCGCCGCCGGTTCTGGTTAAAATTTGCACATTCTAACTGCATTTTCCCGGGCGAGGCGTTATACTCGCCGCCCTGTTTTTATACCCTTATTTAAAGCCCGATTTCCGAGGTGAAGAGTGGATTTCCCGACCCGTTTCGATGTCATTGTTATTGGCGGCGGCCATGCTGGTACCGAAGCCGCGCTGGCGGCCGCGCGCATGGGGTCGCAAACCCTGCTGTTGACCCACAACATTGAAACCCTGGGCCAGATGTCCTGTAACCCCGCCATCGGTGGTATCGGCAAGAGTCACCTGGTGAAGGAAATTGACGCCCTGGGCGGTGCCATGGCCCAGGCCACCGACCAGGCGGGCATCCAGTTCCGCGTGCTCAACAGCCGCAAGGGCCCGGCCGTGCGTGCGACCCGTGCCCAGGCGGACCGTGTGCTTTACAAGGCGGCCATTCGGCACGTGCTGGAAAACCAGCCCAATCTGACCCTGTTCCAGCAGGCCGCCGATGACCTGATTGTGGAAAACGATCAGGTGACCGGCGTGGTCACCCAGACCGGCATCCGTTTCCGTGCACAGACCGTGGTGTTGACCACTGGTACCTTCCTGGGCGGAGTTATCCACATTGGCATGCAGAACCATTCCGGCGGCCGTGCCGGCGATGCCCCGGCCAACGCCCTGGCCAAGCGCCTGCGCGAACTGCCGTTCAATGTCGGCCGCCTGAAAACCGGGACGCCGCCGCGCATCGACGCCCGCTCGGTGGATTTTTCAGTGATGCAGGAGCAGTGGGGTGACAACCCCACTCCGGTGATGTCGTTCATTGGTGACCGCAGCCAGCACCCGCAGCAGGTGTGCTGCTACGTGACTCGCACCACCGAAGAAACCCACGACATCATTCGCAGCGGTTTTGACCGCTCGCCCATGTTTGCCGGGGAAATCGAGGGCGTGGGCCCGCGTTACTGCCCGTCCATTGAAGACAAGGTGAACCGCTTTGCCGACAAGGACTCGCACCAGATTTTCGTGGAGCCGGAAGGGCTGACCACCCACGAGCTGTACCCGAACGGCATTTCCACGAGCCTGCCGTTTGATATCCAGCTGGCGGCGGTGCGCTCCATTCCCGGGTTCGAGAACGCCCATATCACCCGGCCGGGCTACGCCATTGAGTACGACTACCTGAACCCGCAGGACCTTCGCCATACCCTGGAAACCAAGTTTATCCAGGGCCTGTATTTCGCTGGCCAGATCAACGGTACCACCGGTTATGAAGAAGCCGGTGCCCAGGGCCTGCTGGCGGGCATCAACGCTGCGCTCCGCGCGCAGGAGAAAGACGAGTGGTACCCGCGCCGGGACGAAGCCTACCTGGGTGTGCTGGTGGACGACCTGATCACCATGGGCACCAAGGAACCGTACCGCATGTTCACCAGCCGCGCCGAGTACCGGCTGATCCTGCGCGAAGACAACGCCGACCTGCGTCTGACCGAGACCGGTCGCAAGCTGGGTCTGGTGGACGACGAGCGCTGGCAGAAGTTCAGCGACAAGCGCGAAGGCATTGCTGGTGAGCGCGAGCGCCTGGAAACCACCCGCATCCACCCGAACACCGAGGCGGGCGAGCGGGCCAACCAGTACCTCAAACAGCCCATGAACCGGGACCACACCCTGGCGGAACTGCTGCGCCGGCCGGAAATCGTCTACGACCACGTGGCGGAGATTGGTGCTCAGCGCGCCGAAGATCCGAACGTCGCGGACCAGGTTGAAATCGAGATCAAGTACGAGGGCTACATCTCCCGTCAGTCGGATGAGATTGAGCGTTTGCGTAAAAATGAGAACACGGCCCTGCCGATTGATCTGGATTACGACACCATTGGTGGGTTGTCCAACGAGATCAAGCAGAAGCTCAAGGAAGTGCGCCCGGAAACTGTGGCCCAGGCTTCACGCATTCAGGGAGTAACCCCGGCGGCGGTCAGCCAGATCCTGGTGTACCTGAAAAAGCGGGACCTGTTGAAAAAGCAGAGTGCCTGACATGAGTTATCCACAATGGCAACGCCAGCTCGAATCGGGGCTGGCCGACATGGATCTTTCCCTAAGCGACAGCCAGCAGCAACAACTGCTGGCTTTTCTGGCTCTGCTCAATAAATGGAACAAGGCCTATAACCTCACCGCCGTGCGCGATGAGCAGGTGATGGTCTCGCGCCAGCTGCTCGACAGCCTGAGCATTATGCCCTGGGTCACCACCGAACATTTGCTGGATGTGGGGGCCGGCGGCGGCCTGCCGGGCATTCCCCTGGCCATCGTGTTTCCGGAAAAACGCTTCACCCTGCTGGACAGCAATGGCAAGAAAACCCGGTTCCTGAACCAGTGTGTTCTGGAGTTGGGCCTGGACAACGTTGATGTCATTCACGGCCGGGCCGAAGACTGCCAGCCGGAGCAACCGTTTGACCAGATCAGCAGCCGCGCCTTCACCGCACTGGAGAACCTGGTGACCTGGTGTGAGCCGTTGCTGGCGGAAAACGGCGAGTTCCTTGCCATGAAAGGTCAGTATCCGGATGATGAAGTGTCTGCCCTTCCGGCCGGTTGGCAGGTAGAATCCAGCCAGGCCCTGACCGTTCCCGGCGCGGACGGCGAACGTCACCTGCTGGTGGTTCGTCGGGCACCTTTATCCCGCTAAACCCGCAACAGGAGGCGAAGCATGGCGCGCGTAATTGCAGTGACCAACCAGAAAGGCGGTGTGGGTAAGACCACCACCTGCGTGAATCTGGCGGCGTCGCTTGCCGCCACCAAACGCCGCGTGTTGCTGGTGGACATGGACCCCCAGGGCAACGCCACCATGGGCAGCGGTGTGGATAAAAATGCCATGGAGCTGTCCGGCTTTGATGTGCTGACCAAGCGTGCCAAGCCTGCGGAAGCTGTGGTGACCATCAGTGAAGCGGAGTTTGACCTGCTGCCGGCCAACGGTGACCTGACCGCCGCCGAAGTGGAACTGATGAACGAAATCGGCCGGGAGCATCGCCTTCGCCTCGCCCTGAATACGCTGCGGGACAACTACGACTACATCCTGATCGACTGCCCGCCGTCGCTGAACCTGCTGACGGTGAACGCGTTGTCGGCGGCGGATTCCATCCTGATTCCCATGCAGTGCGAGTATTACGCTCTGGAAGGTCTGGCGGCGCTGATGAGCACTGTCGAGCAGATCCGGGAAACCGTGAACCCGGACCTGCAGATCGAAGGCATCCTGCGCACCATGTATGACCCCCGCAACAGCCTGACGCTGGATGTTTCCGGCCAGCTCAGCGAGTATTTTGGCGACAAAGTCTACAGGGCGGTGATTCCCCGCAACGTGCGCCTGGCCGAAGCCCCGAGCTATGGCCTGCCGGCGCTGAAGTATGACCGCGCCTCCAAGGGCGCCATTGCCTACCTGGCTCTGGCCGGGGAAATGGTTCGCCGCCACGGGTCGAAAAAGACAGCGACCGCCGTAGCGGTGTAACATGCGTTGCCCGAGGGCAACTGTGCACACATCATTTCAACAGGAAGAATGACAGACACCATGGCGCCGAAGAAACGAGGCTTGGGCCAACGCGGACTGGGAGCACTACTGCAGAACTCCAAAGTCGATCTCAATGAACCGTCCACCAACCACGACGGTGAGTTGCGGGAGATTCCCATCGACCTGATCCAGCGCGGACGCTACCAGCCCCGCCGGGACATGGACCCGGCTGCGCTCCAGGAGTTGGCGGATTCCATTCGTCAGCAGGGCGTGATGCAGCCGGTGGTGGTGCGCGCCGTGGCCGAAGGCCGTTACGAGTTGATTGCCGGTGAACGCCGCTGGCGGGCGACCCAACTGGCCGAACTCGACAGCATTCCGGCCATTATCAGGGACGTACCGGACGAGGCCGTGATTGCCATGGCCCTGATCGAAAACATCCAGCGGGAAAACCTCAACCCCATTGAAGAAGCCTTTGCACTTCAACGCCTGCAGGACGAATTTGGTCTGACCCAGAACCAGGTGGCCGAGGCGGTGGGTAAATCCCGCACCACCATTACCAATCTCTTGCGCCTGATCGGCCTGACCGAAGACGTGCGGACCATGCTCGAGCACGGCGACCTGGAAATGGGCCACGGCCGGGCCATGCTTACTTTGCCGCCGGAGCAGCAGGTGCAGGTGGCCAAACAGGTGGTGGCGAAGTCCCTGTCGGTGCGCCAGACCGAAGCGTTGGTGCGCCGCTTCCAGAACCAGCCGTCCGATGCGGAAAAAACCGAGAAGCCAGCCCTTGACCCTAATATCCGCGCTCTTCAGGATGACCTGTCGGACCGATTGGGTGCGCGAGTCTCTATTGCCCATGGTAAGCGAGGGAAGGGAAAGCTGGTAATCGAGTACAGCTCGCTGGATGAGCTTGACGGGATTCTTGACCACATCCAGTAACATTTCCAGCCCTGTGAGGCCTCATCCTAAAGTCCTGTATTGCGGGCGAACCACCAGATGTGGTTGTAGCTCTATGACCCCGGCACAACTTGTGTGAATTACCTAATTGACTGTAGAAAATTGCCTGTTTTTTGAGCATTTTTTCGAACAGATTGTATTGAACACATTACGGTTAACCCATATAATTCCGCGCGCTTGATTCAACAGCAGGTGACATGACTCGCTATCGTAAAGCCATCACATACGTGCCATTGAAGCAATGGCTCACCATCGAGATGGCCGTTTTGAGCGTTCTGAGTCTGCTGTGGTGGTTACTGGTAAGTCGTTTGGCCGGTTATTCCGCCCTGGTTGGCGGTCTTATTTTTGTCATACCAAACGCTTACTTTGCGCATCGCGCCTATCGTTACCAGGGCGCCAGCCAGATGAGTCTGGCGGTAAGTAATATGTTCAGGGCTGAGAGCATCAAGCTCGCCCTTACCGCAGTGTTTTTTGCGGCCGTTTTCACTTTAATGGAGCCAGTCCATGTACCGGCTCTGTTATTCACTTTTGCTGTGATGGTTGTAGTGGGTAACGTTCTGCGTTGGCTCATTCGGCCACGACCACAGCGATAACTGGATGAGAGCAGTATGGCAGCTGATACCCCAGTAGCGTATATACAACACCACCTTACCAACCTTACCTACGGTAAACTCCCCGCCGGCTACGAGCGGGCAGACGGTACCGTGCTTCAGGATGCCCAGTGGACCATGGCGCATACCGCCCAGGAAGCGGCGGATATGGGCTTCATGGCTATCCACGTGGACACCCTGGGCTGGTCCATTGCCATGGGTCTGTTGTTTCTCGGCCTTTTCCGCTTCGCGGCCAAACGCGTCACCGAAGGTGCGCCAGGCGGCTTGCAGAACTTTGTCGAGATCATGTTTGAATTCTCTCAGGGCATTGTGAGAGACGTCTTCCACGGTCGGAACCCGATCATTGCGCCAATGGCCCTGACCCTGTTCGTCTGGATCTTCCTGATGAATCTTCTGGACCTGGTTCCCGTGGACTATATTCCGGCACTGGCCCATGCCATGGGTATCCAGTACTTCAAGATCGTGCCGACCACCGATCCCAACTCAACCTTTGGTATCGCGCTGGGCGTGTTTATCCTGATCCTGTTCTACAGCTTCAAGGTGAAGGGCCCGGGCGGCTTCCTGAAAGAACTTTCTTTCACACCGTTCAACCACTGGTCACTGGTACCGTTTAACCTGGTGCTTGAACTGTTGGGTTTGATCATCAAACCGATTAGTCTGGCACTTCGTTTGTTCGGCAACATGTACGCCGGCGAGGTTATCTTTATCCTGATTGCGCTGTTACCGTTGTGGGTTCAGTGGACACTGAGTGTGCCCTGGGCGATCTTCCACATTCTGGTAATTACGCTGCAGGCCTTTATCTTTACAACGCTGACTGTGGTTTACCTCAGCGCAGCGCACGAAGATCACTAATAAAAACCCTTAATGCACTAAACCCTTAACTATCTGAAAAACTGAGGAGTCTTCAATGGAAATGGTATTTATCGCAGCTGCGCTTATCATCGGTCTGGGTGCCCTGGGCGCCGGTATCGGTTTCGGCCTGCTGGGCGGCAAGCTGCTCGAATCTACTGCTCGTCAGCCGGAAATGGGCAACCAGCTGCAAACCAAAGCATTCATCATGGCTGGTCTGCTTGACGCGGTTCCCATGATCGGTGTTGGTATCGCTATGTACCTGATCTTCGTTGTTGCTGGTTAATCAAAGCCGTAAAGACATGGGCGCTGACCATTGCAGCGCCTGACTTTCCGGACACCAGGACGCAACGAATAGCAAGAGGTATATTGCCGTGAATATAAACCTTACGTTGATAGGGCAATCGATTGCCTTCGCTATTTTCGTCTGGTTCTGCGTCAAGTATGTATGGCCGCCGATTACGGCAGCCATGGAAGCGCGCCAGAAGAAAATTGCTGACGGTCTTTCTGCCGCTGATCGGGCATCGCTTGATCTCGAGCTCGCGCAGGAGAAGGCCGCAAAGGAAATGCAGAAGGCAAAGGAAGAAGCTGCAGCCCTGATTGACCAGGCCAACAAGCGTGCCGCCCAGATCGTCGAGTCCTCCAAGGACGACGCTCGTAAGGAAGGCGAAAAGCTGATTGAGCAGGCCAGGGCGGAAATTCAACAGGAGCGTGTTCAGGCTCGCGACGCACTCAGAGCAGAAGTGGCAACACTGGCTGTTGCAGGTGCCGAGAAGATTCTGGAAACCTCTGTAGACGCCAAAGCTCACAGCGAGATGCTGGAAAAGCTGGCCGCAGAACTCTAAAAGAGGGTCATCATGGCAGAACTTGTAACGTTAGCCCGACCCTATGCGAAAGCCGTCTTTGCTGCCGCCAAGGACCAGAACGCTATTGATCAGTGGGATCAGGCGCTGGCTTTTGCAGCACAGGTTGCGGCTGACCAAGAGGTAAAGAACATCCTGGCCAACCCTGGCCTCTCTGAGCAGCGCAAAGCGGAAATCTTCGCGGATTGTTTTGAAGAGCCGCTGCCGGAAGCGCTCAGAAACTTCCTGTCGATTCTTGCTGAAAACAAGCGTCTGGCCCTTTTGCCGGCAATTTCTGATCTGTTCCGTCTGTATCGTGCGGATGTAGAAAAATCCGTCAACCTGACAGTGAATACCGCATTTGAACTGTCGGCCGACGAACAGCAGAAACTCATCGACGCGTTGTCCAAAAAGCTGGAGCGCAAGGTTGAGCTTGAAGCCGCCGTGGATCAGTCTCTGATCGGTGGTGTGGTAGTACGCACAGGCGACCTGGTTATCGACGCTTCAGTCCGTGGCAAATTGGCCCGTATGGCCAAGGCATTGGGCTCCTGATTTCAGCACAAGGTTTGAGGACAAAGGCATGCAGCAACTGAATCCATCCGAGATCAGTGACATCATCAAGAAGAGAATCGAGAAACTCGATATCTCTTCCGAAGCTAAAAACGAAGGTACGATCCTGTCAGTATCCGACGGTATCGTATTGATCCACGGTCTCGCCGACGTTATGTACGGTGAGATGATCGAATTTGCCAACGGCACTTACGGCATGGCGCTGAACCTGGAGCGTGATTCTGTTGGTGCGGTAGTACTGGGCGACTACGAAGGTCTGGCCGAAGGTCAGAAAGTACGTTGCACCGGTCGCATCCTTGAGGTGCCGGTTGGCCGTGAACTGCTGGGCCGTGTTGTAGACGGTCTGGGTAACCCGATCGACGGCAAGGGCGAGCTGGGCAACAGCGAAACCTCTCCGATCGAGAAGGTTGCGCCTGGCGTAATCGCACGTCAGTCGGTTGATGAGCCGGTTCAGACCGGTCTGAAGCCGATCGATACCATGGTTCCGATCGGTCGTGGTCAGCGTGAGTTGATCATCGGTGACCGTCAGATCGGTAAGACTGCGGTTGCGATCGACGCGATCATCAACCAGAAGAACACTGGCATCAAGTGTATCTACGTTGCCATCGGTCAGAAGCAGTCGTCCATCGCGGCGGTTGTGCGCAAGCTGGAAGAGCACGGTGCGATGGATCACACCATCATCGTGGCTGCCGGCGCTGCCGATCCGGCCTCCATGCAGTACCTGGCGCCGTACGCCGGTACCTCCATGGGTGAATTCTTCCGTGACCGCGGCGAAGACGCTCTGATCGTATACGATGACCTGTCCAAGCAGGCCGTTGCGTATCGTCAGATCTCCCTGCTTCTGCGTCGTCCGCCGGGCCGTGAAGCCTTCCCGGGTGACGTATTCTACCTCCACTCCCGTCTGCTGGAGCGTGCGTCCCGGATCAACGCCGATGAAGTTGAAAAGCTGACCAACGGCGAAGTGAAAGGCCAAACCGGTTCCCTGACCGCACTGCCGATCATCGAAACCCAGGCTGGTGACGTTTCCGCATTCGTTCCGACCAACGTGATCTCCATCACCGACGGTCAGATCTTCCTGGAAACCAACCTGTTCAACTCCGGTATCCGTCCGGCGATGAACGCGGGTATCTCGGTATCGCGGGTAGGTGGTTCAGCCCAGACCAAGATCATGAAGAAGCTCGGCGGTAACATCCGTCTGGCCCTGGCCCAGTACCGGGAACTGGCGGCATTCGCCCAGTTCGCTTCCGACCTTGACGAAGCAACCCGTAAGCAGCTGGAGCACGGTCAGCGCGTTACCGAGCTGATGAAGCAAAACCAGTACAGCCCGATGACTGTTGCGGAAATGGGTACCGTACTGTTCGCAGCTAACGAAGGCTTCCTGGACGATGTTGATGTAGACAAGATTGTGGCTTTTGAAGCCCAGCTGCTTGACTGGATGCGTTCTGAGCAGAAAGAACTGCTGGATCAGATCGGACCTGAAGGCAACTACAACGACGACATCATCGCTGGTCTGAAAGCTGCTCTGGAAAAATTCAAGACCACTCAGAGCTGGTAAATCCAACGGGCCCGCCTATGAGCGGGCCTGATGGTGCATTTGAGTGTCTAACTTGAAAAGGCAGTGACTTATGGCCGTCGGAAAAGAAATACGTAATCAGATCGGAAGCATCAAGAGCACGCAGAAGATCACGTCCGCCATGGAAATGGTGGCCGCGAGTAAGATGCGTAAAGCTCAGGAGCGTATGCAGGCGACTCGCCCTTACGCTGAAAAGATGCGTCAGGTAATCGGACATATTGCCAAGTCCAACAAGGATTACCGCCATCCGTTCATGCAGGAACGCGACGTAAAACGGGTAGGCTACATTGTGGTCTCCTCTGATCGCGGCCTTTGTGGTGGCCTGAACGGCAACGCGTTCAAGCTGCTCGTGAAGGAAATGCGTGGATGGAAAGAGAAAGGTGTTGAGACCGATATCTGCGCTATTGGCCAGAAGGGTGCCTCGTTTTTCCGCAACTACGGCGGAAACGTGGTGGCAGCCGTAACCCACCTGGGTGACAACCCGAGTGCGGACAAGCTGATTGGTAGCGTCAAGGTGATGCTCGATTCGTTCGAGGAAGGCAAGATTGACCGCCTTTATCTCGTGAGTAACGAATTCGTCAACACCATGACCCAGTCCCCGAAGGCGGAGCAGCTGCTGCCACTGCCTGAAGGCGATGAGGAAGAAGAGATCGGTCACCAGTGGGATTATATTTACGAGCCGGATTCACGTCCGATTCTGGACGGGCTGATGCCACGTTATATCGAGTCCCAGGTGTATCAGGGTGTGGTAGAGAATCTGGCCTGTGAGCAGGCTGCCCGGATGATCGCTATGAAGAGCGCCACCGACAATGCTGGCAACATCATTGATGACCTGCAGCTGGCCTACAACAAGGCCCGTCAGGCGGCGATCACACAAGAGATTTCGGAAATTGTGAGCGGCGCAGCATCTGTTGGATAACGCTCACAGACCTACTGGTTTTATTGACTATTAGATAACGAGGAACCGAGCATGAGTAGCGGACACATCGTTCAGATCATTGGCGCGGTTATCGACGTGGAATTCCCACGTGACGCCGTGCCAAGCGTTTATGACGCACTGCTGCTTGAAGGTGGTGAAACAACTCTGGAAGTCCAGCAGCAGCTGGGTGACGGCATTGTTCGTACCATCGCCATGGGCAGCACCGAAGGCCTGAAGCGTGGCCTGAAAGCAGAAAACACCGGCAGCCCGATCTCCGTACCGGTTGGTACCGAGACTCTGGGCCGCATCATGGACGTTCTGGGTCGTCCCATCGACGAGCAGGGCGAAATCGGTGAGCAGGAAAAGTGGTCTATCCACCGTAAAGCACCGGGCTATGCCGACCAGGCAGCCTCTGCGGACCTGCTGGAAACCGGTATCAAGGTTATCGACCTGATCTGCCCGTTCGCCAAGGGTGGTAAGGTTGGCCTGTTCGGCGGCGCCGGCGTAGGTAAAACCGTAAACATGATGGAACTGATCAACAACATCGCGAAAGAGCACTCCGGTCTCTCCGTATTCGCCGGTGTTGGTGAGCGTACCCGTGAAGGTAACGACTTCTACTACGAAATGAAGGACTCCAACGTCCTTGATAAAGTAGCGATGGTTTACGGTCAGATGAACGAACCCCCCGGGAACCGTCTGCGCGTAGCCCTGACCGGCCTGACCATGGCCGAGAAGTTCCGTGATGAAGGCCGTGACGTACTGCTGTTCGTTGACAACATCTACCGTTACACCCTGGCCGGTACTGAGGTATCTGCACTGTTGGGTCGTATGCCGTCTGCGGTAGGTTACCAGCCGACCCTGGCCGAAGAGATGGGTCAGCTGCAGGAGCGGATCACCTCCACCAAGACCGGTTCTATCACGTCCATCCAGGCGGTATACGTACCGGCGGATGACTTGACTGACCCGTCTCCGGCGACCACCTTCTCGCACCTGGACGCAACCGTTGTACTGAGCCGTGACATCGCTTCCAAGGGTATCTACCCGGCGATCGATCCGCTGGATTCCACTTCTCGTCAGCTCGATCCGCTGGTGATTGGTGAGCAGCACTACAACGTGGCCCGTGGTGTTCAGAACGTTCTGCAGCGTTACAAGGAACTGAAGGACATCATCGCCATCCTGGGTATGGACGAACTGTCTGAAGAAGACAAGACGACTGTTGCCCGTGCCCGTAAGATCGAGCGTTTCCTGTCTCAGCCGTTCCACGTTGCTGAAGTATTCACCGGCGCGCCTGGTAAGTACGTGTCTCTGAAAGAGACCATCAGCAGCTTCGAAGGCATCCTCAACGGTGACTACGACGACATGCCGGAACAGGCGTTCTACATGTGCGGTACCATCGAGGAAGCAATCGAGAAGGCTAAGGCAATGAAAGAGAAAGAAGGTAAGTAACACCTTCTCTCTTTTTCGACGCAAGAGGCGTAAAATATGGCTATGACCGTACATTGTGACGTCGTAAGTGCCGAGGAAAAAATCTACTCCGGGCTGGTAGAGACACTGATCGCTACCGGTACCGAGGGTGAGCTTGGCATCCAGCTTGGCCACGCCCCGCTCCTGACCGCACTCAAGCCGGGTGCGGTTCGGATCATCAAGCAGGGTGGTAGCGAGGAAATCCTGTACGTTTCCGGGGGTTACCTGGAAGTGCAGCCCAACCTTGTGACCCTGATGGCTGATACTGCGGTTCGTGCGAAAGACGTGGACGAAGCCGCAGCGCTGGAAGCCCAGAAAGAAGCCGAAAAGGCACTGGCGAACAAGACAGGCGAGTTCGAATACTCCCGGGCCGCCGCCGAGCTGGCAGAAGCCGCCGCTCAGCTGCGTACCATCCAGAAGCTGCGCAAGAACCTGCGATAAGCAGGGGTTGCGTCGGTGCCCGGAGTGGCCTGACTATGAACCGCATCCGCGGGTGGAAGGTTCTCTGTTTTTTAGCGAAAACAGGGAGGCTTTCGCCGGGACGCGGTTTTTTCGTTTTTAAAACACCCAACATCACGGAGCGTGACGCCCCATGAGCCCGTTACACGTTGTGATCCTGGCCGCCGGCCAGGGTTCAAGGATGAAGTCCGCACTGCCCAAGGTGCTGCACCCGGTGGCTGGAAAACCCATGCTGCACCATGTCATAGACACCGCCAGGCAGCTGGGCGCGGAAAAAATTCACACGGTTATCGGGCATGGTGCCGATAAGGTGCAGGCCTCACTGGATGATGGGGCGGTGAATTGGGTCATGCAGACCGAGCAGCTGGGTACCGGCCATGCCGTCGCTCAGGCGTTGCCAGACCTGCCGGACGACGCGCGGGTACTGGTGCTCTATGGCGATGTGCCGCTGACCAGCCGGGCGACGCTTGAATCCATGGTTGCGGACCTTGATGAGAGCAATCTCGCGCTGCTGACCGTGGACATGGAACATCCTCACGGTTACGGACGCATCGTTCGCAATCAGGCGGGCCAGGTGCAGGCGATCGTGGAACAGAAAGACGCCACCGCCGAACAGCAGGAAATCAAAGAGGTGAACACGGGCATCCTGGCCGTGTCCGCCAGACACCTGAAAAGCTGGTTGCCGACGCTGTCGAACAGCAATGCCCAGGGCGAATACTACCTTACCGACATCATTGCCATGGCGGTGGATCACGGCCTGGGCGTGACGGTTTCCCAGCCTCTGAATCCGTTCGAGGTGCAGGGTGTGAACAATCGCCTGCAACTGGCCGAACTGGAGCGCTGGTACCAGCGCCAGCAGGCCGAGCGCCTGATGACCGAAGGCGCCAGCCTCGCGGACCCGGCTCGTGTGGATGTTCGGGGCGAACTGACCATCGGTAATGACCTGTGGATCGATGTGAACGTGGTTTTTGAGGGCAACGTTAGCCTAGGCAGCAACGTCACCATTGGCCCCGGATGCGTGATCAAGGATGCATCCATCGCCGATGGCGTGACCATTAAGGCCCATTCTGTCATTGAGGGTGCCACCGTTGGCACCAATGCCGAGATTGGTCCCTTTGCCCGCCTGCGTCCGGGCACCGAACTGGGCGCCGATACCAAGGTGGGCAACTTTGTGGAAACCAAAAAAGCCGTGGTGGGCGAGGGCAGCAAGATCAACCACCTGAGCTACGTGGGCGATACCTTAATGGGTCGTCATGTGAATGTGGGTGCAGGCACCATCACCTGCAATTATGATGGAGCGAACAAACACCAGACGGTGATGGGCGACGGCGTGTTCGTCGGCTCCAACTCGGCGCTGGTGGCCCCGGTCACCCTGGGCGAGGACGCTACCATTGGCGCGGGTTCGACCATCACTCGTGATGTTGCCGACAATGAACTGGCCATCGCCCGGGGCAAGCAGCGCAACATCGAAGGCTGGGAACGGCCGAAGAAAGCCTAACGACAGACAACAGCAGGTGAAGACAGCATGTGTGGGATTGTAGGAGCGGTATCTGAGCGGGACGTCCAGGGCATTCTTCTGGAAGGACTGCGCCGCCTGGAATACCGGGGATACGACTCCGCGGGCATGGCCGTGATCAATGGCGGGCCACACGCGCAGCGTGCCCGTGAACTGGGCAAGGTGTCAGCCCTGGCCGAAGCCGTGGAAGCCAATCCGCTGAACGGCCACCTGGGCATTGCCCACACCCGCTGGGCCACCCACGGTGAACCCTCCCAGCTGAACGCCCATCCCCACATGTCGGGTGACGGCCTGGCCATCGTTCACAATGGCATCATTGAAAATTACCAGGAACTGCGTGACGAGCTGAAAGCGGATGGATTCGAGTTCACCTCCCAGACCGACACCGAAGTCGTCGCTCACCTGATCCAGAAAAATTACCGTGAACAGGGCTCGCTGTACGACGCTGTAAAAAGTGCCATTCCCCGGCTTCGGGGTGCCTACGCCCTGGCGGTCGTCCACGCCGACGAACCGGACCATCTGGTGGTGTGCCGGGAAGGCAGCCCTCTGGTGATCGGTGTGGGCATTGGCGAGAACTTTATCGCCTCTGACCAGCTCGCGCTGCTGCCGGTGACCGACCGCTTCATGTTCCTGGAAGAAGGCGACATTGCCGATATTCGCAAGGACCGCATCGAGATTCATGATCGCGAAGGAACACCGGTTGAGCGGGAAACCAACCGGTTCGAGCACGGGGCCGATTCTGCCGAGAAAGGCGAATACCGCCATTTCATGCTCAAGGAAATCTACGAGCAACCCAAAGTCATCAAGGCCACCATGGAAGGGCGGGTGACCGATTCCCGCGTGCTGGAGCAGGCGCTGGGCACCGAGGCCGCCAACCTGCTGGATAACGTCCGCCACGTACAGATCATCGCCTGCGGTACCTCGTACCATGCCGGCATGGTTGCCCGTTACTGGATTGAAGAGCTGGCCGGCGTGCCCTGTTCCGTGGAAGTGGCGTCAGAGTTCCGCTACCGCAAGCACGTGATCCAGCCGGACACCCTGTTCCTGTGCATTTCCCAGTCCGGCGAAACCGCCGACACCCTGGCGGCCCTGCGCCAAGCCAAGAAAGCCGGCTTCCGCGCCGCCCTGGCCATCTGCAACGTGCCCGGCAGCTCCCTGGTACGCGAATCCGACCTGGTGATCATGACCCAGGCCGGCCCCGAAATTGGCGTGGCCTCCACCAAGGCGTTTACCACCCAGCTGACCGCCCTGCTGATCTTCACCCTGGCCCTGGCTCGCCACAACGGCCTGAGCGAGGAAAAGGAAGCGGATATTGTCAGCGCCCTGCACCAGGTGCCGGGGCAGGTGAGCGACATCCTGGCGCTCAATGGCGGCATCGAAGACATGTCCCGGGCCTTCATGGACAAGTTCCACAGCCTGTTCCTGGGTCGGGGCTCACAATTCCCCGTCGCCATGGAAGGGGCGTTGAAGCTCAAGGAAATCTCCTACATCCACGCCGAGGCCTACCCGGCCGGCGAACTCAAGCATGGCCCGCTGGCGCTGGTGGACAGTGAAATGCCGGTGGTGACAGTCGCGCCCAACAACGACCTGGTCGAAAAGCTCAAATCCAACCTGGAAGAAGTGCGTGCGCGGGGTGGCGAACTGTTCGTGTTCGCCGACAAGTCCGCCGGTGTGAAGGCCGAGGAAGGTGTGCACGTGATGCAACTGCCGCCGGTGCACGAAATCACCGCACCGATCGTGTACACCGTGCCGCTGCAGCTGCTGTCCTACCACGTGGCCGTGCTCAAAGGCACGGACGTGGACCAGCCACGAAACCTCGCCAAGAGTGTGACGGTGGAATAAGAGAAGTGCCTTCTGTTGTTATCCTATCGGTGAAAAATAAAGTTTGATTAAAATAAATAAAGTTTGATCATTTGTTGTAAAGTCTGATACAAAACTCTCTCCTGCTTTCCCTGACAGGAGGGAGTTGTGTCGGACGCTAACAAACCGCTAGATGCATCGGATCAGAAAAAGCTGAAAGCCCGAGGTCATGGCTTCGGTGCATCTTATAA
>ERZ1673962.272-NODE-272-length-41639-cov-3.997331_pt1 | contig 41639 bp, 39 predicted proteins | sample MGYA00580188_ERZ1673962 | MGnify/ENA primary metagenome ERZ1673962 (study PRJEB41334, sample SAMN05608104) | rock metagenome | biome: terrestrial subsurface; feature: shale formation; material: shale | place: USA: Pennsylvania ... | reverse complement strand
CCAAAGACTTGTATGAGAACATGATCCAAGACGGGTATTCGCCGGAACAAGCTCGCATGATTCTCCCTCAGTCCATGCTTACTACTTACTGGGTAACTGGTTCACTCTACGCATGGGCTAACGCTTACATTCAGCGCAGTGACTCTCATGCACAGAAAGAAATCCAAGACCTTGCTGCTCAGTGGGATGCGATCATCAGACCACTTTATCCAGTGTCTTGGTCAGCATTGGTTGATTAAATAATTCTGAAGTAACCCACAACCCTTATTACCCTATTCCTTTCCTGGAGTTGCTTCTAACGAGGCAACTCCTTTTTTGTCCCTTTTGTGCAAGGAGTATGAATGAAAGCACAAATAAGAACCCCAAAATCCACATATACCGTGGATTATCCGCAGGCTATTGAAGCTGCAAGGAGACAGTTCTCTACATTGTGGAGTGCTGAGGAACTGGGTGTTGAGAAAGATGAGGGTGATGTACGAACCAAGCTTACCCCTGGTGAGCGTCATGGACTGATTACTGTGCTCAAACTGTTTACACAGTATGAGCTGGAGATTGGTCAGGAATTCTGGTCAGGTAAGTACTCCCGAATGTTTCCCCGGCCAGACTTGCGCCGTGCGGCTAATGCCTTTGCCTTTACCGAGTTGAACTCCCATGCCCCGTTCTACGATCTGACCAACAAGACCCTGAACCTGGCCACCGATGAGTTCTACGATTCCTGGAAAGAAGACCCCATCCTGGTTGAGCGAATCGAGTTTGTTGAACGGTTTTTGGAGACCGAAGACCCTTACAAATGTCTGGCCGCGTTCAGCTTCATGGAAGGTGTGGTGCTGTATTCCAGCTTCGCATTCCTGAAGTCTTTCAATATGGGTGGCTTCAACATGATTCCACACATCACCTCTGGTGTGGATATCTCCTGCAAGGAAGAACATCACCACTTCCAGTTCAGTGCCTGGACCTATCGCCAGCTTATACTGGAAGAGTCTGATCTGAATCTAATTAATCAAGACAGTAAGGATCGGTACCAAGCCATGTGTCTGGAGATTGCCAGGCAGGTGTATGCCCATGAAGAACGGATCGTGGATCTGATCTTTGAACAGGGTGGTATCCGGACAGTAACCAAGGAAGAGATCCTTCACTTCATTCGTGATCGCATCAATGTTGTGCTCAATGGGCTGAGTTGTCCCCCTATGTTTTCGGAAGATTCCGGACTCATCTCAGAGTGGTTCTACGACACCCTCAGTTCTTACAAGTACGCTGACTTCTTCTCCAACAACCAGATCCAGTATGTCCGTAACTGGAACCGTAACGCCTTGAAGTTTGACCCCACTCTATTGGAGGTTACTGTATGAGTAAGACTTACGAACAACTCTCCGCTGAACGAAAGGAAGGTCAAGCTAAAGGCTTGTATCCAGACTGGTACACGACCCAGGCCTATCAAATGTTCCGGGCCAAATATGCAGTCCCCGGGGAACAAGGACTGCGTGGCCGGCATGAAACCATTGCCCGAACACTGGCTCGCTGGACTCCAGACCCTGTAGAGTGGGAAGCCAAGTTCTTCAACCTGATGTGGAAAGGCTGGCTCTCCCCCGCTTCTCCAGTATTGGCCAATGTCGGTACCGACCGAGGTCTGATGGTCTCCTGCTCTGGCCAGTTTGTCGGTGATTCCATCGACAGCTTCTACGCCAACCTGCATGAGAGCGCCATGCTCTCCAAGATGGGTTTTGGCTGCTCAGGTGACTTCAGCACCATCCGCCCCAGGGGTTCAGCTATCAGCATTGGTGGTGAAGCCTCAGGTGTGGTGCCAGTCATCAAGGACTTTGCCACTATGGCTGCGAACGTGAGCCAGGGAAGCCAACGCAGAGGCAGCTTTGCCTCTTATCTGCGAATGGATCACGGCGACTTCCACGAACTGATGGATCTGCTGGAAGCGGAACCAGATGGTTTGAATATTGGTTGGACCATTACCGACTCCATCATTGACCGACTCAAAGCCGGTGAAAAAGAGATGAACGATCGGTTCAGCCGGACCCTGTTCGGTAAACTGGTCACCGGTCGCGGCTACTACTTCAAAGTTGACGAAGCCAACCGCCACCGTCCGCAGATGTATAAAGACCTGGGGCTGACCGTCAAGGCCAGCAACCTGTGCTCTGAAATCATGTTACATGCCGATGAGGACCACACATACACCTGCGTACTTTCCAGCATGAATCTGGCCAAGTACGACGAGTGGAAGGATACTGACGCGATTTTTGAGGCTACCGTCTTCCTGGATGCGGTAGTGTCTGAGTTCCTGAAGCAAGCCAGAGGTGTCCCCGGCTTGGAGAAGGCTGTCCGATTCACTGAGAAAGGCCGAGCCATTGGGTTGGGAGTGATGGGCTTCAGCACTTACCTGCAGAAGCACATGATCCCGTTCGATGACTTCCAGGCCCATTTGCTCAATAACCGGATCTTCAAGCAGCTCCATGATGAGTCCCTCCGGGCCTCGCAATGGATGGCACAAACCATGGGTGAGCCTGAGTGGTGTGAAGGCTATGGTGTCCGTAATACTCACCGGACTGCGTTGGCCCCCACCAAGAGTACCGCCATTCTGATGGGTAATGCCTCCGAGTCCACCTTTCCGGAACCAGGTATGGTCTATGAGTCGGGCTCTGCTGCCGGTGATATGAAGCGAATCAATGCCGAGTTCTATCGTCTGATGAAAGAGCGTGGCCATTACAACAAAGCCACGGTTGAAGACATCAACCAGCACATTGGTTCGGTCCAACACCTGGATTGGCTCTCAGACCATGAGAAAGCGGTTTTCCGGACGGCCTTTGAGGTCAACCAGGAAACCATACTGAGACTGGCCAGTGCGCGTCAGAAGTGGTTGTGTCAGGGCCAGAGCTTGAACTTCTTTGTCAGTGAAGATGGTGACGAGGAACGGATTGCCCGACTACATACCGAAGCCTTACTGGATCCAAACATTCTGAGTCTGTACTACATCTACTCGCGCAGTGGAGTAGTCATCAACACAGAATGTGAGGCCTGTGCCGCTTGATGTATTCAAACCAAGGCTATGAAGGGGCGAGAGGCAAACGAGAGGTAGCGTCAGCGGACTCTCGTGCAGACTCGCAGCACCGACATAGCCTTGGGGTAGTTAGAAGTGAAAGTAGCTGGGCGTCCTCCGGACGCTCCGTGCCTGAACAAAGGAAAAGGCCTTTGAGAAGGTAGAAGTAGAGAGGCGAAGCCGGGGGAATTACCTCCGGTTTCTTCTAAAAGGAATCGGGGGGAATTCCCCCTTATTATAAGCGTCGTTTTACAGGAGACCGTCTTGCACGTAGTACCTATCGAGGAAATGTTCCATCTTTCCAAGAGGTTAGGCAATTCTGGAATCGACCGAATCCGTTACGCCGGCAAAGCCAACACGGAACGGGAACCCCGGTCCACGAACATTCCCAACACCGTCATCAAGCAGATGCAATTTGTGCAACCCAACCAGCCTGGGTGTCCAGTTGCAGAATACATTGAAGCTGCATCCCTCCTGGATATCAGTGACAGTAAACCACTGAATATCAATCGGTTGTATAACATTCTTCAGTGCATTGAAATGATTAATACCAGGGAAATCATAGCAATGACTGGCTTAAGCAAGCGTCATGCACAAAAGTACTTGCGTGCAAGTAAGTTTGTTTTACCATTCCTTGAGCGTCACTTTTCTGCTTAAATAATCAATCCCTGCTAAACACATACAGGACTACCATGCCGCAATGTAAAACCATCGGTTGTCAGCGTCTAATCAATATGGAATTCAGTAATGATTACTGCTCCGATTGCGTGAAAAAAAGGTAAACAGGTAATGCAAGATGTAGAACCTAAGGAATCTTCTGGTGGTGATAACGACTATTGGCTGCTGCATATTCCAAACCCCAAGCGCCTAGTACCTTACGTCGTAGAGTGTGAAGACATTATCGAAGCCATGGAGATGACCTTCCAGGAAGGTGAAGCGTTCAAGGCATTGTTCCGCAAGTGCAAGATCCGTATGGGCAATGGTAAACCCGGAGACAGTGAGCTTCGTTGCTCTCAAAAAGTAGCCCACTTTGGTAAGCGCATGGTAGCCATGGACGAACGCAAACTTGTAAGACCTACATGCGCCCATTCAAATCACTAATACGTAAAGCCTACGAGCTTTATTACGTTATAGTTCCTCGCTTTGTTACTGGACCTTGTCGAGTCTATAAAGTGGGGAACTATGTTTACTTCTTCCAAGTAATTCCTGGCTCTTACATAGTCTTAAAACCCAACGACTATTTAGCCGATGTGAGTTACTTCAACTTCTTCGGGCATGTCTGTTTTCCCAAGATCAATTACGTACACCAGTACACACTAAAACCATAGGGGTTAGTTCCCCTGTATTTATTCAAGGTAATTACTATGCGTAAGTACTTAAATGCGGGGAATATCCCTTTGGCATTGGCCGTATTTCTGGCCACCGACAATTACGACCATGAAGATGACACGGTATCTGCCACCGCGTTATTGAAACCGCCCCGTCAGTTGATTCTGGCAGATAGGCTTCCTCCGGAAGCAGGACTGATCGATGTTTCTGGTTTGGTGAAATCCCGAATGGGATCAGCCATCCATGACAGTATTGAACAGGCCTGGTTGCATAACCACGTACCGGCCATGAAAGCCCTGGGATATCCCCAGCGAGTCATCGACAAGGTCAAGGTCAATCCCCTGCCCGGAGAACTTGGTGAGGATGATATTCCGGTCTACCTGGAACAGCGTCACTACAAGGACTTCATGGGCTACAAGATCTCCGGCAAGTTCGACTTTGTAGCCGAGGGCATGGTTCAGGATTTCAAGTCGACCGGTGTGTTCACCTACATGAACAACACCAAAACCGATGACTACATCCTGCAAGGCTCGATCTATCGCTGGTTGGCCCCACACATCATCACCAGTGACCGGATGCAGATCCACTTCATCTTCACAGACTGGCAAGCCGCCAGAGCCAATGAGCCCGGGTACCCAAGCCAGCAGGCCATGACCATCACCCTGGACCTGATGAGTCTGGAAGCCACAGAGCAGTTTGTGGCCAACAAACTTCGAGAGATCCAGGCCCATAAAAACACCCCGGAAGAGCAACTGCCGCTCTGTACCGACAAAGAACTCTGGCGCAAAGAGCCGGAGTGGAAGTACTACAAGAACCCTCAAAAAATGAGTCGGAGTACCAAGAACTTCAAGGTTTCTGAGTTTGGTTCTGAAAACGCTGCACGCTCTGCAGCCTACGCCCGTCTGGCCAAAGACGGAAACGTAGGTGTCGTGGTTGAAAAACCCGGAGATGTTGTGGCCTGTAAATACTGCCCAGCCTTCCCACTCTGTTCCCAGAAAGATGCTCTGGTGGCAGACGGATCCCTTCAACTTTAACCGGGAGCACCTATGAGCATTGACTACGACAGTCTTCAGTACCACCCGTTTACAGAGAAAGTCGTGAACTCGATCTGTAACCGTGTGGGTACTGAAGAACGGTCTTTCTTCCGGAACCATGTGAATTATTACCTGACTGCGGTTGCTGCCATGATGCGAGCCAGCATCAAGCAACCCGGCAAAGGTATGCAGCCGGTCAACACCTTTGTGGTGAACCTGGCACCCACTGGTTTCGGTAAAGGCCACTCTACGGCCATCATCGAGAACGAGTTGATTCACACGTTCCGTGATCGGTTTGTTAACGAAACCTTGCCACTTATGGCTGAACAGAACATTCCCAAGCTGGCGGTCAAACGTGCCGCACGTAAAGGCACAGACCCTACCGAAGAAGAGCAGCGAACTCATCGGGAGTTTGCCAGCCATGGCACCCTCCTGTTCAGCTTTGACTCGGCTACCCCAGCAGCCATCAAACAGCTACGTAATATGTTGCTGATGGCTAATGCCGGTGCCATGAACTTTCAGGTGGATGAGATTGGTGCCAACCTGATGTCCAACCTGGATATCATGGGACTGTTCCTGGAACTATTTGATGGTTCAGTCAAGCAGAAGCTGGTGAAGAACACCACCGACTCCATCCGGTCTGAAGAGATCCAGGGCATTACGCCCACCAACATGATGTTGTTTGGGGTACCTAACGCTCTGTTGGATGGTGGTAAGACCGAGGAAACCTTCAACCACTTGTTGGGTATGGGTTACGCCCGCCGCTGTTTCTTTGGTTACGTCAATGACGAAGTAGCCGAGAGCAAGCCCAAACTGCTGTCGCCTCAGGAAAAGTTGGACAAAGCCAAGCAAATGGCGTCTGACAACACCCTGACAGAAGCCTCCAAGCATCTGGGCAACCTGGCCAACATGATCAATGCCCACAAGCAGATCATCGTGCCGGATGAGACTTCCCTGCTCTACTTTGAGTATGAGAATGACTGTGCCCAACGTGCTCACAATATTCCGGTGCAACAGGATCTGGTACGTTCTGAGCTGAAACAGCGTTTCTTCAAAGCCATGAAGCTGGCTGCAGCCTACGCCTTTATTGATGAGTCTCCGGAAGTGACCCCGGACCATTACAGGGCGGCGATCAAAGTGGCGGAAGATTCTGGTGAAGCCTTCCAGCGTATCCAGAAGCGTGACCGAACCTACATGAAGCTGGCCAAGTTCATGGCCCGTATTCCAGAGGAAGTCACGCACACCGACCTGATCGAAGATCTGCCGTTCTATCCCAAAGCCAGTAACCAACAACGGGAGCTGATCAACCAGGCCATCTCATGGGGCTACAAGAACAACATCATCATCAAGAAGCGATTCACTGATGGGATTGAGTTCCTTCGTGGCGAAACCCTGAAAGAGACCGATCTGACCAAGCTCCGGGTGGCGTATAGTCAGGACATTGCACTGGGTTACAAGAACGAGTTTGCCCCTTGGGACAAGCTTCACGTTCTGACTCAGGCCGGTGGCCTGCACTGGGTAAACCACCACCTGAACAATGGCGAAGCTGGGATGGGTCACCGTAAGGAAGACCAGTGCCTGAGTGGTTTCAACCTGATCGTACTGGATATCGACTCCGGTACCACACTCGATATGGCCAAGCAGGTACTCAAAGGCCACAAAGCCCTGTACTACACCACCAAACGCCACACCCCGGATGAACACCGGTTCCGCATCATTCTACCCACCAACTATGAGTTGGCGCTGGATGATAAGGACTACAAGGAGTTCATGAAGAACCTGTTTGAGTCTCTACCGTTTCAGGTGGATTCCCAAGTGGGTCAGCGGGCTCGGAAGTGGTTGTCGTGCCAAGGCCAGTATGAGTACACGGACGGTGAGCTGTTCGACGTACTGCCGTACATCCCGAAAACCAGTAAGAACGAAGAGCGTCAGCGCCGGATTCAGGATCTTCAGAACCTGGATAACCTGGAACGTTGGGTACTGAACACTACCGGAGACGGTAACCGCAACAACCAGCTACTGCGCTTTGCCATGATCCTGGTCGATGGTGGCTTCAGCTACGACGAAGTTCAGAGCCGAGTTCTGTCCATGAACGACAAGTTGGCAGACAAGTTGGAAGAGGCGGAGATTTTCGCCACGGTCATGAAGACGGCCGGCAAGGCCATTGTCCAGCGAGACGCTTAAACCCACCAGCGTAGGGGTGCCTCCGGCACCTCTGCGACCAACACAAAAAGGAACTCTCATGTCCCAAAACCAAGTCAATGACAATCTGGTTCTGGTGTGTGGTAAATCGGCTGCAGGTAAGTCTGCGTCCCTTATGGGACTGGAGAACCCCCAAGGCGTAATGTACCTCAACACCGAAGCAGGTAAGAAGCTGCCGTTCCGTAGCAAGTTCAAGCAGTACGTAATCACGGACCCTCACCAGGTCGAGGAAGCCTTTCAGGTAGCGGAAACCATGCCTGAGATCCACACCATTGTGGTGGATTCCCTGACGTACCTGATGGACATGTACGAATCCCTGTTCGTCATCAACTCCACGAACACCATTAAAGCATGGGGTGACTTCGCTCAGTACTTCAAGCGCCTGATGCAAACCCACGTCGCCGCATCCACCAAGAACGTGATCTTCATGGCTCACGTTAAAGACCAGCTGAACGAGTCTGAAATGGTGATGGAGACCTCCGTGCCTATCAAGGGTTCTGTGAAGAACAATGGCGTAGAAAGTTACTTCTCCTGCATTGTTGCTGCCAAGAAGGTGAAGCTGAAGGAACTGGAGAAATACAGTTCTGATCTGCTGACCATCACACCGGAAGAAGAAGCCTTGGGCTTCAAGTATGTGTTCCAAACCAAGCTGACCAAGGAAACCGTTAACGAACGGCTACGTGGTCCTCTAGGTCTGTGGGATACCAAAGAAACCTTCATCGACAACAACTGCCAACTGGCACTGAACCGGTTGCACGAGTACTACCACGAGGATGCTTCGGTATGAGCCAGGTCACACATCCCGAACTGGTTCAGGCCCTGGCCAAAGATGGTGACACTATCGCCCAGGAACTCACCGGCGACGATGCTCACAACCTGCATATGGCGGTGGGCATTGCCGGAGAAGCCGGCGAGCTGCTGGATGCTGTTAAGAAAGCAGTCATCTACCGTAAGCCACTGGATCGTGAAAACGTCATCGAAGAACTGGGCGATCTGGAGTTCTATATGGAAGGACTCCGTGCCCGTCTTGGTATCACACGGGAAGAAACCCTGGATGCCAATATCAACAAACTGTCCAAGCGTTACCACTCTCTGAGCTACACCGACTCCCATGCTCAGGAACGCGCTGACAAAGTGACTGGATAAGCCAGTCACTACCTTAACCTCACTGAAACAAAAGGAAATACCTTATGAGCCTTCTTTCAAACCTCGCAATGGACGACTCCATCGAACAGGAAAAGGACACCCTCGGCGGTGGCTACTCTCCGCTGGAAACTGATATCTACAAGACCAACGTATCCTTGGCCTATCTGGAGAAATCCAAGGGTGGTGCACTGGGCTTGACCGTACATCTGACCACTGATCAGGGCCGTGACATTCGTCAGACCATCTACATGACTTCCGGCGATGCCAAAGGCAACAAGAACCACTACGTAGACCGTAAAGGCGAGAAAAAGTACCTGCCTGGTTTCCTGCTGGCCAATTCCATGGCCGAACTGATTACCGGTAAGCAGATCTCCGAACTGGAACCAGAAGACAAAGTAGTACCCCTGTACAGCTTTGAAGCCAAAGCAGAAGTACCTACCAAGGTACAGATGCTGATGGATCTGGTGGGTAAAGACATCTACACCGCTGTCTTCAAGCAAATCGAAGACAAGAACAAGAAAGGTGATGATGGTCAGTACTACCCAACAGGTGAAACCATTGAGCGGAACGAGATCGAGAAGTTCTTCTGTGCCCTGGATGGCTACGAGAAGATGACTTCTCCGGAAATCCGTGCCAAGGCTGAAGCGCCGGCGTTCTTCGACACCTGGAAGCAGAAGTGGGCCGGTCAGGTGCGTGACAAGTCCAAGCCACTAACGGACAGGCCGGTGCTCCGGTCATGGGCGGTGCTACACAAGCTGCAGCTTCCAAGCCGACCACCAGCCTGTTTGCTCAGTAAAACCTGGGTGCCTCGGGGCCGGCAACGGCCCCTGAACTTCTGATAAAAAGGACAACCAATGTCTGAACATGTTCGTGAGCTTACAGGGCATCAGGTAAACCCAGCTAACGATACCTTACAAGTTGTCGTTATGGATGCCCCGGGCGCAGGCGGTGCCAGCCACCTGTATAGCGTCAATGGGTTCGATACCGAAACCAACGCAAGTCGTGACACAAATGCAGACGACCTGGGTATTTACCACGGCATCGATATACTGTTCCAGAACGGTCCAATCAATGAGGTTGGAGTAAATGGTCTTACACATGAGGTACTGCTAGAAATCGTTGCAGATCGCTTACGTTCCTTTCAAAAGGGAGATTTTGCGTGTAAAGCCAATGAGTGTGCGCTCACTCACATTGAAGAAGCACAACATTGGTTACAGCAACGCACTCTGGAGCGTATGCGTCGAAATGTTGAAGGCACTCACCAACGTTAGGAGACCTCATGAGCAGCAATCTGAAACGTTATCAAGCCATCAAGCAAGTCCATGCCGAGCCCATGACTTTAGGTGACTTTGTGGCCAACGTTCGTCCCTTCCCATTACCCGGGCAAGTGGATCCGAACGCTGAGGGCTACCACGTCATCTACTCCAAGGACACCCCGGATGAGTACCATTCCTGGTCACCCAAGAAAGCCTTCGAAGAAGGTTACATTGAGTTGCCAAAGGGTACGGTTCAGCTCCGGTCTGAGAGTGGAAAAGTGTCATGAGCTTGATCCCAGTAATGGGGATGGACCCATCTCTAAATAATTGGGGCCTTGCCAAAGGCTACTTTGACACAGAAACCATGAAACTGAGCATTACGGAGTTGGGCCTGATCAATCCGGAATTCTCCAGTAGTAAGACTGTCCGGCAGAACAGTAAAGATCTGGAACGAGCACGACAACTGGCGTTCAAAGCAGCTTCGGCTGTTGGTGACGTTCAGGCTGTCTTTGTGGAAGTTCCAGTCGGTAGTCAATCTGCCCGGGCTATGGCCTCTTATGGAATCTGTGTTGGTGTTCTGGGTGCATTACGTGCCCAAGACATTCCGTTCTTTGAGCTCACCCCTACTGAGGTCAAGATGGCAACGGTAGGTAAGAAGACCGCCAGCAAAGCGGAAATCATTGAGCGTGCTGTAGCCATGCACCCCAAAGCCAACTGGCCTACGATTACCCGTAATGGTGAAACCAGTGTTGTTGCCTCTAAGGCAGAACACATGGCTGATGCTATTGGGGCCATTGAAGCCGGTATTCATACCGAACAGTTCCGAGCTGTTCTACCCTTTATTTCTAAACTCTCTGCGTAAGGAACCATTATGCAAATCCAACTGAAACAGGCCGATATTGAACAGGCCATCAAAAACCACATTGCTGCCATCGGCATTCAGCGTGAAGTTGACGAAATTCACTTCACTATGGGCCGTAAGTCTTCTGGTCTGGTTGCAGATATTAACGTGTCTGACCGTGTGAACGTGCCTTCAGGTCCGATCAAACGCACCACTGTCGATGACCAAACCACTGCAGAAGAATATGCTGCGGTGCCAGAAGAAGCCGTTGATGTCTCTGTAGAGCCTCCTGAAGAAGAAGAAGCTACCACTTCCTCAGAAAAGTCTAGCCTGTTCGGTAGCTAAGGAGGGCTTATGTCCTTCCTAAAAGGTATCGCTGTCGTTCTGGCTATTGTGGTTACAGCATTGCTACTTGTAGCTGGTGTAATCATTGCCTCGACAGTTATTGCGGTACTACCGTTCATTCTCCTTGCAGCCTTCATCGTATTTCTGGCTGTTGAGATTATGAAAGAGTAGCGCAAATAGATAGAGCCCCTGTAATAAGGGGCTCTATTGTTAAGTGAATAACCGAAAGTTCCCGGTTTGGGAACTTCCGCTTGTTTACTATCAGTCGAAGAAGCTCAATAGAATCTTCAACGGAATAGGTTCATCTGCTGCATCCACAATGTTGGCTGCACCTACATCAAAGGGGTTGTTCCCTACCCGTCCAAGCATGTTGGACTCAAAGATGTTTGCTAGTCCGCCAAGATAGTTACTTGCTGCGATGATCGCCAGGCTTCGTGCTGGTGCTTCACGGAACAGGGAATAGATAATCTTCTGTACTCTCAAGTAGTACTTGGTGAAGAACACCAACCCCATATCATTACCGTATTGCAATGCCCGATGTGTGGGTACATCGTAGTTTACAAAGGCCTCACGAGTTACCTTGAGAGCATCTCCACGACTCATAGGCTTGCTCTTCTGGCTCTGCAAGTGGTTGAACAGAACATAACGACCGACAAAGTCACTCATCTGTGTTCCTTTGAACAACAACTTATACAGTGTGGTGTTGTGTGACACTGTCAGAACTTCACCCACCTTACGAACCGGGTCTGGCAGCTTACCTGTCCAGTCATCCAGGGTTCGGTTCAACTTGTCCTTGTAGTCATAGTCGTCCCGCTTGGCATCAATGTCTTCCATGATGGTCTGGAACATACCTTCCTGAACCAGCTCATGGACTGGATTACGTTCCAGTTCAAAGCGAAGTTCCCGAATTTGTTCTGCCACCTGGTCAGGATTACCCACTCCGGTGCGTTGATCCAGCTCCAGCTTCATCAACTGGTTTCGGGTGTCCTGATATTTCAGCAGACCCTCGATCGCTTCCCGATGCCCTTCCACGATTTTCTTGGGAGGGACGCCATAGGCCAGTAACAAAGTAATGTTACTCATCACGTTGCCCAACAGTGTCGTCAGGTTCCGGATGACCCAGATATCCTTGATGATCTTGACCGCGGCCTGCCACATGTCTTCAGCTCGACGAACCTTTGTGGCCGCTTCTTTGCCCCAGAACTGTTCCATGAAATCCACCAGGAAGTTCTGAATCACGTTGCGCTCGTTTACATCCCGATCAAACACATCCGCCACGGTGTACTTCCGGTAGCCCAGTACGAGGTTCAGCACGTTGTTATGTATAAACAGCTTGTCCTGGCCCCAGATCTCCTTGATCTTCATTTTCGTGGCTTCCGGCAACAACCGGTAGGCTTCACGCAAACGGGGCTCAGAAGCCTCCAGGGACACCTCTACGAAGCTGTTGGAATTACCGGCGTAGTTCTCTTTGTAGAAGTCATAGAGGGCACCCACGACCATCTGGTTCTGTTCTTTGGAACTCAGTTTGTCGTACTGACTGGAAACCATGCCACCGAGTACGTCTTCAAACCGGTTGTTGCGATCCAGCAACTCATCTTTGGTGTCGTGATCCATCAGGTACCGGTAATTGGTAACTGTGCCCTGTGGACTGTAAACCGGCGCCAGCTTACCGGTGCTGCGTTTGCTTGGATCGTAATCCGCACGGTACGTATCCAGGGCTTTCATTTCCCGCAGCTTGATTGCCCGGGCCTTGGCCAACCGCTTGGCTTTCCATTTCTTCAACGCTTCCGGATTGTCGATGGACGAGCCCAGATTCACCGGCGTACCCCGAGCACGCATTCCAGTGTTGGACAGTGCGCCGGTCACATAGTCCTGCAAACCAGCATCAGCCAGGACATACAGTGCCTTGGTTTCACCCAGGTCCGAGTCTGCTGGATCCTGAAGCAGATTGGCCTTGCGAACATAGCCTTTAGCTTCCAGTTCCGCACCATCCACGTTGTTGGCTGCAACCACCGACACATGAGGGTTGTAAATCTCTTTGGTGTAACCCTTCATCATCTGGCCCGGGTTACCGTCGAACAGTTCCTGCAAGGCATCGGCTTTGAGTCCTTTGTGGAACTGAAGCAGGAAGTTGATACCGCTGTCGTTCCCTCGCTGCATTTCCGTATTCAATACAGACGCCAGATTGGTCTTATGCTCCGGTCGGGTGTACTTCAGGGCATACAATGAAGCCAGTTGGTCCAGTACAGGTTTGATCTGTTCGGCCTGTGCCGCAGGAACTTTACCCGCCTGAGCGGTTCCCCAGCGGTATGCAATCTGGTGAGCGTTGGTGGACAGGTTCTCACTGACGTTCTTGCCGGTCGCCAGGAAGTAGCCCAGATCCTTGACCGAGTGCATGTAGTACCCGCCGTGCTTTTTGTCCGCCAGCACCTGCTTGGTCAGTGACTGGATTTCCTGATTCAGTCGACTCTCGTCCCGAATCAGAGTAACAATTTCCTCCGCACTCTTTGGCCCATACAACGCGGCCAGGTCATTACGCAGGAACACCTGAGTAATGGCGCTCTTCTCTTCTACTGTCAGACTCTCTCCATTTTCAAACCGACTCAACACCTCTTTCTTGGTGTTCTCCAGCAAGTTCTTACGTTCCTGCTCAATCTGGCCAGCTTTGGCCAGTGCAGAAAACATGGCCTGGGTTTCCGCCGTCTCACCGCGGATCTCATTCAGCGTCGACATGAACAGCCCCAGAGGCTTCTTCTTGAACTGGGCATTCCGGAACCGTTCTAACTGTTGCAGCAGCTCTTCTGCACGGTCTTCAGCCAATGCTTCGGTGACCACGGCAGTGGCCCGGACTGCTGAATACTGACTATCCCGGAACAGGCTGCTCTTGGAAGCCGCTACAATGTTGTCCTTCACGGCATCTCGCAGGCCGGCAGTCGCACCTTCGATCTGTTCCAGGATGCCATCTTTCTCTTTGGCCAGTTCCAGTTTCCGCTTCTGTTCGATCTGAACCAGACGATGAACCAGGACATTCATACGCTCATTGGCTTTCTGGCCGGCATAGGTGCTGTTGATCTGATCAGCCGCTTGCTGCACCAGGGTATTGAAACCAGACAGCAAACGATCACCCAGTTGCTCGGCCGGCGTTGTCTGCTCTATGGCTACCGAGAAATTCAAGGCATTCGCCAGAGGCGGATAGGTCAGGCCCAGTGCCACAAATCGGCTGATATGGTTAGAGCGGGTATCCCCGGCGTCTGTGTCCAGGCGGAAGATGAAATCGTGTACCTGTTTGGCGACAGCAGAATCAGCAATGCCCAGGTCCGCAGGCTTGATCCGTGACTTGGCTTCCCGGTACAGCTTGATCAGTTCCTTGTCGGCCAGAGATTTACCATCCAACAGGTTACGCACCGCCAGCTCTACCTGCTCCAGTACGTAGGATTCCGCTTTGGTCAGTCCCAAGCCAGCACCTCGGGCACGGGAACTGAAAGGGAAAGCACCTTCCTGTTCTGCACGAATCAACATGTCCACGGCTGTTTCGCCGGCCTTGGCTTCTACCGCTACTTTCTTGGCGCCAAAGGGTCCGTGCAGTGATGCCACAACGGACTGCAGAACTGTTTCCAGTCGCTTGGCCTGAGAGGCTGATGTATCGCCCCGGGCAACCAGAGCCTGCAATACTTCCGTTGTGGTGTAGTTGTTGACCTGGCGAGGCGAACCCTGACGATAACTGGCTTTCACAGACCGGGCTTCCATGGCTTGTGCCAGTTTCCGGTACCGCTTATCCATCTGTTCAATGCGTGGGTTCTCGATTTTGTTGCGTAGGAACGTGTTCCAGGCGGCACGATCAGCATAGCGATCCGGGCCAGGCATCAAGGCATACAGAGCTTCAGAGAGCGTCCAGCCTTTCTCTACTTCGGTCAGAATGGCATTGACCATGTTGCCAATACCTTTTTCGGAAGGCGCATTCCGGTCATACGAATCTACCAGTTTCTGGAGATCCCGGTTCAGCACCACAGGATCCTGCCCAACTCGACGAGCCCGCTTGGCGTTAATGACCGAAACCAGATCTTCCTGTTCGGCACGTTGCTTCAGTTCATTACGCTTGGCCTGAGGAACAATGTATTCACCTCCGGCCACGTAGTACTGGGAGACTGTACGTACCCGAGACAAGTAAGACAGCTTGTTGCGATGTACCCGGGCCGCGGTGGTTAGCCACTGGGCCGCATGTTCCTCCGGCGTTGCCTTGGAAGGTACCCGGGACTTGGTCTCGAAATCCCATACCTTGGGTCGAATAGTGTTGATCTTTTCCTGTTCCCAGGTTGTCCGTGCAGCATCATCAAAGTCCGATGTGAACTGGCGTTCCCACAGCTCAAACTCATCCATCACTCGGTACAGCCCATCCATGACGTTTTCAGGGATTGAGCTGTACTCCATGGTTTCAAAGAACGCCTCGTTCATTTTGCGCATGACAGCCGGCAGTGTGCTCGCCGGACCATGCAACGCATCGTGACTGTTCAGGACATTGAACCGGTTGTATGTTTCGGCAGCGGCATAGGTGTCGTGACCATGGGCACTCAGTACTACCGTGCCAGCGCCAGGCTCAATGTACTTGTACTTCACACCAAAACCACTGAGCTGCTTTACCTGCCCTTTCTTGTCACCCGGAACCGTCAGATTCCGGAACTTGGTGGTGGTCTTGTAGCTGGTGTCTTCAAAGGTTTCACGAACTCGCTTAAACAGCGGCAAACCTGCCACATTGGCATCCTGGTTACTGGCTTTGCTATAAGCCACATGGATAGCCGGGAACATGGCCTTAAGCTTACGGGTCACTTCCCCTTCTTGTTCCCGGGACAGATCCTGGTAAGCATTACCGCTCTGTTGGCGAATAGCCTCCAACAACTTGTTGCGTTCTTTCTGGTACGCAAAGTCGTACATCCGGAATGCCATGTTGGCGGCTTCGTTTAACTCAGCCCGGGTCTTCAGGAATTCACCAAACTGGTTTTCCAGGGCTTCCTGAATGGACGTGCCCATATAGGCCTTGAAGGTATCCTTCAACAACTCTACCTGTGCCGGAGAGAACTCCAGGTTCATCAAGCTGTTGACCGGTGACAGGTGATAACTCTCAGGCTTGGGCGGGTACTTCCGCTGTTCAGCGGCTGCATCCATCACCTGGTTCAGTCCTTTGATAACCCCACGGACTTTCTTGCTGTCACCCTCCAGCTTTTCAAAGTAACTATAGATGCCCTCGACAAAGTCGAAAGCCATGTTATCGATGGTACCTTTCACACTGGAACCAAAGATCATGGAAGTCAGGGGCTGCTTAACGGCTTTACGGCCGGCTATAGAAACATTGCCGTTATCGTTCACAAAGTTACCAATGACTTCGGACAACAACCGAACCGGTACGAACTCATCCTTGTTGATCTGCTGTTCATTCAACAGATCCGTCATTCGAGTATGGGTCTCTTTCGCCAGGCGCTTGTAAAGGTCCAGACCAACCTTCTCCGCGTACTCGCCGTAGTTCTTGTAGGCGTTCTCCTGGCCCTTGGTAAAAAGCCCGCCCATATTCATCAGCTCGTTCTGTGCTGCATTCTCAGCCGGCATACCGGCCATCAGGTTGGTGATGATCGGGCCGTTGGTCTTACCGTCACCTTCCCGGATCAGGCTGGTCACAAAGGTACCACCCACCGGTGCTTCCATGTGGTACTTGGCAAGCGCCAGCAAACCAGCGAAGGAATGCATGTTCTCACCACCCACATCCACCGCCTTGGCCACCAGAGCTTCCTCTTCTGGTGTCAGTTTTTGGTCTTTACGAAGCAACAGCTTTTCGGCAACCGGTAGTGCTGCCTGAATGGCTGGATCCTGGTATACCGCATCAAACTGTTTCAGCGTGGTTTCCACCGTGGCTTCATCGGTTTTCTTACCGAACGCATCCAGAACAGCCAGTTTGAACTCCTGCAGGTTCGGATCGTCTGGGTTACCGGTATTCACGGCATAGTCCCAGCCGTCCATCTTGAAGGCGTATCGGTGAACCTTGCTGGCCTGAGGATTGAAGCCATTGGACTTGATGCCCACCCGATGCATTTTCCAGACCTCACGATCCAGGTAGATCGGCTGGGTTACGTCGCCAGATACCAGATCCTCGACAGTATCCTCCATCAAGGTCTTGATCTCCCGGCGAAGGGCTTCGTTCTTCCCGCGGATACCAGCCAGGTTGGTTTTATGAATGGCCCGACCGTTGGTGTCTTCTACTCCGGCGATACGCTCAAACAGATTCCAGGAAATCCGGTGCAGGACACCGGTGTTGCCCTCTTCAGTACTGAGCATTTCCGGATCCAGGTAATGTGCTTTCTGGTTTTCCTTATCCAGAATCTTGGCCAGACGTTTGGGCACAGCCAACGGACTGTTTTTACCGGTCTTCTGCTGAAACTTCACCGGTGCCAGCGTTGGGTAGGTCTTCACTCGCTCAGAACCAAACAGGTCATCCAGGAAGTTTCCAGTACCCCAGGCAAGAGTGTTGAGGTATTCCAGGCGTGGGTTGTTCTGTTCTGTGGTTCGGTTACTCCGGACAAAGAACTGAGGCGTCAGTGCCTCATTAAACAGAGCCTGCTCTTCTTCGGATAATTTGGCACCAGCATTCTTTTTATCCACAACAGTTTGTAGTGCCGAATTTAGCTGGAACCCATAGACATACTTGCGTTGGAAGTATTGTTTATCGAACAACAGGGCCAGGGCCATTTCCCCCATGGCCATAATAATCTGCTGCTCTTCGTTTTGGGGCGCTGTTTTGTTCAGCTTCAAACCAGAGGCCTGATAAGCCCGAAGGCCCAGTTCCTGAATCACCGACTGTTGGCGCCGGCCGGCTTCCCTAACAGCACTGGCCGCTTTACGGTCAACCTGTTCTGTCTCTTCCAGGTTCAGAACAGCACGAAGTTCCTTATCTGTCTGGTTAAACCAGACTTCATTACCGTTCTCCAGGGTGAAGCCCAGCGCCGCCTGGGAAATGGCGGTCTGTACGTTTTCATCTATGGTGCCTTTGCTGTCCACGAAATAGGACAACGGGTTCGCCCACCGGTACTTGTCGGATTTCTCCGGCTGGAACAATCGATCGATTCGCTGGTTCATGTCCAACAGCTCATCAGTCACCGTGGCCAAAAACTCATCCAGGTTTTCCTTGGTCTTGAGTTTCTCAACCCGCTCGGAACCACCCCGGATGAAACCAGATAACAGATCAACATCCCAACGTACCCGGGTTAACGTCGAGGACAGGAAATCCCGTTCGCGGGACAACGGTGTTTTTCCGGTCACGGAGAAGTAGCGTTGCAGTTTGTTCTCCGTTTCCAGTTGTTCCCGCGTCATCTGACCATCAATTGGTTCCAGCTTGTCACCTTGGAACCAGTAAACCGGACTGGATTCCGTCTTGGTTTCTGCAGTCACCTCGGCTGGAGTGTCCAGCACTTCTTCACCCAACGCCATAACGCGCTCAAGCATGGTGACCTGACCAGGGTTCAGGTTAAACAACTGGCGAACGCTGTCGACCACCGCTGAAATGAACCGGCCCAGGGCATTACCTTCCCGGGATGACGGGATCTTCTGCAGGTCTGCCATCAGTGAGGGAGATCCGAACACTGTGGCCAGCAATTCCTGGGGATCGTTAACGGCGTACTCCAAAGCAGAGAGGTTTTGCTTAGAAATAGCCGCCCGATTGGTGGAATCCTGCAGCCAGTCTGCAATTTCCCGGGAAACACCCTCAATTTCGCTACGGAAATCGCTGTCCTCTGCAATTCTGTCGTAGGAAACGGCGTGTACCAGCTCGTGCACAATAACATCAGCTACAAAGCCAAGGTCATTGGTGTCTTGAAGCGCCAGGGGATCCAGTCCTAATGTCTTGGAGTCATGGAAATACATACCAAAAGGCTTGTAACTACCGCTTTGGTCTTTTACACGCTCGGTCAACAGAGTCACTGTCCGGATCTGTGCAACATTCGGGTGTGATTCCAGCTTATCCAACAGCAAACCATGGGTAGCAGTACCATACTGACGCGCCCAAGCTACAATATCTCCAACTGTTGCACCCTGATCTTTACCCACCAGAGTCTGAAACAGTTCCTGAATAGCCGGATTACCATCACCAAGCTGAATCTGACCCAGTAACTGAAGATCAGAACGCAGTAACTGGAGTTCCTGAGACACCTCAGCGCCAGTTTCTGCCGCTTCCTGCAGTTCACCAAAGCGAGTGGCTACCTTTTCAGTGGTCTTTACCAAGGCATCCGGAGTCAGTTTTTGCGGGTTGCGGCCAGTCATGTACCGACCTTTCAGAACACCACCAGTCTGGGGGTTCTCCGAACCCTCGGTGGAGGTAGACGACTCTACCGGTTGATCAGAATCTGTACCCGTTCGTTCAGTCCGCTGTCCTGTTGGCTCTGTTGCACCTTCTGTTCGCTCGCTTGTTCCATCAACAGTCTCCGGTGCCGTCTGGCCATTTCCCGTACCTGTTTCCTGATTCGGAGCTTCTGATTCTGATTCGGTTTGGTTCGCTGATTCTTGGGCATACGGCACCCCTTGGATAGCCAGTTGCATGGCTTCGTAGTTGGCTCGGATGGCTTTAGCCTCTCGATCGATTTGCTGCACCAGGTTCCCGGACCCAGAATGAATAGCCAGTCCACCATTCTCACGGAGCCGGCCGTCGGTCCAGAAGTTGCCCTTGTCCCGGAATGACCAGGAACCTGCTTCAGAAACCAGGGCCTGTTGTTTACCGCTCTGTGTCGCTGCCTGAAGGGCTTGCTTTGCATTGTCTGCCTTGGCCTGATGATCGGTCATAAACCGTTCCAGCATAGCCAGGGAGCGTTCAGCGGCAGGTTTATCACCACGCTGCAGTGCACCCTCAATCAGAGAGCGATACTTCGGTAGGCTGATATATCCGCGGCTGGGTTGATCGGAGAAAATGTCCTGGCCAACTGTCTTCTGGTTTTTCAGTTCATTCTCTCTGCGCTTGGCTTCAGACAGTACCCGCAGGAACTTCTGATCTTCGGCAGACAGAAGCTGCTTGTTGGAAGCCAATCCACGGACCTGTTCCGGTGTCAGTGCATCGGTATTGGTCCTGGCCATTTGAACCAGTTGGCGTGCAGAGGCCTGACGTGTCGGTACATCTGAGGTAGGTGATTGAACGGTTTCCATCAAGGAACCCACGTCTACCGATTTCAGTTGCTCAACGTTGGCATTACGGCGTAGTTCAGACACTGAGGACAGCTCATCCTGCAATGCCTTGATCCGTTTTTTACCGTCACCCTCAATGGTAGAGAGCTGAGTCTCGATATCCGTGTTCTGAGCTTCAATGTCCTGAATGGCTGCATCCACTTTGGCCAACGCTTCCGGTGTGGCGCCAGACTTCTCTCGGGCAGTCCGCAACTTTCTCAGTTGCTCAATCCGGGTAGCGTTACCTTTGCGTTCCTGCTTCAGACTGGCAACCATCTCCGGCGACTTGCTGGAAGCCAGTTCATTGGCAACTTCCTGTTCCAGTTTGGCCAGGGCATCCCCTGCTTTCTTGCGGTTCTCCGGCGCCACCTGCTCATCCAGGGCGACCTTGCTCAGAGCTTCTGCGACAACCTTACGGGGGTACTTCTCCCGGTTCTCAGGTGCCGTGATCTCATCAAAGTTACCTTCGGCAATCGCGGTAACAATGCCGACGTTTTCTTCGCGCTCTTTTTCCAGACGTTCCTGGTTCTTCTGTATGGCGGTATCTACCACCCGACCGGTCTCATCAACGACCGTTGCCGCAGCACCCAGTCCACCACCAAAAGAACCGCCCAGTACCGCATCTCCGAAGGTATCAGCCGTCAGGTCTTGATCCATACCAGCAGCAGCATTGGCCGCGGCCCGGCCGGTTACTGTTTCACCGACTTCCTGCGTTGCTTCTTCAGCGGCAGACAAACCAACGGATTTAGCACCCCGGGCCAGTACGTTGCCCTGCAGTTTTCCCTGCAAGGGGCGGAGGATATAACCAGTGGCAGCACCGCCAGCCGTACCTACCAGAGCCCCACCCATAAACGCAGCAGCACCGGCTGTCCGGGCCACTTCCTGTTGGGCCTGTTCATGGGTCATGTCTGGGTTGTCTTCTCGCAGTTCCCGGTACAGGTCTGACGCTTCCATCAACGTGGCTTCATCGGAAGCCATGATGTTATCGACCTGAGCGGAGGCCTGCCCTTCACCAGCCTGTAGGCCACCGATAGCCCCCATGAGCTTTACAGCGGTTTCCGGACTCTTGGCTAACAGGCCAGCGGCTTGTGGGGCGAACTCACCCAGGATACGGGACATTTGAAGGGCATAACCTTCAAGAGACGGATTATCGCCCAATGACCAGGAACCAGGTTCCAGAACGTCACCGGTCGGTGTGCTCTGATCAATCTCGTACTGTGATTCGGCACGAATGGACTCCTGAACAGTCTGGCCACCTTCTTTCAGCCAATTCCCGAGGCCTTTGAAACCCTCACTGGGAGCCGCAATTCCCCATTCTTCAAATTTCTCGTTAACTGCCCTGACCTGATCACCCAGACCAGCCTTGACCAAACCAGACTCGATTAAACGGCCTGCCTGTTCTGCGATCCATCCAGGTGCACCGATAACAGAACCGGTACCGCTCATGGCCCCGCCGGTGACCTGACGCACGGTGTCGGAATCTGTACCCAGGGCAGCTACTTGAGCGTCTAGTTGCTTAGTTCGTTCATTGGCTTTATGGATTTCACGCAATGCAGCAACATTTTCCAGTTGTGCATTAATCAGATCTCGTTCTTTCTTTTCTCGGCGTTGTATAACGCGATCAAGAGGAGAGGAAGGCGGATTGAGCAGGTTATTTAATTCGTCGGTTATATCCATTCAAATGCCCCAACAGGTTAACTATTGGGACATTATAAATAGATTGGTGTTTGTTGCGATATTTATAACTTGGAATTACTTAATCAGTCAGTGCTTTTTGCTTCAAAGTAACGGCTTTTCTTTCGTATTCTTCCGTTGAAATAACACCACTCTCTTTTAATGCCTTGTATTTATTTAAGTCACGGAGTGCTATTTCCTGGGAAATCCTTTTCCAGATCGGAACAATGATGTATTGAATAAACAAACCACTGCCAGCAATCAATGCATACATAACCGGCGGTACAATGTACGCATCGTTATCACGCCAGCCGTAATGGATATAGGCCAGAAACAATCCAGCCCAGAGAAGTATTGCTATACCTGCGTGAATACCTGTCCAAAGTATAAACCCACGCATGTCTGTTCTCCTTTTTGATATAGGAAACGGCCCTCATGTGAGGGCCATCCCGATGTTACTGACCTCGCTTGTCAATAGCTTTGAAGAAGTAGTCCAGCGAATCTCCAGGTCGAGTACCTGGTATTGTGGTCGGCTCCTTGCGACTTTCGCCAAGCGTCTTCTTCAGATATTCGTTTTCAATCGTCCGCTTGTCAATCCTGCCCAGAGCATCTTCATTCAGCTTCTCTGCCCAATATGGGTTGTCGATAATCAACCGGCGAACATGGACATCAGGGTTACCACCCCACCATTCCCCAACATCGGGGTGATTGAGGATGTACTCCACTGCTTCAGGAGGGAGTGCCTGCTTGGTACCAGTTCCCAGATCAAACCCTTCCGTCATCGCCATCAAGGCAAAGTCATGGATCTCCTGCTGATCCCACCCGTTTTCGATCTTGTCCTTGGCATTTGCCAGAATACGGTTTGTTGCAGCAGCCGGTGTTTCGTCCGTATTACGCCAGCGGGTGAACTCGTTCTTACTCAGAGCCTTATCCACCTTTGCAAGTTCGACGTCTTTCTTCGCCTGATCTCGTTTTGAGAGCTGGGACATCAGAAAATCGGTATTGTCTGCGTTAGTCAGTATAGGTGTAGCAATGTCCATGGTCATACCAGGAATCGCAAACAGAGCTTCGGCCAACTGGTTTCTGGCATCAGTAGGATCCTGTCCTTGCTCCCGGACATTCAGGAGCATTTCTGAAGCCAGGGCCTGTCCTTGTTTCTGGAGACCTTCAATCCGCTTTTGCTCGGCTCGATCTGCTCGGGTATTAGCTCGGTTTTCCCGTGTCCAGTTCAGGTTCTCAAGGTTTTGCTCGGCAGTTGTCTGATCCCTGGCCATGGCGCCTTCATTGAGGAAGTCCGTCTCTGCGCGGATTCGTGCCGCATCGTCAAAGCGTCCTTCGGCAATAGCTACATCATGAGCCTCTCGGGCTTCCCGATTGTTCAGACCTCGCTGGTAATCTGTGTACTCCTGATCGGTACGGGCACGAGACTGCAAACCAGATATCAGAGTATCAATAGCCTCTGCCCCGGTACGTTCGGTATCCAAACCATACTCACCAAATTGCTGACGCAGGGCATCCAACTCACCGGATTGTCGTGCAGCTTGAAGCTCTTCCGGTGTCTGGAAGCGGCTGCGGAGCATCTGCTCGAATTGATCAGTGTTTAGGTTGACCTGGTTTTCCTGGTTGCCTTGCTCAATGGCCTGCCGTTGTCCAAGCAGGTTATCTGCAGCACCGAAGGCAGACGAGAACGACTGTCTCGCCTGTTCCATCATATTTGATGCCCCGGAAAAATCCGGGGCTGCGACATTTCGCCAGGTAATTGGAGTCGCCATATTATTTCAACCCATAATTGGACATGTATTCTGCCTCAGACATAGCATTCGGGTTAGCCGCTGCATTTGCCCGGGCGCGATTGGCCATCGTGTTATTGAGGGTTTTCTTCTGAAGTGAGTAATTTTTGTTGAAGGCATCTTTCTGGAAGTTGAACTGATCCTTCGCCAAACCATACTGCTTCATACCCATGAAGGCATTCAAACCGATGTTGCCGATACCCAACGCAGTAGGAATGTACCCCATGGTTTGTGCCCCTGCTGCGTTAGTACCACCCAACCACTTCTGCAATGAGGTGAACTGATTAGGGTCAATAGCACCGGCAACCGAGGCTGCTGCAGTACCTACTGAGCCCAAAGAGGTATCCATACTATAAGGCACCGCACCTAGATCAGTGCCCGGAGGTTGGAGAAGATTGGCTGAACCAGGTCCATAACCAGACAGGGTATTCCAGTAACTATCATTTAAAGCCATACAATGTACTCCCTACCAAGTCGGAAAAGTCCGGTAGTCGTGTGTTAAGTGCTACAAAAGATTCTATATAATCAAAACAAAGTGTGCCGATATTTCCTGCATGTACTGTTCTACTGTATAGAGAGTCTGGGGACTCTCCTAAGCGCACATCTGGAATTCTCCCTACAAACTCTAATGGATCTATAACTGTTCCAGGGTTAAGGGCTTCCTCTATTTCCTCCAACTCTTTCAGTTTCTCTTCAGCCAGTAGTGCAAATTCTTGTGTCTTCTGCTCATACTTGGCAATACGTTCCGCAAAGTATTGATTAGTAGCAGCTGAAACCAAGTTAATACCAGTAGAGATCATTGAAGTTGCTGTAATCAATGGTGTACCTGAACTGGTTACACTGAAGTCTGCAATACCCATAGCTATCATTACAGCCGCAAGTACCGCAGCAACCTCTACCCCAAGCTCATCCATGACAATCTTGAAGACCTGCTCAAAGATGAATTGTAGTACCAGGATCTCAATAAAGATGGCTACAGCCGTTGCAACCCCAATACTTATGAGAGCAGCAGCAATCGGTCCCCCTGTACCACCCGAAAAGAACACAATGGCAGCGGCTGCCACGGAAACAACAAACTTGAAAGCCCCCCTCTGGTACCACTTAACCTTGACGGTTACCCGGGAATTGAAAACAAGATGTAATGCACGGTGGTATAGGATCTCCCTTTCATGGTGCCCGAATGACCGGCAGATATTGTAATCCAGAGGAATCAGCAGTTTCTCATCACCAAGCTCGGCCTCTACGCCTTTGTTTTTGTATATGCTGTACCGCAGTCTCAAGTTATCAACGGAAACTTCCAGGTAAGAGCCTGGCTTGTCCTGAAAATAGTACTTGTGCACTTTAACCGTGTAAGGTATTTGACGTTCTACAACGTCGTACTCCCCAGTCTGATTGTTGTATTCCTTTTCGGTTACTGTCAGATATCGTGTGACCTTCTTAACCCCTCCGGAGTATTTTCGGAAATCTGTGATATTTCCAACGACCCTTTTGCGGGTAATACCTGAGTAGCTCAACGTACAATTAAAGTCTTTGTCCGCAATGGTAATGGCTTTACCTGGCTGGGCATTTGTCAGCCTGCTTTTGGCGCCGTAAGCACTTGAAGGGTTTTGCAGGTATAACCAATCAAAGAAGGAGTAAAGGTACTGCTGATCAACCGGATCTTCAGAACTTGCGGGAACCGCAAACATCATGACGGCCTGTTCGACCTTATCCACGTCGTCATTTTCATTGATGGCATCGGCCATCTCCTGATAGTCGATACCAAACATTTTCGTCAGTCTTTCACTGGTCTTGTATGCCGCTGTTTCACGTAAGTGGCTGGCAGTCCGGTCTTCCCGGTTATGTCGGAAGAACACAATAGGCATAAAGGTTCCCTGCCCTACCGCTTCCCCTTCGTGGATAGTATCCAGAACAGGGTATGTGCCGCTGCCGTACCGGTAAGTGAAGTACCCAAACTTTTGGTCGGAACCTTGGGTGTATCGATACTTGGCCTGGAAGTATTCCATGTCCTCATCAAACTCCAACATGGAAAAGAATAGCTCGCTCCGGTTACCTGACTGGTCGATAAGATGTACCCGTACCCCGTCTTCGTGCGACTCATCGAACAACCATGGAGATTGCTTTGGGTGCGTTCGATGCGGAGCATAGCGGTCTTGTGGGTGTCGTTCCCACGTCTCCAGGGTACCCTCGTCAGGCATCTGAAATACTGGATCAGGCTCTTCCGGATCATCTGAAGGTTCCACGTAGGTATTGACCTGTCCTACCAGTCGATCCACGTATACCTTGTTCCCTGGCGTAGATAGTGCCCGCACCTCATTAGAGAACTCATCGTAGTCGTAATCTTCAGTGAGCCTTTGCCAACCGTAATGAAGGTTGTTAGGCGGGGCGAAATAGAAGTAGTCAAACTGAATTGCAGTGCCCAATTCTGCTTCTATCAAGTTTCGGGTAACGTCTTGGCCATCCGTTGCATTCCGGATAGTGTGATTGGGTGTACCGTAATAGTAACCACCGTTTTTGGCGTAACGGTATGCACGCTCAAACTTCATGGTTTTACTATTGAGCACTTCTTCCAGGTGTACTTGCGTATACCGACGATTCTGCAGAATGGAGCGAATCAACGCGGTCCGTGTGAGATCCGGTAATTGGTTATCCTCCACTACCCGAGTAACCGCTGTACTGACCTTGGTTTTCTTTTTACTACTGAACATACCCATAGACAGATACCACAAATAAATAAGGGGGCTAATGCCCCCTAGTGTAATGAATAAACGTTAGCTTCACTTAAGGTGCTGCATTGACACCATCTAGCAATTTACCAACTGCTTGGCCAATATAAGTGTCCGACAGTTTATTTACGGCATTGGCTTCCGTGAGGTCATTGGTTGTCATCCGAACGTTCCAGGAATCCACCAACAACTTGGCTACCTTCTGTTCTGCATCACGGCGGTACCCATCGCGTTGTGCGTCGTACAGCTGGATCTGTTTACCGACCACACTCGCTGCATCAATGTTGGTACCATCAGTTTGGGCCTGTTCGGTCACCTTCTTTTGGGCCAACAGAGCGGCTTCAGCAACCGTCTTCAGTTTCTGTTCCATGATCAGGTCATACTCTGCTCGCAGCTTACATTCCTGTGCGGTCAGAACAGTACCTTCGATAATAGCATTCGCCGTTTGTTGTTCCGTCAAAGCAATGCGTGCATCAATCTCCAGCATCTGCTTCTCAAGCATTTCAATCTGCTTGGCTTTAAGGAGAGCATCGTCCTTGGTCAGTAGGAACCGGATCGACTGATCCAGGGTGCTCTGAAGAGCCCCGAGGTAGACAGTCGCATACTCCGGCCCTTTGATACGGTTCTTCTTAAACTCCTGGTCAATGTGGGCTTCAACAGCCTCCATGAGTTTATCGAAGACACCCGTTCCATCAACGGTAGATGTGGTGAGCTGTTCAAGAGTTACTGTGGTCATACTACCTACCCCGGGCGCTTATCAGTCGGCCTGGCCAGCCGCCATCAATTGACGCTGTTTCAGTTCTGCCAGTTCTTTTTCAGAAAGCGGCGGCAGCTCTTCTACGGCGAATTCACGTACCAGTTTTCCGACCTTGATCTTGCCGCCATTGGGCGTCTTCTTGGTCACAAAGGTCTGATACTGTCGACGCTTGATCATATTCAGAATAATACGGGGTACATGCCATTCAACTTCAAATGGAACCATCTTCTTGATCGTGCCCAGTTCGGCATTACCGGTGCAGAAGATTTCACCTTCCCATTCTTTCTTGTTCGGGTTCATACAGGTTACCCGGACACGAACCAAAGCCAGGGCATCGTTACGGCCTTTCTTGGACTTGGTTTGGGTAGCTACCGGTTTATCATCGGCAAGCTCATTGTCTGCACTGAGGGCTTCGGCAACACGCTCACGGAGCTTCTCGTCGCTGATGCTGGGATGGTATTTCAGGCCCAGTTGGGTTGCTTGACGTTCCAGCGCTTCACGCTCAGTTTCCTGTACTTCGACTTGTTCCACTTCGCTCATGGGATACCTACTCTTTGGTTTGAATCAGGAGGGGCTTGCGCCCCTCCCGTTTACTGCTTATCTACTTCCGATCACAGCTCGGCAGCAGAGTACTGAACGGCCAGACGCTCCGGACGCAGAGCCATGAATCCGTAGTACCACTTGATGGACATGAAGCCCATTTCGCCATACGGATCATTACGGTCTGCAGTCTCAGTACCCGGCTTCTTGTGAGTGATCTTGAACTTCACAGTCTTACCATCGGTAAGGAAACCAATAGTCGTGAAGGAACCATCACCGACAACCAGCATCGGGAACACGTCGTACTTACCACCGGTAGTGTAGTGAGTACCCTCACCACCATCACCAGTACCGGCAGTGGCATCTGCACCAGCACCAGACCAGTTCAGCATCTCAGGTACCACCACCACACGGAAGTAACCTACGGTGCCGATCTCACCGTTCAGGACAGTGCCGCCAGAGGCATACTTCTGAACCGGGATAAAGGCAGGGTTACCATGCAGGTCTACCATGGCTTCAATGGTGGGCTGCAGTTCAGAACCAATGTACATCACACGCGCAGCCGGAATGGTCTTGGTATCGATCATTCGAGTACCGGTTACAACACGGGTCTGCTTCGGAGTGCGGTTGTTATCCAGGTCAATGGACAGACGCAGCAGGTCACGGTAGGTCACCATAGCCGCCTTGTTCACTTCCGGAATATCAGTCGCAGCACCGGAGAACTTGATGACACCAGCAGAGTTGATCAGGTCAATCTGCAGCATGTCCTCAGTCATCTCGTTGGCACCGAAGATCATTTCCCGGTTGATGTGCTGCATCAGCTCGGCGTCAGAGTCGAAGTCCAGAGATTCCTGGGTGTACTCATCGAAGAAACCGAATTTCTCGATGGAACCTTCCAGCTCTTTACGCTTGAAGCCAACACGGTTCACACGACCGCCAGTCTCAGACAGTACAGGGAACTTGCCCGGGATAGAGCCAATGTCCTTGCTGGAACCATACAGGTTACCATTAGCAACGGTGGCACCAGTGGCGTCGATACCCTGATCATTGATGTTTTCATCATCCAGCAGTGGGATGTAGTGGTACTTCTTGATCTTCTTACCGAAGTGTTTCGGCATGGAAGTCACATCAGCCAGCGGGCTGAAGTACTGTTCTTTTTTGGCTTCTACCAGAGCTTGTTTCTGATAGTAGAAGTCGTTCATCTGGGTGCCGATGTTACTCGGTGCACCACCAGCGGGATCGTTATATTGACGGCCCATAAGCTTTCCTCACGATTTACAGAAGTTTTTGACTGAATTGTTTTTCAAACTCTTCGTCCGACATAGCCAGCGGATTGAAATCAGCAGCTACCTTGGACTTCGCCGGCTTACCCTTGGTAGGGCTTGCAGCACGGCGCTTTTCATTCAGTTTGGGATCTTCCTGCTTCTGCTTGGGTGGGAGTCGCTTCGCTGGCTTGGGGTCTTGTTGCCTCTGTTGTTCCTTAAACAGATGGTCAAAACCACCACGCTCCTGAATGCTGTCACCAACCTGCTTGTACGCTTCCAGATCTGACAAACCATTGAGTTGACCCAGTGCCCGTTTACGATCCAGTTCCGCTGTGATTACGTCATATACACCACTACTCATGTGGTCATTGATGACTTCCAACAGTTGCGGAGACTGGGCGACCACTTGCTTACTGGTGTCATCCCATTGCTTACTCACCAGCTCAACCGTTTTGGAGTAATGTTCGGATTCCTGGATTCGATCCAGTACCTCATCAAGCTCCATCTCAGCATCGCTGACAGTTCGCTTCTTCGGGACATAGTCGCTGCTTGCGTCCACATCCAGATCCAGTGGATCAACTCCACTGTCTTTCAATAGTTTCCCAATCGCTTTCTGGTCCTTATTAGCCAGGTCAATCAGGAAACCAATTTTATCATCTTCCAATAGACCTTCGTTTTCCAAGGTCTTCAGAATCTTCAGATGGGGCTTCAGGCCTACCATCTTCTTGTTGTAGTCCACGCCCTTTTGCATGAGCTGGACCACTTCTTCCGGGGTCTCTACCTTGATCTCTTTACCGCCTGCTTTGAACGGGGCAAAGATCTGCTTGTAGACTTCCTCGTAGTTGGTTTCGCCTTCGTTCTCATCGTCCGATTCTTTTTCTTCATCGGATTCAGAGGTGTCAACGTCATCTTCGGAATCACCGGTATCGCTTTCGTCTTCCGCTGTTTCCTGCTCACCATCGTCACTATCTGCGCCGTCTTCCGCATCATCCGTGTCGGGGTCAGCGTCATCCTGGTCGGTGTCCGAAAGATCTTCATCGGCATCCATGGTTTCGTCTGCCGGGGAGTCTTCTTCCTCGTCGTTGATCTCCGGTTCATCGGAGTAACCAAATTGAGATGGATCGAGGTTCATAATCTCCTCATCGGACAGGGTATAAATGTCCGGCATCTCCCCGGCAGACTGGCCGTTATCCAGGATTTCTTCGCTCATTCTTCAGCACCTTCTTCACGGAGTTCTTCCAGCTCACGTTCGTGCTCTTCCAGACTCATTTCAGCACGCTGGGCAAAACCAGAAACCATGTCCAGGAACTGGGCAAAAGAACCGATAGCCCGGATATCAGCATCGATTTGCGCCTGGCGCTCTGGTGACTGCATAGCAGAAGCAGACTTCAAATGAACAAGACGAACCGCTTCTTCTTTCAGATATCGCTCTTCAACGACTTTAATAAAGTCACGGTTCTTACGAAGCTTCTCAACGGACTTACCCAGGTTGATTACTTCTTTCGCTTCTTTAATGTCCATTTCGATTTCTTGAATTGCGGTGCTCATAAATAAACCTGTTCAGTTTGTTTAAGTATTAGCCCTCTGTACGAGGGCTTTGCGTATATAAAAGAGGTTTATTGATTACTTTGCAAATAATTCTGCAATAACGCCTTATTTGCTTCGTCTTCACGTTTTAATTGGTGATCAAACGCTTTTAACTGCATATTAGCCCGAGCTTGCTCACCTTGCTTTTGAAGGTCTCGGGATTGTTTAACACCAGACTCTTGTTCAACAAAGTCCAAAGCTTTTTGATCAGTATCTGCACTAATGTTTTGTGCTTTAACTTGTTCAGTAACTGCCTTGGCTTGATTGAGAATTGCCTGAGTTTCTTGATTAGCTGTTTGTGCTGCTATTTGTGCAATGCGTGCCTGCCTTTCCAGCAACTCTAATTGCTGGATCTGTTGTTGTACTGGGTCAGGTTGTGGCTCGTAGTTCTCAATGTCTTTGGCCAGGTCTGGCAATTTACGTAGACGGAACATCTTAGCCATCATTTTCTGGGTAATCCCGAAGTCAACATTTGGCCCCATGGTTTGCAGCATGAATGCCAGTTCCTGAGCCTTCTTCTCGTCTTCTTCAGCGGTGGATATGGTCAGCTTCAGATCAAACTCACCACCCAACTCTTCACGGCGTACCTGTACAAACTGCTCATTGGTGATTCGAATGACTTCTTCTTCTGACAAGAAGGCCGCATTCATGGCAACAATCTTGCGTCCAATCTGAACCAGGCCATTGGCCAGTCGACGCAGGATGCCCAGTTCCCTCTTGCTGGCAGCGTCCAGGGCTCCACGAATACCGGTGGCCGTATCACCTAATCCTTGACCTGAAATACCTCCATAGAAGGCTTTCACACCGGTCAAAGACTCGGCCTCCATGTTCTGCTGTTCCAACATGAACTGGGCACTGGCAGGGATTTCCGTGAAGGTGTGCATATGGACGCCCTGACGAGGATCGACATGCATGTTGAACTCATAATCCATGCCCTTCTCAAACTTGCGCTTGTTGGTGGCATCGAGCATGTCTTTACGCATCCCAGTTTGGCCGTTGGCACTGCGGCCAAGAATGTCAATCATGCCCCGGGTTACGGCACCGATAATGGCTTGGTTGTCTTCCAACAGCTCTCCGTCAGGTTCACCATAGGCGCTCTTGCGAACCGGTAGATAGGAAACCATGACGAAAGGAATTTCTTGGTCGGGGAAAGGATTCTCTTCCAGGCGGATAAAGGTGTTTCCTACCCAGCTCGCTACAATAGGCTTAACAACACCAGAACCATCAATATCCCAATATCCCCAATACTCATAAATGACAAACTTTTTACGGGGCGCATCCCTAAAATTAAAGCTACTCGCTTCAACACTGGCAGCATGGTCTGCATCTCCTACAATGGTATTGGCTTCAAGGTTGATTTTTTCCAAATTGGAATACCGACCGTCTTTCTCCAACTCGGATTTAGACGCTTCAAAGCTGTATACGAAGAAACTGGCTTTGGAGATGTCGCCATTACAGGTAGGGTCTAAGTAAGCGTTATGGTAATCGACAATGTCCAGGATAGGTTGGTTACGGACAATGCGCGTCTTGGTAACCGAGACATACTCACCCGTTAATACGGGTTGATAGGCAACACCTTCTTCCAGGTAAACATCATGTGCCCGCATTAGTTCAAACGGGACCATGGTCTCATACTCATTCGGGTTGGTTTGCTTCAGAACATTCAGTTCTTCAAACAGTGATTGCATACCCGGGGCAGGAATCAGATCAACTACCGGTTCCTGTTCTTCGTACTCTTCTTCTTGGAAGTCCCAACCTACCCGAACAATGGCCGTACCTTCATCTACAGCTGTACGCACGTACTCATCAATAAACCGGTTCTTATCAATACGGATGTTGAACTGATGATTCAAAACCAGACTGTTCTGTTGTGCAGCGAGAACATCTTCAAAGGTGCGCGGGTTAACTTCAAATAGATCGTCGGTAGACAAGAAAGGCTCAGACAAAGCAGCGTAACGCCACTCTGCTTGTTTCCGAATCAGTTTTGGCTGAACCTTGGAACGGTTAGGCCCTGTCTTTGGTTTAGCCTTTCCACGGACATTTAGATTATCCAGCCAACCATCGATCTTGGTAACTTGTTCGGAATGAAAGGAATGGGATTCTTCCAGGTCATTCTTCAAATCCAATAGCGATGGAGGATTACTCCATTCAACTTCTATATCGCCAAGTGGATTGGCGTCAATCACAGAAGAATCGTTCATAGATATGTTCCTTGCCGATGTTCAATTCAAAACATGGTAATGAAATAACGAAATGTCTGCACAAATGAATATATATACAAACAAGTAAGGGGCAATAGCCCCGTTACTTATCGCCACCCATTACGTTCAAACTGATCTCGACTAGCTTGAGTATTCAAAGAGAATCCATGCATCTCCAGTTGTTGGCAGGCTTGCTCATACTTGGCTGCATAGTTATTACCTTCGTGGAACTCTCCAGATGCCCCTACAGGATTCATAATCCGACTGGCTACAAAGTAAAGCAGGGGTTCAAGATGAGTTGCTGGTAATTCAATCTCAGTTTGGAAAGAAACATACTGACCAAGGGTCTTATCAATTTTAGGATGATCTGCTCGATAAGTAACGTGCAGTTTTGTGGGTTGGCACTCTGGTTCTAACGTATCAAAGTCCGGTACGTACAGTACATTGTAAGCCGGTGTGCGGATAGTAAATTCATCACCTGCATCATTCAGGGTATAAGCATTACCCAAGTCATCTACAACACGCTCAATCTTCAGTAGATCGTTTTTGAGTGGATCTTCCTGGTCATCAATGAACTTGATAAGTTCGTTAGATTCGGCATTGTGCAAAGAGTAAATGTCTTTAAGGACATATGTATTGCGTAAGTCCTGCAGATTGATGGTCAGACGTTTCTCTTTCAGCAAGAACCGCTTATGCAAGGCTGTCAAACCAAGTTGAATGTGGGCTATCAGTCGGGGTTTGTCTTCTTCCCGGATACCGTCTTCTGTCTCACTGCCGCCCACAAACAATTGATGCAGTTCGCCGTATGTCAGTTGATCAAAAATGTCTTGCAGTACCATAAGCGTGTCCTCAAATAATGTATGAACTCAAGGGATCATATTCGGGCTCCTGGTCATCCAGCTCCCACAGATCGTCTTTATGTAGTGACATGTCACCGGTTTCTGTCGGCTTCCAGGGTGTCAGACTGGCCAGCATGGAAATGGTGTCGTTGAAGTCATCGTGCTTGGATTTCATACCACCGGGAGAAACCAGAAGTAATTCATCCATGGCTTCCAGCATTTCGACGCTGCCTTTCTTTTCGATTGGCAGGAACAGCTTGTGGGACTTGATGATGGGAACCACCAAGTTAAAGCGTTCCATCTTGTTGGTGGTTGGGCGAATGCCCGGGGCACCTTTGTTACCTTCAGAAGCCAAGGCAAAGTAAACGTTCCGGTGCATCATCTCGTTCTGGATCCAGGGAATGAACCCGCCCTGCTGTCCGGAAATCTCAATACCCACGGACTGTGGCCGGTACTCTGCAACCAACCGGAACAAGTCATCCACGTTCTTGTCCATGGTTTGACGCTTACAGATGCCGTCCACCCAGAACCAGTCGCCATTGTTGTTATAGGCCCAGACACTGATTACCGAAAAGTCAGCCCCCTGCTTGGCTGAGGTAGCGAAATCCGTGGTGATGTAAAAGTTAAAGCGCTGGCGGTTGTCCAGTACGTTGCGGATCTTGTACCACTGGATATCCGACTCAAGGATTACCCGATCCTCATCCGACATAATCCGCAGCATCAGTTCCTGGTTGAAGGTGTCGATCTTGCCCAGCTTGCGGGCCTTCTCGTATTGCTCCTTCACATAGTCATAGGTAAACCGGTCTGGCCAAGAACCCAGGAACTCCTCCCGGGTACAGGGGAACTTCTCACACACCGGGAATACGTTGACCGCCCAGGCCCCAGACTCAACCGCCTTATACAGCGGGTCACGGGCGTTAAAGGGCGTACCCGACCAGATCATCATGTTCTTCTTTGGATGCAGGGCGTATTCCACCGCTTTGTAAACAGTGTCCTCTACCGCAGCGATGACCGTGGCCGAGCGAGCATCTTCATCTGAGATCAAGTCATCCAACAGGGCCAACTGGGGACGCTTACCCATCTCCTTGGCACCCCGTACACCGGTCTTGGCACCGTACCCTTTAACAATGAACACCTTGCCATCTGCGTTCCTGAACTCCCAGCGAATGTCCGTGAAGCGTACCTCCGGTACGTATTCGCGTAAGAAGTCGGAGTTCTCCCAGCGGTACTCAAGGTTCTTCCGCATGTTCTTCACACCATTCTCAATGGAGTCAGATACATACAGGGCCAGGTCCACATTCCCGAACTCCGGGATACCGCCATAGGTAGCAATGTAAAGAACCAGGTACTCACCCATGACGGTCGTCTTGGCAATGCCCCTGTGACATAAATTGGCAATCCTGGAATTACCGCACACCATCGTATCCAGCATGTAGTAGTGCACCAGAGGGGTCTTGTTCTCTTCCCCGTCAGCGCCATTAACCAGCTTGATGAATGTGACAAACTCCAGGGCAAACTTGGAAGGCACGTAATCAGCCGGTACCTCATAGTTCACTCGATTGAGGTACTCCTCAACCTTCAGCGCTTCAGCAAGGTCAAAGGCTTCACTCATCCACAACCTCACCTTCTTCAATCAACAACGAACTGTGTGCCACTTCCTGGGCGTTCTGCTTACCTGATCGAATGGCCTCTATTTGCTGCTCCGCCAGCTTGGCCGTAGCATCCCTCAGAGCATTGATTGCACTGTCTTCCTTCAACCCGATATCCAGTTCAACCTTCTTGGTTTCAGGCGGTTTCAGATGGGTCAGAATCGAGTTGGCGGCATCACTGCGAACCTTCTCGCTCTGAGCTGTCTGCATCAGTTCTAACTGGGTGTTGATCGCCTTCTGGTACACATCTTGATTAATCACCCAGAAAGGCGTCAGGGTCTGCTCATAGATCAAATTCACCAGCTTGGACTTGTTATACGCCGTGACATAACTGGCAATGTCCTTACTGGCAACACCTTGAGTTTGCCACCGCTTAACCTTATCCGGGAACGTCAACGAGAAAGCATCAATATTGGTCTTGCCCATCAGCTTATAACTGACGTACTTCACCGCATCGATGTAACTGGATACCTTGAACTTACCTTCCTTCATCACATGGGTATAACCAAGAAGATTCTCCCGGTATGTCTCATACATATCCGGATCATTCAGCTTCTTGTTTATCTCAGCAATCAACGAAGGGTTTACAGACTTCTTCAGATTGGCCGGTAACGCTTGTTTGAATTGATCAATCGTTAAAGAATCCACTACAACATCCCCATAAATAACTTATAGGCTGACTATAGTGTTTTGAAAGAAAGGATGCACAAATAAAAAAGCCCCTTTAATAAGGGGCCGAGTACTCAGGAGTCAACTTCATGGCAAAAGACGACAAACCAATAATATCAAGGATACTCAGGAACACAAGTGTAAATATCCAAATCCCAATAACTTTGTTCCTCCATCCGCTTCATAACTTCATCAAACGTTCCTTGACTATTGGTAACCGCTTTATGAAGTTTACCATCGCGTCCTTGAAGCTCAGTATACTTCTCACCAACACCCACACAGCCATTAAGATCAGTAGGCCAATTAGCGGGGTGGACCATAATATAAGATCGACCAGGTACATCTTGAATCTCCCAACCTTCACTGTAACGACCGCGAGTAATTCGCTTAACAGTTGGTGAATATCTCAAACCAAGAGTATAAACACCGTCAGGAATACATGACACCATTGGTTTATTATCAAGCCAAGGACGTTCAACGGTATAACACCACCAACCATCCGGAAAGATCAATTTACCAAATGTACCTTCCTCCAGTCGATCAAATCGCTTTAATTTCAAAAGACTATTCATAACTACCTCTACCAAGTAAGACTTACTTATTAACTACTTCAAGTTACTTATTAGAGATAATTACAGAACAGAATGCACATTTATCTGATTGATCAAAAATTGATCGACCATGTTCCAAAAATTGCTTAGTTGGGTACGGATGCAGTACTGACAGTCTGGAACTAAAAATCCAGACCCTCCCCCCCGGGTGTTCTCCTGGCAGCTTTTACCGGACACCTACCCCACTTACTCACAGTAAAAAGCTATCGCTCTGAAGGTGGAAACTCATTCAACTTAGGAGCAATACCATGAGCAACGTTAAATCCCTCGGTGATATCTTCGACGTAACCAAGAACGCAATCTACCGTTCGGTCAACGCACTCGATGCATCCTTTGAGATCATCGAAAGAACCACGCTTGAGGCCAACAAGGCCAACGAGATCTGGGCTAAGAAGCAGCAAGCCCAACGTCAAGCAGAACTCGAGCAACTGGCAACAGACCTCGGCATGACCAAAGAAGAAGCTGAAGCATTCCTTGCAGCCTAACCAGACTCCCTTCGGGGAGTCCTACCTTTTTCTTTCTACCTCTCTACACAACGAAGGAACTACACATCTACACAACTACACATGGGAGTTAGTCAGAGTGTGAGAGAGAAAGAGAAACCTCAGGTTTACCTGAGTTCTACTTATCTTCTACTCCACTCTTACTTAGCTCATGTTGATCTGAAGTTGTATAGAGATAAACAGTGAGAGGATTCTGGTGGACTTAGCACTACTTCACTTTGATACTTCTCCATCCCGATACCTTATCTTTCCCTAATCCTATTCCGATATATAGCCGATACATAAAGTCCTATCGGACTATAAGTGGAAAGTAGAAAAGACCACTATCCTTAATCACAACTGGAGTATTCCCATGACTGTATTCGTACTGAGCTTCATCAACCAAGACGGTATCTGTGAAGAACATGAGTTTGAACACCATCATGACGCATACATTGCTTTAGATCAGATCACTGCTGATGATCTGAATGGTGAAGTATTCCTTCGTACCTATTAATGAACCCTTCGGGGTTCTCCTCTTTTTTATTATCCGCAACTATTCAGTCAACCAGTTAACTCAAATGGCCTATCGGCCTGTTTGTGGCAGGCAATAACTCCTGCATTACTTCTACTTAGGAGATAGACCATGGCAAACCCAACTGTTGAACACGTCTACCACATCGAAATCTTTGATGAGAGTGGAGCACGTCTGGAAATAAATAACCTCGACCGAGTCGAGTTGGATGAGTTCAGGCACTGTCATGAGACAGATGATCTGGACTACCGGTATTACCGGGATCTTCCCAAGTCACTGAAGGTGAAAGCTCATGCTTGAATGGTGGATTGAACTTCCAGCACATGTGAACGATGCAATCATCATCGTGGTTGGTTCAGCCGTGTTCCTCGCTTGGGGCATGTGGTGTCATCACCGTGATGTAAAGAAAGCCAAGGAGATTCAGAAGCAGATTGACGACTCTGTATCCACGGTGAAACGCTTCACCAAGTACTACTAAGACTTCGACCACCTTCGGGTGGTCATGTCTTTTCTTGCGTCAAATTATCACTATAATACATACGGCTTTCTAAGAGCTATCGCTCTTTTGGTGGACAGAAATCCTGTCAAACCAAGGAGATAGACTCATGGCTTACACCGCAACATTACAATACGTGTGCCCTTCTTGTGGTCACACTTGGGAAGATACCTTCCAATTTGAGCCTGCCGTTTCGGGCTCCTGCAACTGTCCCAACTGTGAAGAACCTGTCTCTCCTCAGTTAGTGAACCGACACTGAAAAAGAACGGCCTATCGGCCTTTTGGCGGAGCATTCCTGCTTCGACTATCCCTATTGATTTGGAGAAATAACATGGCACTACTTCAAGGCGAACAAGCAGTACAGAACAATGCAGGTAGCAGCAACAGTCGTGGGTTCAAGAAGTCTGATCGTCTGATCAACTTCAATATCCCTACTACCAACGAAGATGGTAGCCAAGGCCACATTCAGCTGGCCGTAGGTGGTCTGCACGAGGATAACCCTGCACATCAGAAACTCATTGCATGGCTGGACAAGAATCCGGATAACCTGAGCAAGATGCTGCACGCAATGGCGGATTCCTGCACCTACGTCGATCTCACCAAGCCCAAGGAACGCTCCTTCGACTTCATGGACTGATATTGTCCTTGGCATCACCTTCGGGTGGTGCCTCTCTCTTTCTTTACTCCCTATTCCCGTTACCCAGGTACAAGTCTGTTTGCCTCCATACAGCCTATCGGCTTGTTCGTGGAGTCAATTGATATGGAGAATTGTATGACAGAGTTGAAGCTCATTGTAGCTGGCGGTCGAGAGTTCAAAGATTATCAGCGTCTATCTGCTGAGATCTTTGCCTATGCCGAAGGTGTCGGTGACAACGTAGGCGTGTCCCTTGTCTCGGGTATGGCAAGGGGTGCTGATGCTCTAGGTTATCGGTTCGCCAAAGAGAATAACGTCACGGTGTATGAGTTCCCGGCTGATTGGGACAAGTACGGTAAGCGTGCTGGCTATTTACGTAATGCCGAGATGGCTCAGTTCGCTGATGCACTCATGGCCTTCTGGGATGGTAAATCCCGAGGCACCAAGCACATGATCGACTGCATGACCCAAATGGGAAAACCAGTAGTCGTAGTCCGTTATTGAGAATGGAGGCGGTCTCCGACCGCTTCCGTCCCTTCTTTGAGTTGGAGTAAACCATGAGTGTAATGAGTCCACGCGATACCCAGATGGCTATCGAATTCACCTATTCCCGTAAATTCATTGATGGCTACATCCGCAAGGAGATTGAGGCCAATGCTGACCTAATGGACAAGGTACGTGAAGGTGTAGCCAGACTGGAACATTGGATGAATCAGACCTATTACGAGTCCAAGAACCTGCGTCTGGAGCAACTCAAGACATTGGATCTGGAAAAGCTGGTCATGGACTGTTTCGTAGGTGTGGCCTACTGCCAACGCCCTGAACTGTTCACTTCAGTCACAGCCCAGTTAGCCGGGCGACTGGGATTCAGTGACCGTGAAGATGGTATCAAGACCATTGCCGAGGTCATGGCTGTTCTGTGCATGACGGATGCCTTTGACATTCTCAAGGAGAACGCTCAGGCCTCATTGATGATCCAGTGCCGGTTCATGCTCAGTGACAAACTGGTTGGCTACATTCAGCAATCAGCCTATCTGCCACCTATGGTGTGCGTTCCTCAAACCATCAAGCACAACCGTCAGAGTGGGTACCTTACCCATGATGATAGTGTGATCCTTGGCCCTCGGAATCATCATTCCAAAGATGTGTGTCTGGATGTTCTGAACAAACAGAATCAGACACCTCTGAGGATCGATACCGACTTCCTGAGTACGATTGAGGAAGATCCCACCTTTGAGATCGACACCACCGAAAAGGCTAAAATGTGGCAGAACTTCAAGCGCAAGAGCTATGAGTTCTATCTGCTGATGGCCAAGAAGACCGGTACGGTCTATCTCACCAACAAGTATGACAAGCGTGGGCGTATGTACGCTCAGGGCTATCACATCACCACTCAAGGCACAGCCTTCAAGAAGGCGATGCTGGAGTTTGCCGAACAGGAGATTGTTGATGGAGTCCCTGCACCCTAGAGCAGAGAAACTACTGGAAACCCTTCGTAGTCACCCCGACAAATTCACTCGCCGATATTTGGACAAACTGCATGGAGAACATCGTGCTATGTCCAATTCCTCTGTAGCTACTCCAGAAGAGCGTGGCCTTCACCGCGATCTAGCCCGAGCCGTAGAAATACGGTTTCGGGAGCTAGAAGTTATCGCACTCATTGGAGGTGATGTGTGACACCTGAAGAACAAGAGATCTTCAATGCGGTCTACCAAGACCGTGTTGAGTTTCTGAAGCAGTATCCGAAAGACCTACCCATGTTAGAAGCATGGATAGATTCCCTAAGTAAACAGAAAGCTCTTTCCCCGCAACAAGCGATTGCTACTCAGGCCACTCTCAAGGCCTATGAAGACGAAATCAAACGTCTTCAGTTATTGAAGCTCATCTCTAACTAATTGATACCTCAGGAGAAAATAACATGGCGTTTCAAACCTTCACCGGTTGGCAGTACGTGCTTATTGATGCAGCAAACCAGTATGGACTGGATAAAGACGAGTTTGAGTCACGTATAGAGTGGGCTGAACAGAACCTGAACCAATTGGAACAGTTGGGCCATGCCCGTACTGACAAGTGGAAAGAGCGTCCACTGTACTTCAAGGCGGTACAGGCTATCCGCAAAGCCCAGCAAGGTATACCGACAGGCCACATGGTTGGCTTCGATGCAGTGTGTTCAGGAATGCAGATCATGTCTGCCACCACTGGCTGTCACTCAGGCGCTGATGCCACCGGTTTGGTAGATCCCAAGCGCCGTGCCGATGCCTATACCCAGTGCACTGATACCATGCGTATCTGGGTACCACACCTACCGGATAACGAACGGGACAAGGTGAAACCGGCTGTGATGACTGTCCTGTATGGTTCCCGGGAACAGCCCAAGCTGATCTTCGGTGAAGACACTCCAGAGTTGAATGCCTTCTACAAAGCCATGTGGAAGATGGCACCGGGAGCCTGTGAACTGTTGCAGGATCTGCTGGAAAGTTGGCAGGCCTATGCCCTGTCTCATGACTGGGTACTGCCGGACAACTACCACGCTCATGTGAAAGTCATGGATGTGGTGGAGAAGCGGATTGAAGTGGACGAACTGGATCACGCGACCTTTACCTACCGGTACAAGGAAAACGTGGGACAGGAGAAAGGTCTGAGCAACGTAGCCAACGTGGTGCACAGTATTGATGCCTACGTCTTGCGGAGCCTGATCCGCCGCTGCAACTACGATCGCCACCTGATGAAGTGGGCCTCTGAGGCCATCGAAATCATCCTGCTGGAGCGTGCCACTGGCGAAAGCCAACAGAAGCA
>ERZ1673962.271-NODE-271-length-41971-cov-11.874344_pt1 | contig 41971 bp, 46 predicted proteins | sample MGYA00580188_ERZ1673962 | MGnify/ENA primary metagenome ERZ1673962 (study PRJEB41334, sample SAMN05608104) | rock metagenome | biome: terrestrial subsurface; feature: shale formation; material: shale | place: USA: Pennsylvania ... | reverse complement strand
GCCGGAAATGATGGGCTGTTCCATGGATTCCTCTTCATCAAGGGTAATGAGGGTTCCTGGACCCTCTTGAAAACTATGCAACACGCGCAACGGAACGCTGTATTTACCTGCGAATTCCACGGCGCGAATCTGTAACACTTTCGACCCGAGACTTGCCATCTCAAGCATTTCTTCAAAGGTAATCTTGTCCAGGCGCTGCGCCTTGGCAACGACGCGAGGATCGGTCGTGTAAACCCCATCGACATCGGTATAGATCTGGCACTCGTCTGCCTTCAACGCTGCAGCGAGAGCCACACCGGTAGTGTCTGAACCGCCACGGCCAAGCGTGGTGATATTGCCGGCTTCATCCACGCCCTGGAATCCGGCCACAACAACGACTCGCCCGGCCTTGAGCTCCTTCTGAATCTGCTGCGAATCAATCTGCAGGATGCGCGCTTTGGTATGGGCACTGTCGGTCAGGATGCGGACTTGGGCACCCGTATAGGACACCGCTGGGACGCCGATCTTCATCAGCGCCATCGCGAGCAGAGCGATAGTGACCTGCTCGCCCGTCGACACCATTACGTCCAACTCGCGGGCGACCGGCTGTTCGGTGATCTGTTTGGCAAGATCGATCAGCCGGTTGGTTTCACCGCTCATGGCCGAGACCACCACGACAATGTCGTCTCCGTTATCACGGAATTTTTTGACCTTCGCCGCCACTTGCTCGATGCGCTCGACGGAGCCCACCGAGGTACCTCCAAACTTCTGTACGATCAAAGCCATCTCATCGCCGCCTAAGCCCGTCAAGGGCGCTTATTAAACAATCAACCCAGCACCGCAAAGTGCCTACGGACAGCGACCGGACCAGCCGCTGACCGAGGTGGTCACCAAACAAACAGCCCATCGCGACCAACCCAACCTGACACGCTCCTGCTACACGCCCTGCTCGACGAACGCCGCGGCTATGGCTAATGCTTCGTCGAGGCGATTCGCGTCGCTCCCACCGCCTTGCGCCATATCAGGGCGACCACCGCCTTTGCCACCAACAACCGCAGCAGCCTGTCTCATCAGATCGCCGGCCTTCAAACGGCCGGTGAGATCCTGCGTGACGCCAGCGACCAGTACGACTTTTTCATCCTGCACACCACCGAGCAGAATGACGCCGCTGCCAAGCTTGTTCTTCAGTTGATCGACCAATGCAAGAAGCGCCTTGCCATCCAGGCCATCCACGCGCGCGGCTAGGGTTTTGACGCCCTTCACCTCGACGGCGGAACTGGCCAGGTCATTGCCGGTAGCGCTCGCCGCTTTGGCCTTGAGCTGCTCAAGTTCCTTTTCCAGCTGCCGATTGCGCTCGAGAATGGCGCCCAGCTTGTCCAGCACATTGTCACGAGAGCCTTTGACCAGCGATGCTGCTTCTTTCAGCTGCTCTTCCGCAGTGTTCAGATAGGCCAGCGCCTGCTCGCCAGTAACTGCCTCAATGCGTCGCACACCCGCAGCCACACCACCTTCGCTGATGATCTTGAACAGACCGATGTCTCCAGTACGCTTGACGTGAGTTCCGCCGCACAGCTCGACTGAGAAGCCGCCTCCCATGGTCAATACGCGCACCTGGTCCCCATACTTTTCGCCAAACAGGGCCATAGCGCCTTTGCTCTTAGCAGTTTCGATGTCGGTTTCCTCGATCTCCACTGCCGTGTTGCCGCGAATTTCGGCATTGACCTTGTCTTCCAGGACCTTCAACTGTTCAGGCTTAATCGCCTCGAAATGGCTGAAGTCGAAGCGTAGCCGCTGACTGTCGACCAATGATCCTTTCTGACCGACATGCTCACCGAGAATCTGCCGCAGTGCCGCGTGCAGGAGGTGAGTCGCAGAGTGGTTCAGCGCAGTGGACTGACGTACTGATGCGTCGACCGTAGCTTCGACGGTCGCACCGACCTGCAGGCTGCCGCTGTCCAGAATGCCGTGGTGCAGGAACGCACCGCCGGCCTTGCTCGTGTCACGCACATCGAAGCGCAGACCGTCCGCCGAGAGGTATCCGCAATCGCCCACCTGCCCACCTGACTCGGCGTAGAACGGCGTCTGGTCGAGCACAACCACACCCTCCTCGCCCGCCGACAGGCTCTGCACCGCCATGCCTTCTTTGAACAGCGCCAGCACCTTACCGCTGCCGGATGTACCGAGGTAACCCGTGAAACGCGTTTCGCCCTCGACCTTGACCAAGCTGTTGTAGTCCATGCCAAAGGCACTGGCCGAACGCGCCCGCTCACGCTGCGCCTGCATCTCGCGTTCGAACCCTACTTCGTCCAGCGTCAGTTCACGCTCACGGGCGATGTCGCCAGTCAGGTCCATCGGAAAACCGTAGGTGTCATACAGCTTGAATATCACTTCGCCCGGAATCACGTTCCCCTGAAGATCGGCCAGATCCTGCTCAAGGATCCTCAGACCTTGCTCCAGTGTCTTGGCGAACTGCTCCTCTTCGGTTTTCAGCACGCGCTCTATGTGCGCCTGCTGGGTTTTCAGCTCGGAGAAAGCGTCACCCATCTCAGCCACCAGCGCGGCGACGATCTTGTGAAAGAAGCTGCCCTTGGCGCCGAGCTTGTTGCCATGGCGGCAGGCGCGGCGAACGATGCGGCGAAGCACATAACCGCGTCCTTCGTTGGATGGCGTCACGCCGTCGGCAATCAGGAAGCCACAAGAGCGGATGTGGTCAGCAACCACCTTGAGCGAAGCCTGACCCTCGTTGCCGCAACCGATGGCCTGAGCGGCGGCATTCAGCAAGCTCTGGAAGAGGTCGATCTCGTAATTCGAGTTAACGTGTTGCAGCACCGCACTGATGCGCTCCAGGCCCATACCGGTGTCGACACTCGGCGCCGGCAGCGGATGCATCACGCCATCTGCAGTGCGATTGAATTGCATGAAGACGTTATTCCAGATCTCGATGTAACGGTCGCCGTCTTCTTCTGGCGAACCCGGCGGGCCACCCCAGATATGTTCGCCATGGTCGAAGAAGATCTCGGTACAAGGACCGCAGGGCCCGGTGTCACCCATTGCCCAGAAGTTGTCAGACGCGTACGGCGCCCCCTTGTTATCACCGATGCGAACCATGCGCTCGGCCGGCACGCCGACCTCTTTTGTCCAGATGTCATAGGCTTCGTCATCGCTGGCGTAGACGGTGACCCAAAGCTTTTCTTTCGGCAGGCTCAGCCATTTATCGGACGTCAAAAACTCCCAGGCGAAGGTGATCGCGTCGCGCTTGAAATAGTCGCCAAAACTGAAGTTGCCGAGCATCTCGAAGAAGGTGTGATGGCGTGCGGTATAGCCGACGTTCTCCAGGTCGTTGTGCTTGCCGCCGGCGCGTACGCATTTCTGGCTGGTGGTGGCGCGGGTATAGGCGCGCTTTTCCAGCCCGAGGAAGCAGTCTTTGAACTGATTCATGCCGGCGTTGGTAAACAGCAGTGTCGGATCGTTCGCGGGAATCAGCGAACTGGAGGCCACGCGAGTGTGGCCCTTCTCTTCGAAGAAGCGGAGGAAGGCTTCACGGATTTCTGCGCTTTTCATAGATCTCTTCCAGAGGACTGCGGCCGAACGGCTGCAAAACGACGCGGCGAGGCGGCACCGGGAGCCGGTTCACAGCTACCCAAACGGATAGCCGGCAAAGGGCCGCATTATATCGGCCCTGTGCCGCACGCATAGAGGATAAATAAGATTGAATCAAGCTATTCGACAGCGATTCGAACCTATGCTTTGAGGAATGCTGCAAAGCTCTCGAGAATCGGATCGACATGCTCTGGCAGCACGTCCAAATGCGTCACTAACCGCAGCCGAGGCGCAGCAGTGATGACGATGCCGCGCTCGGCACAGAACGCTTTCAGCGACGTCGCGCGGCCGCCCATATCGACGTAGACCATATTGGTCTGGACTGGCTCGACGCGATAGCCCAGCGCTTGCAGCCCCTCGGCGATGTCGTTGGCGCGCTGGTGGTCTTCTGCCAAACGTTGGACCTGATGATCCAAAGCGTAGAGGCCTGCCGCGGCCAGCACACCGGCCTGGCGCATGCCGCCGCCGACCATCTTGCGCAATCGCCGTGCCTTGGCAACAAAGGACTCATCACCACAGAGCACCGAACCGACAGGCGCCCCCAGGCCTTTTGACAGACACACCGACACCGAATCGAAGTGGCGCCCTATCTCACCAGCCGTGCAACCCAGCTTGACCACCGCGTTGAACAAGCGAGCCCCGTCTAGATGAAGCGCAAGCCCACGTTCATGCGTGAACGCTCTTGCCTCAGCCAGGTAGGCGAGCGGCAGGACCTTGCCGTGCATCGTGTTTTCAAGCGCCAGCAAACGCGTCCGGGCGAAATGAAAGTCGTCCGGCTTGATCGCCGCCGCGACGCGCGCCAGATCCAACGAGCCATCCGGCTCCATCTCGATCGGCTGCGGCTGGATCGAGCCAAGCACTGCAGCACCGCCGGCTTCGTACTTGTAGGCGTGCGCCAACTGCCCAGCGATGTACTCATCGCCCCGTTCACAATGCGCCATCAGCGCCAACAAATTGCTCATGGTTCCGCTGGGCACAAACAATCCAGCCTGTAGACCCAGCCGCGTCGCCAACGTCTGTTCCAGCTGGCGGACCGTCGGATCCTCGCCATACACATCATCGCCAGTGGTTGCACCCAGCATGGCGTCGCGCATGCCCAAGGTCGGCTGGGTGACCGTATCACTCCTAAGATCAATCAGACTCATCACAGGGTCCTTGCTCGAATGGATTCATCACCAAGACAGGCACCGCCTACGCACCACCCCGCCCCTAGCGCAACAACCGGCTATCAAGAACCTTCGATCCGCCACCCAGCATGGTTTCAGTGATGTTGATGAAGTCGTCAGTGGTTACCCGATCCAGTCGCATCAAACCCCGCGCAACATCATCGAGCGAGTGGCGTCCTTTGCTGCGCTGGCGGATCTCCCGATCGAGTTCCTGCAGCAGAAGCACGGCTCTGGCTGTGACCGGACCACTGGATCGCTCGGTTCGCAGGCTATCGACCTTGCGGCTCCATTCAGTCAGATGCTCTCGAACCGCCTGGTAGCGATCCTCGCTCATGCCACCGGCGCGGCGCATAAGCTCGATCGCGTAATACTCGGCCAGCCCTTCGCTTATCCAGTCACTGCGATCGGCATCGGAGATTCGACTGAACACGTGCACCAGCTCATGCACCAGCGAACTGGTGCCGTTCTCGCTGACCAGTGGACGGTCGGCGTGCATGAACAGCGAATTGGGGCCAGACAAACCGCCTCTCCACATCGGGTCGCCGGCCCCCACAACCAGCAGCTTCTCAGGATCCCGGGGGAATACGTTCTGCATTTCGGGCCAGACGAAGGTCAGTAGCGTAAGGATGTCCATCCTGCGCATCCCTTCGCCCACCGGGGCAGAAACCGCCACGTCGGTTTCACCGAGTCGGGCCCGGCGACTGCCAAGCTTGCCGGCGAGGATCCATCCGGTCGGGCGATCGAACAGGCGCTCGGGATTGTCGATGCGAAAGCGATTCTTCCCGATACGTGGCCAACCGGTCTCGACGCTCTTCCAGCCGCTGGGTAGTTCGAACTGCAGCCGAGAAACCAGTCTGACTCCGTCCTGCTGATCAAGGCGACCGGCGGGCACCAGATCGTCTCCGCGCAGTAATGTCCAGTCATCCGTCATCCGCGCATCGAAGCGGCCACTTTTGCGCTGATGACTGACCTTAACCTGATAACTCAAATGTGCTTTGCCAGGCCCTGGCCGCCAGACTCCGCGTCCACCCTCTTCCTCCCATCTGCTTTCGCTGTTGGTCTGGAAATCGCTATAGACCTGTTCCTTGCCAAGATTCAGATCTAGAAATTTAACCGCGCCGCCGTCTTCGAGGGCGAGCTCCACTTCCGCAATGCCCTGCTCGGGAACGAACTTGACGGTGTAGTCCAGGTCGACCCGCTTGGCCGCCTGAAGTGGCGCTACGAACGAAAGCAACAGAACGGCAAGCAGCGGTAACTGACGGCGGGACATCGAGCGGCTCCAGATTGGGTTCAGTGCTAAGACGACGCGGACTGAGGTAGATTCAACCGGCCCGGAATATCAGATGATCTTCCCAGTCCTCATCAGCCACAGAGCCCTCGGTAATCATCCGGCCCGATTGAGAAATCCGCTCGGCATGCACGGCATCTGGATCGCCACACACCAGATGATGCCAAAGCGGTAGATCCTTACCTTCGGCTACGAGGCGGTAGCCACAGGTAGGCGGCAACCATTTGAATTGCGCAGCGTCCACCGCTGTCAGTTGGACGCAGTCAGGGACACTGGCGCGGCGGTTGGGATAGTCGGTGCAACGGCAGCTTTTCAGATCGAGCAGTTTGCAGGCGATACGGGTGTAGTAAACGCTTCCATCCTCTTCATCCTCAAGCTTTTGCAGACAGCAAAGACCACAGCCATCGCAAAGCGACTCCCACTCGGCTGAGTCCAGCTCGGCCAGAGTTTTGCGCATCCAGAAGGGTTCGACTTTTGCTGCCATGAATAGCCATCTCGGAAACTTGCGAGTCTAGCCGGCAGCAGACGGCCGGCCAATAGCAAAGGGCCTGCCGGTAGACCAACGACATGCAAGGCCGCCTTTGACTCCTAAGACGGCCCTCGCACCGTCAACTTTTGTCCAGCAAATCCCGGTGACTCCGCATTTGCTCGAGCATCCGCTCCATCTGCTGGATGCGCAGGTCCAGCATTTCCTTGGAAGGCTGCATGCCCATCATACGACCGCCGCTCATCCCGCCCTGCATGGCCTTACCTCCAGACTTGCCCATGCCGGCACCCGCCCCACCCATCGGGCAGCCATCCATCATGCCGAACCCTGACTGCATGCTCTGCCAGTGCTGATCGCGAAGCTTTTGCCTCTCATCAGGTGTCTTTGCATTCTCCCAAGCCTGACGGTACTCCTGCATCTTCTGCCAGTGTTGCTGCCAAGCTTGCTCATCATAGTCTGGCGCAGGCTGAGCCTGAGCTGTCATTACCAGACCAGTCAGAACAGGAACAATAATCCAAGAGCGAATGTTCATGAGCCATCTCCGTTTTGTTGATGTCATCTGAGCATAGGCCCGCCCCTGCTATTGTTTCTTGTCGCTCGTCAGTAACGCGTACGGTTTACATCGGGTCGTTTCTGCGCAAAAGCTCTTCAGGCAGGTGCTCGATATAGTCATCATCAGGCGGTGGCATTTGCAGGTGATAACCCTGTTTCTCGAGGTTATCGAGCACCGTCGCGATGTCCTCCTGCGCCAGCTTGCGTTCAGGCGTAAGGACGATATCGAAGGCAAGCTGCGGCGGACCGAAAGCGGCAAGCAAAGCTTCCGGCACCCGGGCGAGCGCTTCGCTGCGCTCGACGTACAGGTACATTCCTTTTTTACGCGGGCTTCTATAGATGGAGCAGATGCGTTTCATGATTTCTCTTCCAGCACGTCGAGAAGGGCTTGCCCCATTCGTTCGCGGCGCCAACCGCGCAGCGACTCAGGCAACTGATAAGGACCGTCGGGATATCCGGATTTCAACAAGGCTTCCAGCACCTTCTTGCGCAGCATCAATTCCGGCGCGATGTTCATGGCTTGGGCTTCGCGCTGACCGACAGTACGCAATTTTTTCAGCAGCGCCGACGCGTCGAGTGGCAATGGCTCCGGTAAAGATTCAGGCCAGTCCTGCTCGGGCGTCGCAGCGGCAGTACGGATCAGCTCGAGTAACGTCTCGCCATCCTGGCGTACCGTTCGCGGGTGCATGTCGTCGATACGCGCCAGGCTTACCAGATCGGTTGGCTGGGTGCGGGCCAGGGGCCACAAGCTGTGTTCGCGTAATACGCGATTACGGGGTTGGTTACGTGCACGCGCCTGCCGCTCACGCCAGCCCGTCAAGACTCGCAACACCGCCAGCTGACGCGGCTTCAATCGCCAGGCCTGCTTGACGTCACGATAGGCTTCATCCGGATCGGTCTCGCGCTGGAGATTGGCGACCAACTCGGCGCCGTCTTCTATGACCCAGGCGCGCTTCTCGTCGGACAGCTTCGGTAGCAGGGCCTCGTACAGCTCAGCCAGATGCTGGGCGTCTTCGGCTGCATAGCGCACCTGCATCTCGCTCAAGGGTCGCTGAAGCCAATCGGAGCGCGTCTCACCTTTGGGCAGCTCGATGTTCAGCACGCTCTGCACCAACCGCGAGTAGCCCATGGAAAAGCCGATATTCAGATAGCCAGCAGCCAGCTGCGTATCGAACAACGGCACCGGAAGGCTACCGGTCAACCGCCAGAGCACTTCCAGATCTTCACTGCACGCATGCAAGACTTTCACGACCGCCGGATCCGTCAGCAGACCGGCAAAAGCAGCCCAATCGGTAATCAGCAATGGATCGATCAGATAGGCACAACGTCCATCACCCACCTGCAGCAGCGCGGCGATCGGGTAGAAGGTATCGACCCGCATAAACTCCGTGTCCACTGCTATATAAGGCAGCTGGCGCCATTCGGCACACAGGCGGGTCAGTTGCGCATCATCCAGCACCCATTGAGTTTCGATGGCCACTAGGCCCTCCTTGTTGTCCGATGTTACGACCGACGAGCGGGCGAAAAGGCACGCAGTATATATCGCGCCCCCCAACTCCAGCGCTTTGATCGCCGTGTCCGCCTGCGTGATAACGTTTCCCCCGAATTCGAACGGAGCCCTGCCATGCCGCTTGCTCAACTGATCGACACTGCGGAACTGACCGCACGCCTTTCGCAGCCGAATCTGTGCATTTTCGATTGCCGATTCGCCCTTGAAGACCCTGAATACGGGAGGCGTAGCTACGAACAGGCGCATACTCCCGGTGCGCGCTTTCTTGATCTGGAAAACGACCTGTCAGGCCCGGTTGTCCGCGGCCAGACCGGTCGACACCCGTTGCCGCAGCCGGGGCAGTTGGTTGCGCGACTCCGCGCGGCAGGCCTGAATGATGACAGCGAAGTCGTGCTCTACGACGACGGCCCCGGCGCATTTGCCGCAAGGGCATGGTGGCTGCTGGCATGGCTGGGCAAACGCAGCGGTGTGTATTTGCTGGATGGTGGATTCAAAGCCTGGCGTGATGCCAGCGGGCCGGTAACTGGAGAACCGGCCAACGCTCAGCCCGGCCAGTTCAACGGGACTCCCGACGACCTTTTGCTGGTTTCAACGCAACAGCTGGCAAAACGCCTCGGGCAGCCTGGTCTGACCCTATTCGATGCGCGTGCCCTGCCTCGCTTTCTCGGCGAACAAGAGCCTATCGATCCTGTGGCTGGGCATATTCCTGGTGCTCGCTGTGTGCCGTTTACCGAAAACCTTGATGCCGCCGGATATTTTCTCTCCCCCGAACAGCTGCGTTCACGATTCGACCGGCACCTGGCCGACCAGCCAGCAGATGATCTGGTGGCCTATTGCGGATCTGGCGTGACGGCCTGCCATAACCTGTTTGCCCTCTGCCTGGCCGGCTACCCGCTGGCCAAACTGTACCCAGGCTCCTGGAGCGAATGGATCACCGACCCACAACGACCTATCGCCTGATCCAGGCGATCAAATGCGACCGATTGGTCAGCTTCAGCCCAGCGGGTTTTATCGGCAATTCGACCTTTTATCGGCGCCGATCGTCGTCCTTTACGAAAAATTGCACTCTTTCGTTTGCGACGGATCAGAGAAGCTTGGTAGGGTCCGAGCCGCTTTTTCCCCTGGAGTACAACAATGAAAAAAACATGGTTGAAGACCGCGATTGCAGTAGCCGTAGGCGCCCTTTCCACTCAGGTCATGGCTGCCGGCTTCGCGCTTAATGAACAAAGCATCAGCGGCATGGGCACCTCATTTGCCGGTCGCTCTTCTTCTGCCGATGACGCCACTACCCTGTTCGGCAACCCAGCCGGCATGTCGCGCCTCCAGCGCGAGCAGGTCAGCTTCGGCATGGCGGCGATCAATGCGAAGACGGATATCAACGACACCAGCAGTTTTCCCGCCAGCGGTAGCAACGACGGCGATATGGTCCCTGTCACCGCGGTCCCGATGGGCTACTACGTCAAGCCGCTGGACGATAAATGGGCGGTTGGCGTTGGTGTGTACGTACCCTTCGGCCTGATTACCGACTATGAGAGCGGCTTCGAGGGTCGCTATTTTGGGGATTACAGTGAAGTCCGTGTGATCACCGTACAGCCCACCGTCAGCTATCGTTTCAACGAAAAGCTTTCGGTCGGCTTCGGCCCAACGATCAACCGGATCGACGGGCAACTTGAAAGCGCGGTCCCGCCAGCCACCCCCGGCGCGACAGCCGATAGCCGCGTCAAGATCAAAGGTGACGACACGGCTTTGGGTTTCAATGTTGGCGTACTGTACGAGTTCACCCCACACACTCGCGCTGGAATTACCTACCGTTCCAAAGTCGACTACACCCTCGAAGGTGATACTCAAGTATCTGGTAACGACCCAACTCTGGCCTTCATAGGCGCGTACGGCGAATACGATGCGTCGCTGGATCTCGAAACGCCTGAATCTATCGACGTCTCGATTACTCACGAATTGAACGATCAGTGGACCCTATACGGCGGCGCGATGCTGACCCGCTGGAGCCGTCTCGAGTCGATTATTGTCGAAAATGGCGGTGTCGCAGCAGGCCCGGCCACCGCTGCCTTTGGCACCATTGAGGAAGAGCAGGACTGGCACGACACCTGGTCCTACGCACTCGGTGCAGCCTATAAGCTGAACAAGCAGTGGACTCTTCGCACCGGATTGGCGTTCGATCAAAGCCCGACCAACAATACCCACCGCTCGCCACGCATCCCGACCGGGGACCGTACTGCGGTGAGCTTTGGTCTGGCCTGGAACCCTACCGACGACATGACTGTCGACCTGGCCTATTCCTACTTGTGGGAAGAGGACACCAAGATCCAGCAGGCCAGCGCTACTCGTGGTACTTACAACGCCACCTACGAAAACAGCGCTCACGGTTTCGGCGCTGCCATGACCTACCGCTTCTGATGTACCTCGCCCCGACCACTCGGTCGGGGCACCCCTTCCGCTACTCGGCCAACGCCTTCTCTACTGCACCGATCAGCTCTGGATCGTCCGGCTCGACTTTGCTCGAGAAGTAGTCGACGACCTTGCCGTTGCGATCGACCACATACTTATAAAAATTCCAGCGCGGTGCCCCACCGGCCTGCTCGGCCAACTGCCGAAACAGTGGTATCGCATCGCTGCCGCGCACTGACTGAGTCTCAGCCATGGGGAAGGTCACCCCGTAATTTACATAGCAGACCTCTGCCGTTTCGGCCGCATCGTCAGACTCCTGAAAGAAGTCATCGGACGGCACGCCGAGAATCACCAGCCCATCGCCCTTGTAGCGCTGATACAGCGCCTCCAGCCCCTTGAACTGCGGTGCGAAGCCACAAAAGCTGGCGGTGTTGACCACGACCAACGCCTTACCCTGAAACTGCTCGCACAGGTCGATGGTTTCCTTTGATCGCAGCTTCGGAAGTTCATGCTGCAGCAATGCCGGGCACTGTTCGGCCACTGCGGGACCAGACAATAGGAGCAACGCAAGTGAGGCGGCAACCCATTCAATTTTCATGACGAAGCTCCAAAAACGGAATCGAGGCCACGCTACTCCCGAGTCCCGTCACGAGCAATGGCCGTCCAACCGCAATAACTGAGGCCAACGCGATAACGCTATATACAATTCTATATAGCGCTTGCCAAAATGGCCGCTCCTTATGGGAGGCAGACATGAGCGATCCGAGACCATTCGAGCCGTTGCGCATAGACGGACAGCTCTGGTTCAACCGTGGCGAGAAGGGCTATCTCGGTGGCAAGCGCATCGAACTGCTCGAACAGATCGAAGCGACGGGCTCGATCAGTCGCGCCGCCAAGGCCATCAAGCTCAGCTACAAGGCGGCCTGGGATGCGGTGGATGCCATGAACAATCTCTCCGAGCGCCCGCTGGTCATACGCTCAGCGGGCGGCACCAAGGGCGGCGGGACGCAACTGACAGAATTCGGTCGGGAAATGCTGCATATCTGGCAGCGCATGCAACACGAGTACGAACGCTTCCTGGCGCAGGTCGCCCAGGGTATCGATGGGTTCGAGGATTTCGACAAACTGCTTCGGGCAATCGCTATGAAAACCAGCGCACGCAACCAGTTTCGGGGCCGCATTACCCAGGTCGAACGAGGCGCGGTGAACGGCAGCGTCAGCCTGGATATCGGCGACGGACAAACGATGACCGCGACGCTGACCAACGACAGTATCGACGAGCTTCAGCTGGCACCGGGCAAGATCGCAATGGCATTGGTCAAAGCCAGCTTTGTCCTGCTGTCGCCTGATCCCGACGTGAAGATCAGCGCCCGCAACCGTCTGAGCGGAACCATCGGCGCCATCACGCCTGGCGCGGTCAGCTGCGAGGTCAAGCTGCTACTTCCCGGCAACCGAACGCTGGGGGCAGTCATCACCAATGAAAGCACCGAAGCGCTCGGATTGGCCGTCGGTCAGCCCTGTACAGCACTGATCAAAGCCTCTCACGTAATCATCGCGGTAGATTGATGAACATGCTGAATCGTACTCGTATGACCCTTTTCGCGGCGCTGGCTGCACTTACGCCTTTGATCGGCCATGCCGATGAAATCCAGGTTGCGGTGGCGTCGAATTTCACCGCGCCCATGCGCGTCATCACTGAACAGTTCGAACGCGACACCGGCCATAAGGTACTGCTGTCCTTCGGCTCGACTGGAAAGCTCTACGCGCAGATTCGCAACGGTGCGCCTTTCGCAATACTGCTGGCAGCGGATGAACAGATTCCAATCAGGCTGGAAGACGAAGGGTTGGGCGTTGCTGGAAGCCGCTTCACCTACGCCATCGGTACATTGGTGTTGTGGTCGGCCAATGAAGGTTATGTCGACGATCAGGGCAAGGTGCTTACCCATCAGGCATATCGTCACCTCGCGATCGCCAACCCGAAAACCGCACCCTACGGCGCCGCAGCGATGGCGACGCTGACAAAGCTGGGTCTTGCCGACTTGGTCACGGGCAAGCTGGTGCAGGGCGAAAACATTGCACAAACCCATCAATTCGTCGCCAGCGGCAACGCTGAACTCGGCTTCGTCGCGCTCTCTCAGGTAATCGAAAGCGGTGAAATCCGGCAGGGGTCCGGCTGGGTTGTACCCGCCACCTATCATCCACCGATTCGCCAGGACGCTCTGCTGCTGACCAAAGGTCGCGACAACCCGGCGGCGCACGCACTGCTCGATTACCTGCGAAGCGCAAAGGCAACCGAGGTGATTAACGCCTACGGTTATGGTCGGTAGGTGATGGAAATACCCGCCCTGGATGACGCCAGTCTTTCGGCGATCTGGCTGACGCTCAAACTCGCCAGCATCACCACCGTTCTGCTGTTACTACTCGGAACCCCCATCGCATGGTGGCTTGCGAGGACCCGCTCACGCCTGAAAGGCCCCATTGGCGCCGTGGTGGCGCTCCCTCTCGTACTTCCACCGAGTGTGCTCGGCTTCTATCTGCTGGTAGCGATGGGCCCCAATGGACCCGTTGGGCAACTGACCCAAACGCTCGGCCTGGGAGTCCTGCCGTTCACCTTTGCCGGCCTGGTCGTGGGCTCGGTGTTCTACTCGATGCCCTTCGTGGTGCAACCATTGCAGAACGCCTTCGAAGCGATTGGCGAACGTCCATTAGAAGCCGCAGCAACCTTGCGTGCGGGCCCGCTGGACACCTTCTTCACCGTCGTATTGCCGCTGGCACGGCCAGGTTTCGTAACGGCCAGCATTCTCGGCTTCGCCCATACGGTGGGCGAGTTTGGTGTCGTGCTGATGATCGGCGGGAACATCCCCGAGAAAACCCGCGTGTTGTCCGTACAGATCTACGATCACGTCGAAGCCCTGGAATACGCCCAGGCGCACTGGCTGGCCGGCGGGATGCTGCTGTTTTCCTTTCTGGTGCTACTCGTTCTCTATGCAAGCCCGCTGCGGCAGGGGTGGCGCGGATGAACAACAACCTGAGCGGGATACATGCACAGCTGCGTCTGGCCCATCCAGGCTTCGCTCTCGACGTGGACGTCAAACTACCGGGCCGTGGTGTGAGCGCCCTGTTCGGCCCCTCGGGCTCGGGCAAGACCAGTTGCTTGCGCTGCATCGCCGGGCTCGAGCGCAGCAGCACCGGAACACTGGTGGTCAATGGTGACTGCTGGCAAGACTCGAGCCGCCAGTGGTTCGTGCCACCGCACCAGCGCCCGATTGGTTACGTGTTTCAGGATGCCAATCTGTTCGCCCATCTGTCCGTCAAAGGCAATCTCGAATTCGGCATGAAGCGCGTCCCAGCACAGGACCGGCGTGTCGTCTGGAATCAGGCTGTCGAACTGCTTGGCATCGAGCATCTTCTGGATCGCATGCCAGAGCGACTTTCCGGTGGCGAGCGACAACGGGTCGGCATCGCACGCGCACTGCTGACCAGCCCCCGTCTGCTGCTGATGGACGAGCCTCTGGCTGCCCTCGACGTGAAGCGCAAACAGGAAATCCTGCCGTACCTCGAACGTCTGCACGACGAGTTGGATATACCACTGCTTTATGTCAGCCACGCACCAGACGAAGTGGCGCGACTGGCTGATCACCTGGTTCTGCTCGATGAGGGCCAGGTCGTTGCGCAGGGGCCGCTGCACGAAACCCTTGCACGCCTCGATCTACCGACTGCGTTCGGTGAGGATGCAGGCGTCGTCATCGAATCGGAAATTGCTGGGCACGATACCGATTACCACCTCACTCGCCTGACGTTTCAGGGCGGTGACGTCCTGGTGGCGCAACGGAGCGAATCGGTCGGTCATCGGCTGCGCTTTCGCGTCCATGCGCGGGATGTCAGCTTGACGCTGGAACGTGCGGAAGGCACCAGCATCAGCAACCTGCTACCGGTGCGGGTTGCTGAAGTGGTCACCGCCGATACGCCAGCCCATGTTCTGGTTCGCCTGGACGCCCAAGGCACACCGCTGCTGGCGCGCATCACGCGGCGTTCGGCCGATCAGCTCGGGGTTACCGAGGGCAAGGCGCTCTGGGCGCAGATCAAGACAGTCGCATTGCTGGGTTAAGCGCAGCCCTAGCCCAGCAGCGCCAAGCCGACCAGCACCGCACACTCCACCAGCTCCAACAACGCACCGGCAGTGTCACCCGTGGTACCGCCCAACCGCTGAACCAAGGCGCGGCGCACCAGCAATCCCACACAAGCGGCAACGGCCAGCGCAACCCAACCACCAGCACCCATCAGGACGCCACCGAGCACAATCAGCCCCAACACCACCCGCGCTTCTGATCGCGGCATGTGCTGGGCCAGGGCTTGGCCCAAACCGCCGGGCCGCACGTAGGGCGTAGTCAGAAACAAACCCAACATCGCGCTTCGCCCTACCAGCGGCACCGCCAAAAGTACCCATGGATTGCCTTGCTCGAGCAGGGTCCATAACGCGACGAACTTCAGCAGCAGGACTAACACCAGCACGGCGACCGCAACCGGGCCGCTGCAGGGGTCTTTCATGATCGCCAGGGTTCGCTCCCGGTCGCCGAATCCACCCAGCCAGGCATCCGCGCTGTCGGCCAGGCCGTCGAGGTGCAGCGCACCGGTGAGCCAAACCCACGCAGCCAACAGCAAAGCGGCCTTCAAGGGTGGCGCCGCATTGCCGAGAGCCACGCCGAGCAAACAGAGCATGCCGCCGAGCAGCAACCCCACCAGCGGGTAATACAGCAGCGATCTGCCGATTTGCTGCGGCTCGGGCATGCCGCGCAGCCGTACCGGGAGGCAGGTGAGAAACTGCAGCGCGATCAGAAAGGGCTGCATCGTTCTTCCAGCCAGAGCGTGGCGTCGGCGAAACCGGTTCTCAGCCCGAACAACGCCCCATGACTGACCTCAACCTGCAGCAGACATTCGCGCGGCAACCCACGCGCCTGCGCCAGCAGCAGCCGCATCACGCCCGCGTGCGTGATCAGCAGTACGCGTTCGCCTGCACATCGATCGGTCAGCCGCTCGATTGCTGCCAGCACGCGCGCCTCGAAGTCAGCGACGGGCTCCGCGCCGGGAGGAGTGAAGCCGTACGGGTCGCTCCAGAAGCGGCCCAGGGCTTCGCTCTGATCCACCATCAGATCCGCAGCGGTTCGCCCTTCCCAATCGCCGAAGTCCAGTTCGCGAAGGTCGGGTTCAAGTTCGAACTCAAGTGACCGTTGCTCGGCGAGCTCAGCTGCGAAATCCGCGCAGCGGCGCAGGGGTGAACTGATGATGCGGTCCCAGGGCCCGGCGCCGACAACGGCTGCTCGCAACTGCTGCCAACCTGTTGCGGTGAGGGCATCATCCAGCCGCCCGCGAAAACCGCCGCCGGCTTCGGTTTCACCGTGACGCAGCAACTCCAGCTGCACGCTCATGAGTGTTTCACCGCAACGGCGGCTTCTTCGAATGTGGCCATACCGTCGTGCAGCGCACAGGCCATCCGGAGCAGCGGAACCGCCAACGCCGCGCCGCTGCCCTCGCCCAGACGCAGGCCAAGGTCGAGCAACGGCTGAGCATCCAATGCGCCGAGCACAGCGACATGGCCTGGCTCAGCCGAGCGGTGGGCGAACAGCAGCCAGTCACGACAGGCTGGGTTCAGACGCACCGCACACAGCGCCGCCACACTGCAGATAAAGCCGTCGACCAGCACAACGATGCCTTGCTGCGCGCACGCTAAATAGGCCCCAGTGAGCGCAGCGAGTTCGAAACCACCGAGCCGCTGCATCCAGCCGAGGGTGTCGTGCGATCCCGCGTGCAGCGCCAGTGCCCGCTCGATGACTACACGCTTACGCGCCACTCCAGCCTCGTCCAAGCCGGTGCCTGGCCCCGCCAATTCGTGCGGCGCGCAACCCAGCAAAGCGCAGGCCAGCGCGGCAGCGGTGGTGGTATTGCCGATGCCCATCTCGCCACCAATGAACAGCTCGCTCCGCTGCTGTTGCGCCCGCAGCACGCTGTCGCGCCCGGCCTGCATGGCGAGCTGGCAGGTCTCGGCACTCATCGCCGATTCCCTGGCGAAATTGCGGGTGCCCGGCCCCAGCGAAAGATGGCGCACCCGAGGCAACGACAACGGTGGCGCTGTCCCCAAATCAACCACTTCCAGGGTCGCCTCGAGCTGCTTCGCCAGCACACTGATCGCTGCGCCACCGTTGACGAAGTTGGCAAGCATCTGCCCAGTCACCGATTGCGGGAACGCCGAGACGCCTTCTTCGGCAACGCCATGATCACCCGCAAAAATGGCGATGAAAACGTGCTCCGCTGACGGACGAGCGCGACCCTGCAAAGCCGCCAACTGCGGCACTACCGCTTCGATACGTCCCAGCGAACCCGTTGGCTTGGTCAACCGGGCATCGCGCTGACGTGCCGCCTGGCGTGCCGCTTCATCCGGTACCCGGCAGGGTTCCAGCCACCATTGCTTGTTCAAAGCGCCGCTCCTTTCAGGGTCATTGGCAAACCCGCCACGGTGAACACCACGCGCTGACAACGCTCGGCGAGGGCCTGGTGCAGCAGGCCTGCCTCATCGACATATCGGCGAGTCAACTCCCCCAGCGGCACCACGCCCAGCCCTGTTTCGTTACTGACCAATAGCACCCGCCCCGGTAGGTCAGCGAGGCACTCAAGCAAGGCCTCACGTTCTCCCGTCAGGCGAACCAGGTCGTCCAGCATCAGCAGATTGGTCAGCCAAAGCGTCAGGCAATCCACCAGCAGGCAGCGATCCTCACGGGCATGTTCACGCAGGACAGACGCCAGCGTCAGCGGTTCTTCAATCAAGGCCCAGCTGGCGGGGCGCCGGGCACGGTGATGAGCGATGCGTTCGTTCATCTCGCCATCCAATGGCTGGCTCGTGGCGATATAGGTAACCGCCAGGCCACTTTCAACCGCAAGCCGCTCGGCCAAACGACTCTTGCCGGACCGCGCGCCGCCGAGGATAAGCTCGATCATGCATCCGTCTCCGTTGGTAGGCCGCAAAGCGTCAGCAGTCGCCCGACATCCAAGTGCTTCTCGACCAGATCCGCCAGACGTTCGATGTCGCGCTCTCGCAATGCCTGGTAGTCGACCCGCTGCGCCCTCTCCAGCCCCGCCCAGCGCAACAGCGCCTCGCAGGCAGCTGGCGACTCGAACAGGCCGTGGAGGTAGGTGCCGAGCACCTGACCGTCCTCGCTGATCGCACCATCTAGGCGGCCATCGTCGAGTCGTACGGCGGCACGCTCCAGTGCGGGTCCGTCACTGATACCGGCGTGAATCTCGTAGCCGCTGATCTCGACGTCATCGATTCCCAGTCGTCCATGCACGTTCCGCAGCTGCTTGTGCGCAGCCAGCGTTGTGGAAAACCGAAGCAATCCCAACCCGTCGCTCTGCCCTGCCGGCCCTTCCAGGCCAAGCGGATCAGCAATGCATTCGCCGAGCATTTGCAGTCCGCCGCAGATTCCGAGCAGCTTGCCGCCGTAGCGCAGATGCCGCTGTATCGCCGACTCCCAACCTTGCTCGCGCAGCCAGGCAAGATCCGCACGCACGCTTTTAGAGCCCGGCAGGATAATCAGATCGGCAGGTGGCACTGCTTGTCCGGGCCCAACAAAGCAGAGATCAACCTGAGGATGCAAACGCAGCGGATCGAAGTCGGTGTGATTGCTGATTCGCGGCAGGACCGGCACCACAACCTTCAAGGTCTGCTCGCTCTTAGCGGACTGACGCACGTCGACGGCGTCCTCTGCTTCGAGGTGGAAATCCATAAGGTACGGCAGCACCCCGAGAACGGGCTTGCCTGTACGCTGTCCGAGCCAGTCGAGGCCCGGCTGCAGCAGGGCAATATCGCCGCGAAAACGGTTGATCACGAAACCTTTGACCCGCGCCTGCTCACTGGGGCTGAGCAATTCCAGCGTGCCGACCAGGTGCGCGAACACGCCGCCCTTGTCGATATCAGCGATCAGGATCACCGGGCAGTCGACCGCTTCGGCGAAACCCATGTTGGCGATATCGTTGGCGCGCAGATTGATCTCGGCCGGCGAACCCGCGCCTTCGACCATTACCACCTGATAGGCATCGCGCAGGCGCCGGTGCGAAGCCAGCACCGCCTCCATCGCCACGCGCTTATAGTCGTGGTAGGCCACGGCATCCATGTTGCTGACGGCGCGACCGTGGATGATCACCTGCGCACCGACATCGCTGTTGGGCTTGAGCAGGATGGGATTCATATCGGTGTGCGGCGGCAACCCTGCGGCCTGGGCCTGCACCGCTTGTGCGCGGCCGATCTCGCCGCCGTCGGCGGTTACCGCGCTGTTCAGTGCCATGTTCTGTGGCTTGAACGGCACGACGGTGACACCTTGGCGCTTGAGCCAGCGACACAGCGCGGTCACCAAGGTGCTCTTGCCGGCATCGGAGGTTGTGCCCTGGACCATCAAGGTACTCATGCGCTCAACGCCTGATAACTGCTCAGCGCCCGCGTCAGCCTCGCCCATCCCGCTTCGTCCGCCGGCAGCCCGAAGCGCACACTCGGCGGATACAGAAAGCGGCGCACCAGAATGCCCTGGCAGGCTAGAAACTCACGGAGCATCGTCGCCTCCTCCGTCACAACCCAATGGAAAAGCCCGCATCCGCCGGCAGGTGGCAACCCGTGCTCTGAGAGCAGCTGCGCCAGACGCGCGCTGTCGCAGAGCAGGCGCTCGCGCTGACGACGCTGCCCGTCGCGATCAGCAAGCAATACGGTGCCAATGAAGCGTGACGGGCCGGCAATCGGCCATGGCCCGAGTGCATCGCTCAGCACAGACAGCAAACTCTGTTCCGCCAGCACGAACCCCAGCCGCGCACCGGCCATACCGAAGAACTTGCCGAACGAACGCAGCACAATCAGCCCCGGCAAATGGCTATGCGGCGCCAGGCTGTGAAACGGGGTCGGATCCATGAAGGCTTCGTCAACGATCAACCAACCGCCACGCTCGGCGAGACGGCCGTGCCAGGCGAGCAGTTGCTCCGGCGGTAAAAGGCGGCCGGTGGGGTTGTTGGGATTGACCACGACCAGCACGTCAAGCCCATCGAGCGCCCGCGGCACACTGCCCTCGCTGAATTCGCTGAATTCGCTGAGACGATGCCCTTCGCGGCGCCAGGCCTCGGCATGTTCCGCATAGCAGGGCGAGACGATTCCGACCTGCAATGGCCTGCGCAAGCGCGGCAACATCTGAATCGCAGCCTGAGAGCCAGCCACTGGCAACAGCGAGGCGGCACCAAAATAGCCCTGCGCAGCTGTCTCCAATTCGTCTTCGGTTTCCGGCAGGCGCAGCCAGGCTTCGCTAGGAATGGCTGGCAGATCGAAACCGTATGGCGCAATACCGGTAGATAGATCCAGCCAGTCCTGCAGCGGTATATCAAAATGCTCGGCCGCCCTACGCAGTTTTCCGCCGTGCTCAAGCATCCAGCCAGCCTCCAAGCAGCAATGCCAGCAACCAAAGACCGACGCCGGCCCAGACCATATCTAGTGCGCGCTCGATGTCTCGAGCCTGAGGCGCTTCGCCTTCTCCGAGGACGGGTCTGTGATGCAGCTCGCCGTGGTAGACGGCTGGACCGCCCAGCGCCACGCCTAGCGCACCGGCCCCAGCAGCCATTACCGGGCCGGCGTTGGGGCTGTCCCACAGCGGCGCTTGCGTGCGCCAGCAACGCCAGGCTCGCCGCGTCTGGCCCAACAGCGCATATGTGAGGGCAACCAGCCTGGCCGGAATGAAATTCAACACATCATCGATACGCGCCGCGGCCCAGCCGAATCGCTCGAAGCGCTCGTTGCGGTAGCCCCACATAGCATCGAGCGTATTGCTCAGCCGGTACAGCACCACACCGGGTGCGCCTGCCAGCACGAACCAGAACAGCGCGGCAAATACCGCATCGCTACCATTCTCCAATGCCGACTCGGTCGCGGCTCGGGCGACGCCCTGCTCGTCGAGTTCGCGTGTATCGCGGCTGACAATTAAACCGACGCGCTGGCGCGCTTCAGCCAAATCAGCCTGACGCAGCGCCCGAGCTATCGGCAGCAGATGGTCGCCAAGGCTGCGCAGTCCCAACGCCATATAGAGCACGCAGATCTCAACCAGCCAGCCAACAGTCGGCAACGAACCGAGCAGCCACGCCACTGCCGTCAGCGGCAGCACGGCGATGCACCAGGCGGTAACGCCATGGCTGCGCCAGCCGCGACCACCGGGCCCGTTGAAGTGATGCTCGAGCCGATCAGCCAGCTTGCCGAACGCAACCAGGGGATGGCCGCGATGGGGTTCGCCGAGCAGCGCGTCGAGCGCAACACCACCTAGGCAACTCAGGGCGATACTCACACTTGCTGGCCCCAGAAATTGTCGAACAGTAAATCGGACAGCGGTCGCCGCTTGGTCCAGCTTTCGAGCGCGAGCATTGGCGCGGGATAAAACTCAGCCACCGGCCCCAGGCAGATCACTGCGACCGGTTTCGCCCCGGCGGGCATCTGCAGCAGATCAGCCAGTGCCTGCGGATCGAACAGCGATACCCAACCCATGCCCAGACCCTCGGCCCGCGCAGCGAGCCAGAGATTCTGGATTGCGCAGGCAGCCGAAGCGAGGTCCATTTCCGGCAGCGTGCGACGACCAAACACGTGTGTCTCGCGGCCATCCATCAACGCGACGACCAGTAGTTCGGCGCAATCGTGAATGCCCTCGACCTTGAGCTTCATGAATGCCTCGCCCCGCTCGCCCAGCGCAGCGGCAGTGAGCAAACGCTCCTCCTCGACCAGCTTGGCAATGGCGCTGCGCAAGTCGGGACGGCTGATGCGAAGAAACCGCCAGGGCTGCATCAAGCCCACGCTGGGCGCCTGATGCGCGGCCTCGAGCAGGCGCGCCAGCAACTCGGGTGCAACCTCGCCTCCGCTGAAATGCCGCATGTCGCGACGTTCGCCAATCGCGCGGTAGACCCCAGCGCGCTGCTCCGCGGTAAAGGCAAACTCGCTCATGGACTAAGCATCGCCGCAGCCGCGAACGGATCGGACGGCATGTAGAAATGGATGTAGGAAGCCGTCAGCCGGTCCTGCCGGTAAACCGCCTCGGCCGTGCGCTTGTAATTCGGGCATTCACCCCGCGCCAGCGGCTGCATTGGCGAGTCAAGGGAAGAATGGTGAAAGGTGTGGCCGCGCAGGCGCCCCTCCGGCAGCTGTACTTCCTGCAGCGCCATCGCGGTATAACGCTTCTGCATCGTCGCTTCTCCGGGCATCAGGCCAAGCATGCTTTCACGCACCCCATCCTGGCCGGTCAGGCCGTCGAGCAGATAGAGCATGCCCCCGCACTCGGCAAGGGTCGGTTTGCCCGCCTCGTGATGGGCGCGTATCGCCTCAGCCATCGTGCGGTTTCGGCTCAATGCCCGCATATGCAGCTCCGGGTAGCCGCCCGGAAGATACAGACTGTCGACTGCGGGCAGGCGGGCGAATCGCAGTGGCGAGAAGAACAACAGTTCTGCACCGAGCGCTTGCAGCAGGTCGAGGTTTGCCTGATAGACGAAGGAGAAGGCAGCGTCACGTGCCACACCGATACGCACACCGCTCAACAGTTTCGGCAGCGTCTCGGGTGCCGGTGGTGGAAAGCTGATCGCCGTCGGCAGTCTGCAATCCGCGCTCGCCGCCAGAGCGTCGGCAGCCGCGTCGAGCCGGGCGTCCAGATCTGCCAGTTCCTGCGCCTGTACAAGCCCCAGGTGGCGGCTGGGCAGGCCTACCGAGTCGCCGCGCGGCAGGGCTCCGAACCAACCAATCTGCTTTGGCAAACAGTCGCGCAGGATCTCGCCATGGCGGCTGCTGCCAACCCGGTTGGCCAGCACGCCGGCAAACGGCAGATCCGGCTGATAGCTGGCCAAACCGTGGGCGAGCGCCCCGAAGGTTTGCGCCATGGACGATCCATCGACCACCGCCAATACCGGCACGCCAAACTGCCGCGCCAGATCGGCAGCCGACGGCGTGCCGTCAAACAGTCCCATCACGCCTTCGATGAGGATCAGGTCGGCATCACGCGCCGCTTCCCATAGCAGGCGGCGGCTTTCAGCTTCCCCCACCATCCACAGATCGAGTTGATAGACCGGGTGACCACTGGCACGGGCCCGCACCATGGGATCGAGGAAGTCCGGGCCGCACTTGAAGACACGCACGCGTTTGCCTTGGCGCGTATGCAAGCGAGCCAGGCCAGCGGTCACGGTCGTTTTACCCTGGCCGGAGGCTGGCGCGGCAATGAGCAGCGCCGGGCAGTCATGTGGCGTATTCATTGCCCTCCCCAGCGCTCAGCAACTGCGTATGCCTTGATTGCAAACATCAGAACTCGATTCCCTTCTGCGCCTTCACGCCAGCTTTGAAGGCATGTTTGATCAGGCTCATTTCAGTCACGGTGTCGGCTGCCTCGATCAAACCTGGCGGCGCGCCGCGGCCGGTGACCACCACATGCTGCAATAGCGGTCGCGACTCGATATCAGCGAGGATCGGGTCGAGTTCCAGATAGCCGTACTTAAGGGCAATGTTCAGCTCATCCAGCACGACAAGACCAATGTCCGGATCAGCCAGTAGCTGTGCGGCGACGTTCCACGCCTCCTTTGCCTTGGCGATGTCACGCTGGCGGTCCTGGGTTTCCCAGGTGAAGCCTTCACCCATCACGTGGTAGCGGACCTCATCAGGAAATCGACGAAAAAAGCGTTCTTCGCCGGTACTGGCCGCGCCCTTGATGAACTGGACCACGCCCACCTTGATGCCATGACCGAGTGCGCGGGCGACCATGCCGAACGCCGAGCTGCTCTTGCCCTTGCCGTTACCGGTGTGCACCAGCAGCAGGCCGTACTCGTCCTGCGCTTCGGCAATCTTCTCGTCGACGACTGCCTTCTTGCGTTGCATCCGTGCCTTATGGCGATCATCGCGTGCGCTGGACTCATTCATGCGCGAGCGCCTTCACGCTGTGCGCTCCAAGCACGCAGGCCGACGAACATGAACGCTGCGGTTCCCACATACAGCGCCAAGTTACCCAAGTAGCGCGGGTAGTAGACGCCAATGCGCCCGGCCAACTGCGCCAGACTCGGGTCTGGATAGCGGCCGGAGAAAAACAGGAAACCGCCGCCCGAAAACAGGTAGCACACGAAGGCACTGAGCACCACGACGCCCGCCAGCAATGCCAAGCTACTCAGGTGGTCACGGTGCAACCGCGCATACATCCGTCCGCCGAACCACAGCGAGCCGTAGGCAGGCACCAGCATCCAGTACGCCGGTGACATGCAGTAGCTGCTCACGCCCTGCCATTCGATGGCGGCGAAATCCAGCAGCGACGCCTCGACGAACAAAGCCGGAAACACCCAGCGCGGGGCCAGCAGCACGCCCGCGAGGAAGAACACCGCCCAAGAGGCGCTTGGCAGGTTGACCGAAGCGAAGTGCTGGCCACGCGTCATGGCCATCAGCGCGACCAGCGCAATACCGACAGCCAGTTGGGCTCTAGGGGACAGTTTGATCATCGGTGTTCTCCTTGGGGCGAAGCGCCGAAGCGCGATTAAAGTGCCTGGTAGCGAACCGTGAAATGGATCGCGCGGCCGGGCTGTTCGTAGGTTTGGGCGGTTTCGTAATCGCGATCGAACAGGTTGCTCAGTTTTGCCTGCAGTCGCCAGGCATCATCGAGACGGTATTCGCCACGCAGATCGACCAGGGCATAGCCAGGCAAGCGCTCGGCTTCGGTGTTGCTGGATTTGTCGAAACGCTCGCTTGCGGCGTACAGCGTCGTGCCGATGGCAAAGCGCCCAATGGCACGGTCCAGGTCGACATTCAGCGTCCGTTTGGCGCGACGCGGCAGCAGCTGTCCGTGATTAGCCTTGCTGCGATCCCGCGGGTCGAGGAAGGTCACCGAGGTGACGACATCCCAGCCCAGCAGCTCGGTGCCGACAACGCCTTCGATCCCGCGAATGCGCGCCACGTCGACGTTCTGGGGCTGCATGGGACTGCTTCCCGTCCAGACAATCAGATCCTCAATCTGGTTTTCGAACGCGTTGAGGCTCCACTCGCCCCATTGCTGTTCACCCTTCAGACCCAGCTCATAGCTTTGCGACTCTTCCGGCAGCAGGTCAGGATTGCCCGCGGTGAAGCCGGTGTCCGGTGCGTAGAGATCATTGAAAGTGGGCGCCTTGAAAGCCGTGCCGTAGGACGCGCTCAGCATCAGGTTGTCGCGCAGGTCATAGCTCCAACCGAGATTGCCGGTGTCATGGTTCCCGAACTGCTCGTTGTCATCGCGACGCAGGCCAGCCAACAAGCCGTGGCGGCCGAAGCGGCCCTGATACTGCAGGTAGGCGCCCTTGTTATCGCGGGCGTCCACTGCATAGTCGTCCGTGACGTCGATGCGGTCTTGCTGGTAATCAAAACCCAGGGTGAGCAACTGGTCGTCGGCCACGCTGAAGTCGTTCTGCCAATTGAAAGAATCACGCTTGGTGTCAAAGCGAGAATAGAAACGACCGTCGCGGAAGTTGTCTGTGTTGTCTTCGCTGTGACCGGCCTGCAGGGTCACCAACCACGGCTCGAGCGGCTTGAATCGTGCCCGGCCACCGATGACTTGCTGGCTTCCGTCGCTATAGGCGAAGCGACCTGTCGCACCTGAGGTAGACCGAGAGTCGTAGTCACTGTGGGTGTCGACGTGCAGCCAACTGCCGTCCAGCTCCAATCCATTGTCGAAGCGATATCCACCTCGCAAGGCACCGGAGAGCTCGCGATAGCCGTCCGCATCGGGTTCGTAGGAGCGTGGTGCTGACGGCCGATAGGCCCTCGAATTGATACCGTCGGTTGACGCGCTCGCCACGCCGAGATTGAACCATCCGGCACCCTGGCTACCGGATATGCCCGCGGTGCCGTCGAAGCTGGAGCGGCTGCCCGCGCCAACGGAAAAATAGGGTTTGAACCCTTCGCCCTCTCCACGCCGCGTGAAGATCTGCATGACGCCGCCTACCGCTTCCGAACCGTACAGGCTGGAACGAGGGCCGCGGACCAGTTCAATGCGCTCGATTTGCTCGACCGGAATGTTCTCCAGCGATGCACCGCCTGATGTGGCCGAACCGATTTTCACCCCATCGACCAAAACCAGCAGATGCTGGCTGCTGGTGCCACGTACATAGACGGCCGAAGTCTTGCCACGGCCGCCGTTGGTGGCCACATTGACGCCCGCGAGGCCGCGCAGCAGTTCGGTAACGCTCTGCGCCTGGCTGCGTACAATCTGTTCGCGAGTAATGACGCTGGTGGAAGCAATACGGCTGAGCGCCTGCTCGGTGCGCGTGGCTGTAACCACCTGGTCGTTGAGGTTCAGCGGTTGGACCGGCTGAGCATGGGAAAGCGAAACATAGCCAAGCAGCAGGCACGCCGCTGAGGTATTGAGGGTCTTGCAGATCAAGTTCAGGTCTCCGTCGTGCCCGCCGCACGACATCAGTCGATATGGGCAGACGGAGAATGCGAAAGGAGCGCAGGTGCAAGCAGCCGCACCCCGATCAGCGCCCGCCGCACTGCCGTGGAATGCGACAGGCCGGTCTCCGGGCTTGCGAGCGGATGCCTTGCATCCCGGAACCGCGGCCTTCCCATGCCTGTGGCACAGTGGCTGTGAGCGGTGTCCTGTCTCGCCTACCGTTGCGGGGGCAGCGCCGGAATCTTCATCGAATGAACCGGCTTCCCTGTTTCACCCACTGGCTTTTAGCCAGGGGGCACCTGAAGCAGCGCGGAGGTTAGTCCAAGGCCCTGCACAGCGCAACCGAAAGCGATCAGGGCCAACGCCGCAACAGGTTTCGATACCGCTGCCTGCGATTTACCGGAACGCCGGGCGCCGAATGGCTTCGAATGCAACAATGCCCCCCCGTCACGCACACCAGACGAGAAGACGCCCACCCATGACCAGCATCGTGCAGATTTCCGACACCCACTTCGGCACCGAACAGGCCGCCGTCGTGCAAGCCATGGAAGACCACGTGCGCGAGCATGGCGCAGATCTGCTGATCTTTTCCGGCGACATCACGCAGCGCGCCAAGGCCGAACAGTTCGCCGACGCCCAGGCCTTCGTCAAGCGCCTGCATGGTCACGGCATCCCAGAAGCGCTGGTGATTCCGGGTAACCATGACATCCCGCTGTACAACGTCTTTGCTCGCTTCCTCATGCCCTACCGCAACTATCGCCGCCACTTCGGTGAGGATCTGGAGCCAACCTTCGAGAATGACGAGATGTTGGTGATCGGTCTCAATACCACCCACCCACGGCGGCACAAGGATGGGCTGGTGACGGACGAGCAAGTGCAGGCCGTCACGCGGCGGCTCAAGCAGAGCGATCCGAACAAGGTGCGTATTGTCGTGGCGCACCAGCCTTTCGGCGCGATGGTGCTGAGCGATCTGAGCAATCTGCAGCACAACGCCGATGCTGCGCTGCACCGCTGGGCCGATGAAGGATTGGACCTGGTTATGGGCGGGCACATCCACCTGCCCTATGTATTGCCGTTGTCCAAGCAGTACACCGCGCTGTCACGGGAGATCTGGATGGTTCAGGCCGGAACCACCCTGTCATCACGAGTCCGTGGGACATCGCCGAACTCGTTCAATCGCATGAAGCTGCACCCTGGCGCCGACAAGAAGGTCTGCGTCGAACGCTGGGACTTGCTAGATGATCAATTCGTGCTCGGCTCGCACTTCAACCTGCACTGGTAAGCGCGGCAGCTCATCCAACGGTTATGAGCGGCCGCGCCCAAGCGCGACTCAGCCCAGCGAGCCCGCCACTACCAGGCCGGTCAGATAGACGCCGGCGAAGCCAAGATTGAATGCGACGAACAGGTACAGACTGTACTTGAGATAGCTACCGAAGGTGAGCCCCGGCACCTTGCTCATGGCCACAATGCCCGCCGCGGACCCGATGACCAGCAGCGAACCGCCCACGCCGACTGCATAGGTAAGCACCATCCACTCAGCAATCCCCATCTCGAGCCCGGACTTCAGCAGTGCAGCAGTCAGGGGTACGTTGTCGATCGCAGCGGACAAGATGCCCATCAGGTAGTTGGCCACCACTGCAGGCACCTGATCGTAGATTTGCACCAACCCATCGAGCACATGGATTTCCTTGAGCATGCCGACCAACAGCAGAATGCCGAGGAAGAACAGCAGGGTCTCGAATTCGACTTGGCGCACATATTCCAAAATCGGATCGGTTTCAATGTCATTGCTGAAGAAGCGCGCCACCAGAAACATAATCGACAAGCCGGTCAGGAAGGTCAGCACGGGCGGTATCTGGAAGAAGAAGTTACCAGCGATGGTGCACAGAATGGTGCCAAGGAAGATCAGCGCGATGGCAATATCGACCCGGCGGACATCGGTGCGATGGCTTTCCACCACCACCTGACCGTTCATGCCCAGCGAGAGCATCGCCGCCAGCAGCATGACCGCCAGGAACGCGGGAAGCGCCAACAGCAGCAGATGCAGAATCTGTACTTTCCCGGCAAGGAAGATCATCAAGGTGGTTACGTCACCAGTGATCAACGCCACGCCACCCGAGTTCACGGCAAACACTACCAGCGCCGCATATTTGATCGTCTTCTCGGCGCTGAGCTTGAGCGACATGATCAGCGTGATCGATACCAGCGTGGCGGTAATGTTGTCCGCCAACGAGGAAAACACGAAGCAGAACGTCGCGGTCAGGAACAGCAACTGCCGTTCGCTGATTTGTTTGGGCAGGACCAGATAGATCAGGTTTTCAATCAACCCTTTCTTGTTCAGATAGGCGACGAAGGTCATCGCGGCGACGAGGAATATCCACAGCCCGGCGATTTCGGCAATGTTCTCGTTGAGACTTTCCAGAACCAGATCGCGCTCGGCGCCTTCTGGGGAAAAAATGAACAGCAACATCCAAGCAAAGGTGCCAAAGAACAGCGTGACCTTGGCTTTGTTGATGTGGGTGATTTCTTCAAGAACGACACCGAGCAGAGCGGCAACGGCAAGGCCGATCAGCACGTACTGAAGTATTTCAGGCATGGGACACCTAGGGCATAAGGGGAACGGTTTGTGCGCAGGATGCGCACCCGAGAAGTTGGGGCGCCGATCATAGCCAAAGTGCGACAACTCGACACCTGGCAAATGTCAAACAGGAGAATATTTCGAATTATTCCGACGCGCTGACCCAGACGCTGTCGAAACTAATGGCGCGGCACGAACCCGGCCGGCTTGGTCGACAGCCAGTCCACAAAAGTGCGCAGACCTGGATCGGCTAATAATGCGTCGCGGCTGTTATAGCGGAGCGCCAGCTCCTTCTCGCTGAACAGGCGATGAATCTGGTTATGACAGGGCCGGCAGACCCACAGTGTTGCGGTGATTCGTTCTTCGCGCCCGAAGCGTTTGCGTACGTAGCTTTTGCCATGCAACGCCCTGGGAATCAGGTGATGGCGGGTCAAAGGCGTCTGACGTAGGCACAGCTCGCACGCTTCAGGTGGGTCAGGCAAACGCAGGAGAGGCGTCATCTAACGATTCCACAGTCGCAGCCCCAAACAGAAAAGTGACCGCGCCTGTCATGTTCGGCTCCAGCCAGCGTTACGGATTTTGAGCGAGACGCTCACTGTCGAGCACGCGCTTGGCGCTGAGGTAGTTCTTCTGCCAGTAAGTGTTGGAAAGACTGTCCAGACGTACCGTTCCGCCGGTTGAGGGCGCATGGACGAAACGCCCTTCGCCGACATAGATGGCCGCGTGGCTGACACGACGCCCGCCGCTGGTGGCAAAGAACAGCAGATCACCCGCTTTCAAGTCATTACGCCTGATAGTGGCGCCCCGCATGGCGTTCATCTCGCGAGTCGTACGTGGCAAAGCGACACCGGCCGCACCTCGGTAGACATAGTTGATCAGACCGCTGCAATCGAAGCCGCCATCCGGGGTGTTGCCGCCGTAGCGATACGGCGTACCGACCAGACCCAAAGCGGAGAACAGAACTTCCTCAGCTGTGCCGGGAAACTGTTGGGGTGGTGGTGAAGGCGCGACGACTATGGGCTCAACCGGTGCTTGGCTGGAACAAGCAGCAAGCAGCATCGCGGCCAGCAGAATAGCTGTAGAACGAGCCAGAGAAGGCATGGCAGAGCAGTCCAGGCAAATGAGCCATCACTCTGCCGGCATGCGGAAGTGGATGCAAGCCTGATGCGGGCCTATCTCAACACTCAGTGATGAGTGGGGATGTTGCTTGAATTATGGGCCAGCGCCAGGACACGCTTGGCTTGCATGAAGCTGGAACGCCAGTACTTGTCATCAAGGCTATCGACGCGAACGCCGCCGCTGCGACTGCTGGACGAGTGAATGAACCGGTCACCGCCAATATAGATGCCGGCATGGCTGACCTGGCCGCGCCCGCGGTTATTGAAGAAGACCACATCGCCCGGCTCCAGCTCGCTGCGTTTGATCTTCGGTGCATCCAGATTGATCATTTCGCGGGTCGAGCGTGGCAGCTCGATGCCAGCCTCCTTGCGAAACAGGAAGCTGACGAAGCCACTGCAATCAAAGCCGGTTTTTCTGGAGCTACCACCATAGCGGTACGGGGTGCCCACCAGCGTGAAACCGCGCTCAAGCAGGCTGTCGGCCAGAGCCGGCAACTCGTAGCTCTCGTCATCGGCGAACTCAGGAAGTTGCTGCTCGATGGGTTCGGCTGTTACCGCTTCAGGGTCGGCATCCGCCTCCGACGTTTCAATCGGGAGATCGAATTGAAAGCGCTGCGTCAGCAGCGGACTTTCGGTTTGCTCCGGCTGCATGGCACAGGCCGTCAACAACGTGATCAGAGCAAAGGGCAACAGGGGTGCGAGGCGTTGGCGCATAGCACTGACAGGCCGGGAAGTCGAAAGTGGCGAAACTATGCCTGCCATCGTTCCGATGAGCAAATTCTATTGCGGAAAATGTGACCGACTAGCTGCGGCAAAACGTCTGCACGACCTGCACTTCAACTCACAGTTGATCATCCGTCGCGGCGATTTTCTCGGCCCAAACCGAAGATCGTCCCTAACAGGTTATCGCCTCTGAGTTGGTGGACCACAGCGAACATTACGTGGCCATACCAGTAGTACCAGAGCAGCTGGCCGAAGAATTTATGCTGCAAGGTGTAGCGGGTGAACGCCAAACCGCCGGCTGGTGGGCCGACGTGCCCGGGCGGGATCATCGCGAACAGAACCATACCGGTAGCTGCACAGCCGCTGAGTGCCAGCAGGCCCAGCCCATGCACGAAGCTGGAAAGTCCACGACGCGGGCCGCTTGGCGGCAACTTGCCGTGCACCAGGTCAAAACCCTCGCGCAACACCATACGGCGCCCGTCGCGCCCCCACGGAAACAAGCGCTGCAGATCGTACACGGCATAGCTGTAAAGCCAGAACAGCAGCACGATCAGTGCCGCCAGCATGCCGACCAACCGATGCCAGGGAAACAGGTATTGGCTACCAGGATCGGACATCCACAAGCTGCTGAACTGCTGGAACATCGCGGTCATGGCGACGGCCCAGTGCAACAGGCGCAACTTGATATCCCAACGTTCAGCCATGATCGTCCCGCTGTTCAACGCCCACAGCGCTCGCCCCCAGGCGTCGAGGCCGAGCAACCGAAGCCGCCACCATCGCAAGTACGTGGCGCATCATTGCGCAGCATCTCGGCCATTTGCATGGTCGCCTGCTCAAGGCGATCCCTCAGGGTGGCGTCCATGGTGATCTCTGCCAATGCTTGGCGCATGCACAGCATCCACTGGTCGCGCTCGGCCTCACCTATCTGGAAAAAGCGATGTCGCATTCGCAGCCGCGGATGGCCGTGCTTTTCAATGAAGCGGGAAGGTCCGCCCAGCCATCCGGAGAGAAAGTCGAAGAGCCGCTCGCGGATCTGAGTGGTATCCGCGCAGTGCATGTCGCGCACTGTCTCGACGCTGGGCTCGCTGAGCATGACGTCATAGAAGCGGTCGACCAGCTGGCGTAGCGGTGTATCGCCGCCCAGTTGCTGGTAAGGAGTGGGTTCAACGGTTGCGTTCACGTATTGCTCCTCTGAATAAGCCGAAACGGTTGCAAAGAACTGTGCCGCCGCGGCAGATGGGCCAGCCGCGCTACTGCTGCGCCCGCCACAGGATCAGGTAGCCAAGCCCCATCAGCAGCCAGGCGGCGGCTGGATGGAACAGCAGGCGCCAAAGCCAATGCTGCGACACGAAGCCGACGCCATGAATGAAGCCCGCCGATATGCCCCACATCACCAGCATCAGCCGCGAATGGTCATATCCACCTGCTCCGTCGAGCATCGCCGCAGGGTGAATCAGCAACAGCAGGGCCAGCGGCGTGGCCAACAGCAGCGAGAGCACGCAGCCGGGCCTGCTGTAGACGACGCTATTGGCCGAGCCGATCACTGCTCAGCTCCGCATCGAGGTCTTGGGTCGCTTCGAACCAGAGCGCGCTGATGATGCCGAAACTGCAAGCCAGCAGTACGCCGAGAATCCAGGTGAAATACCACATGATGATTTCTCCGTTGGGACGTCAGAGCCAGGCGCGCTGGCGCCAAGCAGGGGTTCAGTACAAACCGTGCGGGTTGGCTTCGATGGTCTGATCGTTGAGTCGGCCCCACATGCGGATATAGCTCCACAGCGTGTAGCAGAGAATCAGCGGCACGAAGATGCAGACCACTACGAACATGATGCCCAGCGTCTTGTAGCTCGATACGGCGTCCCACAGGGTAAGGCTGGAGGCCGGATCGAGGCTTGACGGGAAGACGAAGGGAAACAAGGCGAAGCCGGCGGTGCAGATGCTGCCGACAATCATCAGACTGGTACCGAGGAAGCTCACCCCGCCGCTGTTGCGACGAACGCCCAGCAGCGCTATCAGCGCGCCAATGATTCCGGCGATTGGTGCGATTTGGGTGCTGGGGTAACGGCTGTAGTTGCCCAGCCAACCCGCGTTGTTCTGCATCACCTGCTTGTCCAGCAGGGGATTGAGCGCCGCCCCCGGATCCGTGACCGATAACTGGTTAAAGCCTTGAATGCCGAACGCCAGCCACAGGCCCGCCCCGACGAAGCCAATCAGAAATATCAGCGCACACAAGCGGGTAGCCAGACGCGAGCGCTCGCCCAGTGCACCTTCAGTGCGCATCATCAGCCAGGCACCGCCATGGGCGCAGAGCATGCTCAGGCTGACGATGCCGCAAAGCAGCGCGAAGGGGTTGAGCAATTCGAAGAACGAGCCGTGATAACTGGACCGCATCAGCTCGTCGAGCTGGAACGGCAGGCCGAGAAACAGGTTGCCGAAGGCCACACCGAACACCAGCGCTGGCACCGCGCCTCCGACGAACAGGGCCCAGTCCCAGGCACTGCGCCAGCGCGGGTCTTCCACCTTGCTACGGTAGTCGAAGCCCACCGGCCGGCAGAACAGCGCGAAGAGCACCAGTAGCATTGCCCAGTAAAGCCCGGAAAACGCCACTGCATAGACCATCGGCCAGGCTGCAAACAGCGCACCGCCGGCGGTGATGAACCACACCTGATTGCCATCCCAGTGCGGCGCAATGGTATTGATCGCCACGCGACGCTCGTTATCGGTCTTACCAACGAAAGGCATCAACGCCATGGCGCCCATGTCGAAGCCATCGGTCAGAGCGAAGCCGATCAGCAACACGCCGATCAATACCCACCAGATGAGCTTGAGAACTTCGTAGTCGAACATCTTGTTTACCTCACACAGCGGTCGGTTCGGTGGGCGCGTCTTTTGCAGCTTTCGGCACGGCAACGGCGTCGCGCAGCCTGCGCATGTGGTTGGCGGCGGCTGCTTCGAGCTCGAAGTGATAGCGGCCGGTGTGCAAGCTGCTTGGCCCGAGGCGGGCGAAACGGATCATGAGGAACATTTCCACCACCAGCAGCAGCGTGTAGAAAGCCACCAGCGCCACCAGCGAACCCCAGATATCCCCCGCCGCCAACGTCGAGGCGGACAGATGCGTCGGCAGCAGTTCGGCGATCGACCAGGGCTGACGGCCATGCTCGGCGACGTACCAGCCGGTCTGCGCTGCGATCCATGGCAGCGGTAGGCTGAACAAGGCGAACTTAAGCAGCCAGGGCCTGTTCTCGGCATTGCGCTTGATCGAAGCCCAGCTGGCCAGACCAAACAGCAGCAACATGAGGAACCCCGCCAGAACCATGGCGCGGAAGGTCCAGAACAGGCTGAACACATCGGGGATGGTATCCAGTGAGGCCAGGCGGATCTGCTCGTCACTGGCGTCAACCACGTTGTCGGTATAGCGCTTGAGCAGCAGGCCGTAACCCAGGTCCTGCTTGACCTCGTTGAACGCGGCGATGGCCTGCGGTGACTTGTCCCCGCTACGGAGTGTTTGCAATCGCTGATAGGCCAGCATGCCGTTGCGGATGCGCAACTCGTGCTCGGCGACTAGCTGCTTGATGCCCTTGACCTCCTCGTCCAGCGAGCGCGTCGCGATCAGCCCCAGCGCATAGGGAATCTTCACCGCGTAATCGGTTCGCTGTTCCTGCTGATTGGGCAACCCGAACAGGGTGAAGCCGGCCGGCGCCGGGTGGGTTTCCCACTCGGCCTCGATGGCCGCCAGCTTGACCTTCTGCACGTCGCCAATCTCATAGCCGGACTCGTCGCCGAGGATGATCACGGAGAGGGTCGAAGCCAGGCCGAACACCGCAGCGATGGCGAAGGAGCGACGAGCGAAGCCCAGGTCACGCTTCTTCAACATATAGAAGGACGAAATCGCCAACACGAAGACCGCCCCGGTGACGTAACCGGCCGACACCGTGTGCACGAATTTGACTTGTGCCACCGGGTTGAACAGCAGCGCGCCGAAATCCACCAGCTCCATGCGCATGGTTTCGAAGTTGAATTCCGAGCCAACCGGATTTTGCATCCAGCCGTTGGCGATCAGGATCCACAATGCCGACAGGTTCGACCCTAGCGCCACCAACCAGGTGACTGCCAGATGCTGCACCCGGCTCAGTCGATCCCAGCCGAAGAAGAACAAGCCGATAAAGGTCGACTCGAGGAAGAACGCCATCAGGCCTTCGATCGCCAGCGGGGCACCAAAGATGTCGCCCACGTAGTGGCTGTAGTAGGCCCAGTTGGTGCCGAACTGGAACTCCATGGTCAGTCCGGTGGTGACGCCGAGGGCGAAATTGATACCGAACAGCTTGCCCCAGAACTGGGTCATGTCCTTGTAGACCTGCTTGCCGGTCATGACGTAGACCGACTCCATGATGGCCAGCAGGAAGGCCAGCCCCAAGGTCAGCGGCACGAAAAGAAAGTGATACATCGCCGTCATGGCGAACTGCAGGCGTGACAGATCGACAACGCTTTCCGAGATCATCTCGGTCCTCCCTCAGGGATAGAATCCCGTGAATAAAGCAAATACTCGGCAACCCGCGCCGAGCCGTTTTCCGGAGTGCTGGGCGCATCGAACCAGATCGTTTTTATGGTTATGAGGATCGCGAGCTTGACCAGCAGAACCAGCGCGATGTCCCGTCTGAGCGATGACCTAAACATGCCTAGCTCCTTGCATTTCAATGTCGAAACCTGTGCGAGCGCATCGAACTCCGACCGCATGAGGCGATTGAAGCCCCCTTTTGGGGAGGGGGCTGAAGCCCGGTTGTCGCGGTCCGGACCCAATCGCTTCACCTCGAATCTACCGTGGAACTCTGCTCGGATCCGAGGCAAGGAAAGTGTCCAGTGCGGCCGTCACAGCGGCAACTGCGACAACCTGCCTCGCCCCAGCAACACCGCAGACTTCAGGCAGGCCGTCACACGCGAGCGCGGCCAAACCACGCGACCGGAGCAGACGCAACATCGGCAGTACGGTGCCCGCTAGAGGCCTCGCGAGGTCTGGCCACAACATCACAACGTGCGCCCAACGCCTGGCTGACAAACGCCAAAACACCCCCGCGGCGCACTGTCGCAGTCAGGGCACCCTCAGCCAGCGTCGAAAGCCGTTGCCACTCGTCGTGGAAAGCGGGCTCCAGGCGAAGTCCCAAGGAGCAGGAGGAAGCTCCTCCTGCTCGGCCGCGGGTGGCCGCATCCCCAGGCGCACCCGCGGCTTCCAGTCGAATACGTGCTGATCACCGCCTTGCCAGCCAAGCACGATGCCGATTGCCGCGCTGTCGTCGCTGGCCACCCAGCGCGCCGCAGCGGCGATCATCATGGTTTCGATATGCTCCGGCTCGACCAGATCGCGGTAACCGGAACTCAGCAGCCAGCGGCAGACGCCGAGGTGAAAGGTCCAGCCAAGCGCCAGTTGGCAGCCGTAAGCCCAGGTCATGAACTGACGAAAGACATTCAGGCCATCTGGCGGATCGAGTTTGAGCAACCTCGGGCAAACGTCGAACAAGGCATGCCAGTACGGCAATAACCGGGCGTCCAGGTGGACAAAACTGCGGGCATTGCTGGGGTAATCCGGGAAGGGAAGCCGAAAGCCGATACGGCCTTCGGTGCGAGCGAATTTTTCCATCATGGCCATGGTGAAAGCCCCTGTATTGACCATACCGTCGGGTAACCGACGATCTTTTCGTCCGCTCCGCAGCCAGGCTGCATTCGGACGGCGAGGGAGTCCGGTCGGGTATCAGGGTGCGCGGGGATTCAGCGATGGCCAGTGGTAGCGCGGACCACGCTGTTGCGGACCAGGTCGAGGCAGCGGCACGGTTGCCGCAAACCCCAGCCAACCCAGCGCAAACAGCACAGCAATGGCAAGAAAGACCGAGCCGCATAGCGGGCAATCCAGCCCGTGCTCAGCCAGCTCATGAACATCGGCGGGGAACGCATCGCCGCTAGCTGACGATGCAGTGCTGGCACAGAACGGCTCCTGCCCCATGGCCAGCTCGAATCCCATGTGGGAGCCGTGGTTCAGGCTGCAGACAAAAGCGTTGAGCAGGATGCACGTGAAGAGCACCCATATGATCTGAACACGCTTGTCTTTGACGATGGTCATGTTTTGACTGTACACCGCCTGCGCTTTGGCGGCGCTGCGCCAAACCGCCGCAGAACATCAGGCTATGCGCTGTTCCTGTCACGAGCGGCATCGCCGGCCAACGATGCCACGCGTACAGGCTTTGACGCTTCGCTCGTAGGCCCAGCTCGTCAGTGGTTGACCGTAAATGCCAGCATTGCCGAGAGCTGAGACATGGGTCGGCCGCTCTCGCTGTGCCATTGGTTGAACACCGATTGCACGGCCGCCTGATCCCGCTGGCTGCTGGGCACCTTGTCTACTACCTTTTGCGCCTTGAGCGCAGCGACAACGTCATTGCTGGGGATGAACGTATCTTTACCCACCATGCGCAGCAGACGCGGCGCCGACAGGCCTCCCAGCTGGGTGCCGTGCTTGGCCAGATAGCGCCACAGGCCGACAATATCGGTGACCGGCCAATCAGCGATCAGGTTGCCAAAACTCCCCTTCTCCTTCGCCACGTCTAGCACGAACTGGGCGTTGCGCGGCACGCTCTTGAGTTTGCCTAGGTGGCGGATGATGCGGGCGTCCTGCATCAGTCGCTCGATGTGTTCGCCTCCCATAAACACCAGCTTTTCGGGATCGAAACGAAAGAACACCTCTTCGAACGCCGGCCATTTGGCGTCGACCAGACTGTGCTTGAGTCCAGCCCGGAAGATTCTGAGGCTGATCAGCGAAAGGTAACGGTCATCCGCAATCGCGCGAAGCTCATCGCCGCTGTTGGGTTGCGGCAGGCGGCTCTCCAGTGCTGCGGCCGAGCCGAAACGATTGAGGCAGTATTCGTGCAGCCATTTGTAGTCGCGCATGCAAGTCCTGAGTCATCGATCGAAACGAGCCGCACAGGTTGCCCTCGGCTACCCTACGTCGCAAGCCCGACCGTCGCCGCCGGGCTCGTTCACCCTAGTGGCGCAGTCGATCCACCGCGCGCAGCAGCATCCGCTCGGTCGCACTCCAGCCAAGGCAGCCGTCGGTAATGGATACGCCATATCTGAGCTCGCCGGACAGTGGCTGGCAGCCATCGAACAGGTGGCTTTCGAGCATCACGCCGCGCAGACTCGAATCGCCAGCCATGCGCTGGTCGACAACGGACGCCAGCACCGCTGGCTGACTCAGTGGGTTTTTACCGCTGTTGGCATGACTGCAGTCGACCATGATGCGCGGGGCAATACCCTGGCGCTGCAATGTATTCCGCGCCTTTGCGACGCTGTCTTCATCATAGTTTGGCCCCGAATGCCCGCCACGTAACACCAAGTGGGTATCGGCATTGCCAATCGTGCTCAGCAGCGCTGGATGCCCGAGCTCGTCGATTCCGAAGTGCTGATGTGGATGCTCAGCCGAGCGCATGGCATCGCAAGCAATCCCGAGGCTGCCATCGGTACCGTTCTTGAAACCCACCGGCAGGTCGAGCCCGCTGACCATTTCACGATGGATTTGCGATTCGCTGGTACGTGCTCCGATCGCCGCCCAGCCAAGCAGGTCATCGAAATAGCCAGCCGCCAAGGGTTGTAACAGCTCGGTCGCGATCGGCAGCCCACACGCCAGGATATCCAGCATCAACCGGCGTGATATGTGCAGCCCTTCCGCCATGTCACCGCTGCCATCGAGCTGCGGATCGTAAACCAGCCCCTTCCAGCCGACCGTTGTACGTGGTTTCTCGACGTAGGCGCGCATCACCAGCAGCAACTGATCGCTGACCTGCGGGGCCAATTCAGCCAGCCGCGCCGCATATTCGAGCGCGGACACCGGATCGTGCAACGAACAAGGGCCAACCACCACCAGCAAGCGCGGGTCATCGCCGTTGAGTACGGCGCGAATGGCCTTTCGATCATCTTGGACGCGCTCGTCAAGCGATGCGCTGAGGGGCAGCCGTTGCCGCAGTAAAGCGGGACTTGGTAATGGAAGAGCGCTACGTCTGGCTGGGGCGGAGGAACTGTTGCAGGTGATGGCTGGAGCGTTAAGTGGTGCATTCATGACTGGCGGTCCTTTGGCCGGCGCGGCATCTGTGCCGCGTCGGCGCTAGCGAAGTGTTCGGTCTAGGTGTGTGGGTGCGGCGGCGGTGAAGCGGCTAAATCGCCAGTCATAGCGGTAGGTGCGGTAAGCCCTGGTGTCGTTGTACATGGTGCTGCCCTCGGTACGTGAGGCCTTCTCAGGCCAGAAAAAAACAAAACCCCCGGTCGGGTGGCCGACCGGGGGTTCGAAAACTGTCTGGTGGCGACCCTGATTGCTAGGGCGCCTGTGGGGTATCAGGCGCGCCGATGGCTAAACCAATACCCAAAAAGATAACCGTCAGCCGTAATCGCCTGACCACGCAGCAACGCCGAGCGCATGGCGCTAGTATTTGCAAGGATCAAAGGAATCAGGTTGAGCAGCATGCTGTTCTCCAAAGGATGTCCGAACCATACTCCAGCGCGTCGACTCGTTTCAACCGGTAGAGCGCCAGAATCGGACCCCCGCGGCTCTGTTCCGAGGGCCTGATCTCACCTCAGTCGCAATGCCGCTGCTTGGGGTTCCAGGCTGGAGACACGCCTATCCGGCTGAGCATCAGAGCCACCCTCCCGAAGCAAGGTGAAGGAATGCTTCTTCGCAGGGTAAGCGCACCCCTCCCATGCCAGCTTCCACGCTTCAGTATGAAACCTTCTACATGACGCGTTTCCTGCGTACCGCGATGAACGCAGACACCGTGCAGGCGGCCGCCACTAGTCACCGTCCCAAAAAAACGAAACCCCGCATTAAGCGGGGTTCGGTCTCAAGTCACCCGGCGCCAGGCCGGGCTTGTCCGCGCAGGGCTGAAATCAGGCCTTGATACGGGACTTGTACTCGCCGGTGCGAGTGTCGATTTCGATCGAGTCGCCGATTTCGCAAAAAGCAGAAACCTGCAGCTCAGCGCCATTCTTCAGGCGCGCAGTCTTCATTACCTTGCCGGAAGTGTCGCCGCGAACGGACGGTTCGGTGTAGACAATTTCACGAACGATGGTGTTCGGCAGTTCGACCGAGATCACCTTGTCGTTATAGAAAGTGGCTTCGCAGACGTCACTCATGCCGTCTTCGATGAAGGTCATCACGCCTTCGAGGTCATCTTTTTCGATTTCGTACTGGTTGAACTCTTCGTCCATGAAGACGTACAGCGGGTCAGCGAAGTAGGAATAGGTCACTTCCTTGCGCTCGAGAATGACCGGCTCCAGCTTGTCATCAGCCTTGTAAACGGTCTCGGTCGCCGAACCATTGAGCAGGTTCTTCAGCTTCATCTTGACCACGGCACTGTTACGACCGGACTTGTTGAACTCGGCTTTCTGGATGATCCAGGGTGCGCCGTTGATAACGGCCACTTGGCCGGCACGGAACTCTTGTGCGGTTTTCATACGAATATCCGAATGGAATTAGAGACATAAAACAGGCCGCGTATCATAGGGTCTGTTCCTGTTTCGTCGCAAGCCGCGTTACTGCGACGTATGGCGCCGTTGCCACCCCTATATTGGCAGCCTTGCCGAACGGTCAAGCCGGAGCAGCCAGGGATCAAACCGAAACAGGCCCTAACCAGTCTGCGTAAAAAAGCATCAGTTTCCCGGCCAGATCGCCGTTGGCAACCTGCTTGTGTGTCCAGCGGTCAGCATGCGCCTGCAGCTCTGCCTCATGCTCCAACATCGCTGTCCAGGCCTTGCCGCTGCCTGTGCCCTCGTTCCAGGCCCGCCAGAACTCACGTAGCACTACCTCAGCCTGCGGGGAAAGGTCGCGGACGTATAGGTCCAGATAAGCGTTGAGTTTGTCCCAGTGCGCATCTTCATCCTGAGGATAGATATGCCAGACCAACGGCCGCCCCGCCCACTGCGCCCGGATGAAGGATTCTTCACCGCGCACGGCATTGAACTCGCAGCACCAGAGCAGCATGTCGTACTGGTTCTGGGTCATGAACGGCAGCACTGCAATCTGCAGCGCACCACGGGCATGACGGTCACCGGCACGCAGCTGCTCGAGCCCCAGCCAGGCAGCCACATCGCCCAGCACGCGCCCCTCAGGCACCAGCAGCTGCGATGGGCGCGCATCAGCAGCCAGCGCATCGAGCCATCCGGCGACGGCGCGATTCTCATAGGCGAACAGTGAGAGCAAGCGCGCGCCGGCCGGCGCGGTCAAATCGAAGCTCTGCAGGAAGGCTTCACGTAGCACCGGGTTGGCTTGAAACGCCTCCCGACGTGCCAGCAGATCGCCCTCGCGAATCAATCCGCCGGTGCCCTGCTCGAAGCCCGGAAAGAAGAAATACTTCTGCAAGCCATCGGGCTGCATAGAAGGCAGCGCATGGCAGCCCACCACCCAGTCTTCTGCGCTGAGGTATTCCAGGTTGAGCCAGAGGATACGGCGCCCGCTGCCAGCCATTTCCTTCATATAAGCGTCGGGAAGCTGGCAGGCAAAAGCCTCAATCACCACATCGGCCGGCTCTGCGTCGGGCCAATCAGATGTCCAATGACGCACCTCGACACCTTCATGCCATTGCTGATCGGCGGTGGTGCTGCTACCCGGACAAAGCCGAGCGAAGGTATCGAGATCATCGACCCACAGCCGCACGCGCTGGCCGTGCTCTGCCACCAACTGCCGAGCCAACCGCCAGGTCACGCCAATGTCACCGTAGTTGTCGACGACGACGCAAAAGATGTCCCAGCTTGTTTTAACTGACAAACGAAACCCCTTGAATGAACCGTTCCAGGCTGTTTGTGCCTGCAGGATGCCTGCAAAAGAATACTGCCAACGACCTACCAACCACGTTTAAAGCGAGGCGCGTGTCGACAATGCCAAGCGCTCTCGGCTGCTTCCGCGGGCAAGCTTGTATGCGTTTTTTTGAGCATTGCAGTCGGTAAGCTGTCGCCCATCAGGCCGATAAGAAGGCGTGAGAACTCGCTCCGACTCACCGGAAGCCGATGCTAGGGGGAATATAAAGAGGGGAAAATACTATCGTCATGGAGGTGAACCCTACCAGCCACACCCCGGCACACAATGTCACCGCTGCGGCT
>ERZ1673962.270-NODE-270-length-42363-cov-47.122814_pt1 | contig 42363 bp, 44 predicted proteins | sample MGYA00580188_ERZ1673962 | MGnify/ENA primary metagenome ERZ1673962 (study PRJEB41334, sample SAMN05608104) | rock metagenome | biome: terrestrial subsurface; feature: shale formation; material: shale | place: USA: Pennsylvania ... | reverse complement strand
ATGCTCCAGCTTCAATTCAATAACCGTGTTGCACTCAGCTCCTGAAACCGCCATGCCTGCCCGCGATCATAAAGCGGGCATTTCTTATTTTTAGCGGGCAACTCGGCCTCCGGCGCCGCGCTATCTGCTGAATGTACTGTCTAGTCGGGGTCTTGCGCTAGGGCAAGGTTGCCCGACCGAAAAGGCCATTCGCGCCATTGTGGTGAGCTTAGCAAGTCCTGTGCCTACAACGGCTTTGCTTGGTCTGCGGGCAGGTTGCGGATTAATCATGGAGGTGGAGGCACCGATTTGGTGCGCTTGCCGGTGGCGAATGCGCCTGTGCTGGGCGCAGACGCTGCCGTGCGCTCGCGGCTGGCGTATCCTTTGGGCTTGTTGCGGCGCTGCCCGTTCGAACTGAGGAGTGAGATATGTTTGTTCTCGACGCGCGCCTAGCGCAGGACACCCTGACCATTGGCGACTTTCCGCTCTGTCGGTTGTTGCTCATGAACGATGCGAACTATCCCTGGTTCATCCTGGTGCCCAGGCGAGAAGAGGTCAGTGAGTTGTTTCAGCTCGATGTCGGCGATCAGCAGCTGCTCTGGAGGGAGGCGACGGCGCTGGCGGAAATCGTCAAGGACACCTTTGGCGCGGACAAGATGAACGTGGCTACGCTTGGCAACGTCGTGAGTCAGTTGCATGTGCATGTCATCGCCCGACGCAAAGGCGACGCCAGCTGGCCCTCTCCGGTCTGGGGCCGGTTACCGGCAAAGCCCTACAGTGACGAGCAGGTCGCCGAGATCAGGCATAAGCTCAAGCTGGTGCTGGCCGATCAGCTTAGATCTGGAGAATGATGATGGATGCAGAGTCCCGTATTGCAGATCTGGAAACCCGTCTGGCGTTCCAGGACGATACCTTGCAGACCTTGAGCGATGTGCTGGTCGAGCAGCAGAGAATCATCGATCGCTTGCAGCTGCAGCTCGAAGTGCTCTCGCGTCGGCAGGAAGAGATGCAGAGTCGCTTGGGTGATGAGGGGGAAGAAGCTCCGCCGCCACATTATTAATTGAGGGCGGCGGAGCGGCGAGCCTATCGGCTGTGCAGAATCACCACGTCTTCGGCTTGCGGGCCCTTGTCACGCAGGACAATGGTGAAATCGACGCGCTGGCCTTCGATCAGTATGCGGTGGCCTTCGCCGCGGATGGCGCGAAAGTGCACGAACACGTCTTCGCCTGACTCGCGCGAGATGAAGCCGAAACCCTTCGAGGTGTTGAACCACTTGACCGTACCGGTTTCCCGAGGGCCTTCGGTGCCGGCCGTTTCGCCGGCGCTCGGTGCGCCGCTGCGTCGATGTGAGGTGGCTTGCGGTCGGCTGCCGGCCTGGGTCTGCAGGGATGCGAGGTGGAGCAGTACGGCGACCACCGCAAGCAGCAGCGTGGCCAGTGTTGCCGGTTGGCCGGCGATCTGGCCGATCGGGGCGAGGACGACGATCGCCTGAACGATTGCCGCGATGATCATCAGTGCCGATGCGGCGGCGAGTACCGGGCGTACGCCCTGAACCTGCAGCCGATAGAACGGAATGAACTGAATATTGAGCAGGCCGACCATGAACAGGCCGAGGGCGGCGTTGTGTTCGAGAAACGGAGCCTGGCCGCGCAGGCTTGGTACAAAGGACAGCAGCAGGGCAGCGACGCCCGTCAACAGGTGGACGATCTTCAACATGTCTGAGCTCACAACTACATAAATGGAAAGGCTCGAGCGGCGCTGTCCCGAAGCGTAACGGTCAGGATGACGTTGATATAGAAGGAAGGGCCGCCGAGGCGCGGCGGTATTTAACAGGAGCCGGCGGGCGACATCAAATCGGTGGTCGTGAAGGGCGTCAGGGAAGGGGCGCGTGGGCAGTTGCTGCCCACGCGCGGCGGCTCAGGCTGCTAGCAGGCTGCGCAGCATCCAGGCGGTCTTTTCGTGGACCTGCATGCGCTGGGTCAGCAGGTCGGCAGTGGGTTCGTCACTGACCTTGTCCAGCAGTGGGAAGATGCCACGTGCCGTGCGTACGACCGCTTCCTGGCCTTCGACCAGCAACTTGATCATCTCCTCGGCGCTTGGCACGCCTTCTTCTTCCTTGATCGAAGACAGGCGAGCGTACGCGGCGTAGGTGCCGGGCGCGGGGAAACCAAGTGCGCGGATACGCTCGGCGATGTCGTCAACCGCGACGGCCAGCTCGGTGTACTGCGTTTCGAACATCAGGTGCAGCGTGTTGAACATGGGCCCGGTGACGTTCCAATGGAAGTTGTGGGTCTTCAGGTAGAGGGTGTAGGTGTCGGCCAGCAGGCGGGACAAACCCTCGGCAATGGCGGCGCGGTCCTGTTCGGCGATGCCGATGTTGATATCCATGTGTCGTTCTCCTGTTTGGTTGAGCCAAGCCTGGATAGTAAGCCACAAAGGCCATGCTGATGGCAGGCAAGTGCGGTGGCATCACGGCTGTTTGAGCGAGGGGCGCCGCGGCGGTTCCCAGCGGCGGCTGGTCGACGGCTGCGTCATGCTGATTAAGTTGATAGAATCCCGCGCTTGTGCCCGGCGGCTCGAAGTGCTCAGCGAAGTCGTGCCGCGATCAACGAATTCACCGATACGAGAAGCGAAGCCACCATGATGCGCAGCCACTATTGCGGCCAGTTGAACGAAAGCCTGGATGGTCAGGAAATCACCCTTTGCGGTTGGGTACATCGCCGTCGCGATCATGGCGGGGTGATCTTTCTCGATATTCGCGATCGTGAAGGGCTGGCGCAGGTGGTATTCGATCCCGACCGTGCCGAGACATTCGCCAAGGCCGATCGTGTTCGCAGCGAGTTCGTGGTGAAGATCACCGGCAAGGTTCGCCTGCGCCCGGCCGGTGCTGTGAACCCCAACATGGCCTCGGGCGCCATCGAGGTGCTGGGCTACGAGCTGGAAGTGCTCAACGAAGCCGAAACGCCACCGTTCCCGCTCAACGAGTACAGTGACGTCGGCGAGGAAACCCGCCTGCGCTACCGCTTCGTTGATCTGCGCCGTCCTGAGATGGCCGAGAAACTGAAACTGCGCTCGCGTATCACCGCCAGCATCCGTCGCTACCTGGACGAGAACGGCTTCCTCGATGTCGAGACGCCGATCCTCGGGCGCCCAACACCCGAAGGTGCGCGTGACTACCTGGTGCCCAGCCGTACCCACGCCGGTAATTTCTTCGCCCTGCCGCAGTCGCCTCAGCTGTTCAAGCAGCTGTTGATGGTGGCGGGTTTCGACCGCTACTACCAGATCGCCAAGTGTTTCCGTGACGAAGACCTGCGCGCCGATCGCCAGCCCGAGTTCACCCAGATCGACATCGAGACCAGCTTCCTCGAGGAAGCGGACATCATCGGCATCACCGAGGGCATGATCCGCAAGCTGTTCAAGGAAGTGCTGGACGTCGAGTTCGGCGAGTTCCCGCACATGCCCTTCGAAGAAGCCATGCGCCGCTACGGTTCGGACAAGCCGGACCTGCGCATCCCGCTGGAGCTGGTGGACGTGGCCGATCAGCTCAATGCGGTCGAGTTCAAGGTGTTCTCCGGTCCGGCCAACGATCCGAAAGGTCGCGTGGCCGCGCTTCGTGTGCCGGGCGCTGCCAGCATGCCGCGCAGCCAGATCGACGACTACACCAAGTTCGTCGGCATCTACGGCGCCAAGGGCCTGGCCTACATCAAGGTCAACGAGCGCGCCAAGGGCGTCGAGGGCCTGCAGTCGCCGATCGTCAAGTTCATCCCGGAAGACAACCTCAACGTGATCCTCGATCGCGTCGGTGCGGTCGATGGCGATATCGTCTTCTTTGGTGCTGACAAGGCGAAGATCGTCTCCGAGGCGCTGGGCGCGCTGCGCATCAAGCTCGGCCATGACCTCAAGCTGCTGACCTGCGACTGGGCGCCGCTGTGGGTGGTCGACTTCCCGATGTTCGAGGAGAACGACGACGGCTCGCTGTCCGCGTTGCACCATCCGTTCACATCGCCCAAATGCACGCCCGAAGAGCTGGAGGCCAACCCGGCAGCGGCCCTGTCGCGTGCCTATGACATGGTGCTCAATGGTACCGAGCTTGGCGGCGGCTCGATTCGTATCCATCGCAAGGAAATGCAGCAGGCAGTGTTCCGCATCCTCGGCATCGACGAGGCCGAACAGGAAGAGAAGTTCGGCTTCCTGCTCGATGCCCTGAAGTTCGGAGCGCCGCCGCACGGTGGTCTGGCATTCGGTCTGGATCGCCTGGTCATGCTGATGACCGGTGCGCAATCGATCCGCGAAGTCATCGCGTTCCCGAAGACGCAGAGTGCGGCGGACGTGATGACCCAGGCGCCCGGCGCCGTCGACAGCAAGGCGCTGCGCGAGCTGCACATTCGCCTGCGCGAGCAGCCGAAAGCAGAGTGATGGTCGCGCCGGGGCCCTGGCTCCGGCGCCAACAGCGTTCTAGAGAGGGAGAGATTCATGGCGGGTCATTCCAAATGGGCCAACATCAAGCACCGCAAGGGGCGCCAGGACGCCAAGCGCGGCAAGATTTTCACCAAGCTCATTCGTGAGCTGACCGTGGCGGCCAAGAGCGGTGCGATTCCGGCGGACAATCCGCGGTTGCGCCTCGCGGTGGACAAGGCGCTGACCGCCAACATGTCGCGTGACGTGATCGATCGCGCCATCGCCCGTGGCGCTGGCAACAACGACGCGGACAACGTCGTCGAATTGACCTATGAAGGTTATGCGCCCAGCGGTGTGGCGATCATCGTCGAGGCGATGACCGATAACCGCAATCGCACGGCCGCCGAAGTGCGCCATGCATTCAGCAAGCAGGGTGGCAACCTGGGCACCGACGGTTCGGTGGCCTACATGTTCGATCGCAAGGGCGTGATCAGCTACGCGCCCAGTGTCGACGAGGACAGTCTGATGGAGGCTGCGCTGGAAGCCGGCGCCGATGACGTGGTGGTCGAGGATGATGGCTCCGCTCAGGTCTACACCAGCTTCACCGAATTCCATGCCGTCAACGAGGCGCTGGCCGCAGCGGGCTTCAAGTCCGATGAGGCGGAGATCGCGATGATTCCGTCGATCTCGGCGCCTGTGGCCGACCTGGAGACGGCGCAGAAGGTGCTGCGCCTGATCGATGCCCTGGAAGACCTGGACGACGTGCAGAACGTCTACCACAACGCTGAAATCTCCAACGAGATCATGGAACAGTTGGACTGAGTGGTCGCGCTGCCGGAAGCCGGAGGCACCCCCTGGGGCTTCCGGCTTCTTTGTTTGTACGGCGCCGGCCGATCATTTACGGGGCCGATGGTTCGGGAGCGCATAGCCGCTTATACTCGCCGCCTGGATGGATAGACAGTGTTGCTGAGATGACCTTGATCCTTGGTATCGACCCCGGTTCGCGTATCACCGGCTACGGTGTGGTGCGCGACACGGGCAAAGGCTGCGAGTACGTCGCTTCCGGCTGCATTCGGACCGGAGGGGGTGAGCTTCATGCGCGCTTGCAGGCTGTGTATCGGGGCATCAGTGAAGTCATCCGCCTCTATGGGCCGGTTACCATGGGCATCGAACAGGTGTTCATGGCGCGCAATGCCGATTCGGCGCTCAAGCTCGGGCAGGCGCGGGGCGCCGTGATCGTCGCCGCCGCCGAATGTGGTCTCGAAGTCGCTGAATACACCGCGACGCAGGTCAAGCAGGCAATTGCCGGCACCGGCGGCGCAGACAAACAGCAGGTGCAGATGATGGTGATGCACCTGCTCAAGCTGATTCAGAAGCCGCAGATCGACGCGTCGGATGCCCTGGCGATCGCGCTGTGCCATGCACACCATCGACAGAGCCTCATTCCCCACGGCCTCGCCAGCGCCAAGCGCCGCGGTGGCCGTCTGCGGTTGTAGAACGTCGGCCGACTACCGGCCGAGAACAGGAGTGCCCAAGCGTGATAGGTCGTTTGCGGGGTCAACTGGCGGAAAAACAGCCGCCGCATCTGGTGGTGGATGTCAACGGCGTCGGTTATGAAGTCGAGGTGCCGATGACCACGCTCTACCGGCTGCCGGCGGTAGGGGAAATGCTGACGCTGCATACCCATCTGGTGGTGCGTGAAGACGCCCATCTGCTCTATGGCTTCCACGAAAAGCGCGAGCGTGAGCTGTTTCGCGAGCTCATCCGGCTCAACGGGGTAGGGCCGAAACTGGCGCTGGCGTTGATGTCCGGCCTTGAAGTCGACGAGCTGGTGCGCTGTGTCCAGGCGCAGGATACCTCGGTGCTGGTGAAGATCCCGGGCGTCGGCAAGAAGACCGCCGAGCGCCTGCTGGTTGAGCTGAAAGACCGTTTCAAGGCCTGGGAGACCATGCCATCGATTGCCACGCTGGTGGTTGAACCTCGCGCCGCTGCGGCAGTCTCAAGCGCCGAGAATGATGCGGTCAGCGCGCTGATCTCCCTTGGCTTCAAGCCGCAGGAGGCCAGCCGTGCGGTATCCGCGATACGGGAAGACGGTTTGAGCAGTGAAGAGATGATCCGCCGCGCACTCAAGGGAATGGTGTAAGCGCATGATAGAAGCCGACCGCCTGATCACCGCGAGCAGTCGTGACCGAGATGAGCAGCTCGATCGCGCCATTCGCCCGCTGCGCCTGGCCGACTACATCGGGCAGCCAACGGTTCGCGAGCAGATGGACTTGTTCATTCGTGCGGCCAAGATGCGTGGCGAAGCGCTCGATCACACCCTGATCTTTGGGCCGCCAGGTCTGGGCAAGACGACGCTGGCGAACATCGTCGCCCAGGAAATGGGCGTCTCGATCAAAAGTACTTCAGGCCCCGTGCTCGAGCGTCCCGGCGACCTGGCGGCGCTGCTCACCAATCTCGAGGCGGGCGACGTGCTGTTCGTTGACGAGATCCATCGCCTTTCCCCCATCGTCGAAGAGGTGCTCTACCCGGCGATGGAAGATTTCCAGCTCGACATCATGATTGGCGAGGGGCCTGCAGCGCGCTCGATCAAGCTCGACCTGCCTCCGTTCACTCTGGTCGGCGCGACCACTCGCGCCGGTATGCTGACCAATCCCTTGCGTGACCGCTTCGGGATCGTGCAGCGCCTGGAGTTCTATTCCACCGAAGATCTGTCGACGATCGTCGGCCGTTCCGCCGGTATTCTGGGATTGCCGATCGAGCCGCAGGGGGCTTTCGAGATTGCGCGGCGCGCACGCGGCACGCCGCGTATCGCCAACCGCCTGCTGAGGCGGGTGCGAGATTTCGCCGAGGTACGGGGCAAGGGCGAGATCACCCGGGAAATCGCCGACCTCGCGCTGAATATGCTCGACGTGGATGAGCATGGATTCGACCATCAGGATCGGCGCCTGCTGCTGACCCTGATCGAGAAGTTCGACGGCGGGCCGGTGGGGATCGACAGTCTCGCAGCGGCGATCAGTGAGGAGCGTCATACCATCGAGGACGTGCTGGAGCCCTATCTCATCCAGCAGGGCTACATCATGCGCACGCCGCGCGGGCGTGTGGTGACCCGCCATGCCTACCTTCACTTCGGCCTGAACCTGCCCAGGCGCCTGTCGGAGTCGCCTACGCCGGACCTTTTCGGTCCTGAAACGGATGGTTGAAAAAATTGTTCTTCCACCCGATTGGCAACCGATCAACTGAGCTCTAGTATGCGCGCGCAATCCGAAGCAAAGCCTTTTACGCATCGCTGCCGTGTCTATTACGAAGACACCGATGCTGGCGGTATCGTCTACTACGTCAATTACCTCAAGTTCATGGAACGGGCTCGTACCGAGCGACTGCGTGAGCTGGGTTTCGCCCAGTCGCAGCTCGTCGACGATGACCTGTTATTCGTCGTGCATTCGGTCGAGGCGCGTTACCTGTCGCCGGCCCGGCTCGACGACGAGCTGCAGGTCAGTGCCGAGGTGGTAGAGCTCAAGCGAGCCAGCCTGCGCTTTCACCAGCAGGTCAGGCGCGCAAGCGACGATGCGCTGCTGTGCGAAGGCCACGTTTGGGTCGCATGTGTGCGAGCCGAGAATCTGAAACCCCGAGCCATCCCCGAGGCACTGCGTGGCGCCTTTGGCGGTTCGGGTCTATCCCCTGCAGGAGAGTGAGCGTGGAAGCCAACGTCGACCATATGTCCATGTGGAGCCTGATCAGCAACGCCAGCTTCGTGGTGCAGCTGGTCATGCTGATTCTCGTGGCTGCTTCGGTGACTTCGTGGATCCTGATCTTTCAGCGCGGCAACCTGTTGCGTGCGGCGAAGCGGTCGCTCGAGGCCTTCGAGGAGCGCTTCTGGTCGGGCATCGACCTGTCGAAGCTCTACCGCCAGGCCGGCAGCAATCCGGATCCCGATTGCGGTGTCGAGCAGATCTTTCGCGCCGGCTTCAAGGAGTTCTCGCGCTTGCGCCAGCAGCCGGGCGTCGATCCCGACGCGGTGATGGATGGCGTCAACCGGGCCATGCGCGTGGCGATCTCGCGTGAGGAAGAAAAGCTCGAACAGAGCCTGCCTTTCCTTGCCACCGTGGGCTCGACCAGTCCTTATATCGGTCTGTTCGGTACCGTCTGGGGAATCATGAACTCCTTCCGTGGCCTGGCTCAGGTCCAGCAGGCGACGCTGGCGACCGTCGCTCCGGGGATCGCCGAGGCCCTGATCGCTACGGCGATCGGCCTGTTCGCCGCTATTCCCGCCGTGATTGCCTATAACCGCTTTTCCGCCCGTGGCGAGATGCTGATCGCGCGTTATTACACTTTCGCCGACGAGTTCCAGGCGATCCTGCATCGCAAAGTCCACACCTCCGAAGATTGAGGTCGACGGCCATGGCCAGAATTCGCAACAGACGCAAACCGGTCGCCGAGATGAACGTGGTGCCGTACATCGACGTGATGCTGGTACTGCTGGTCATCTTCATGGTCACCGCACCGATGTTGAACCAGGGCGTCAAGGTCGACCTGCCGAAGGTCAGCAGTGAGGCCTTGCCGCAGGACAACAATGCCCAGGTACTGACCATTTCGATCAAGGCCGACAAGACCTACTACTGGAACATGGGCTCGGAAGTCGACACCGATACCGTGCAGGACAAGGCGCTGACGCTGGATGAAATGACCCGCGCGGTGACCGCGATCATGAACCAGAGTCGCAGCCAGGGTAAGCAGGTACAGGTCTTCGTGCGTGGCGACAAGGCGGTCGACTACGGCGCCGTGATGGCCGCCATGGGCGGCCTGCAGGAAGCTGGCGTCGGTAATGTCGGCCTGATTACCGAGGCGCCGTGATGCAGCAGGAGCGCTCGTCTTCGGAGAGCTTTTTCTGGCCAACCATCCTGGCGGTCGGTCTGCACCTCATCATCTTTGCGATGCTGTTCGTCAGCTTCGCGATGACGCCGGAATTGCCGCCCTCCAAGCCCATCGTGCAGGCCACGCTGTACCAGCTGAAGTCTCAGAGCCAGGCGACGACCCAAACCAACCAGAAAATTGCCGGCGAGGCGAAGAAGACTGCCGCCAAGCAGTTCGAGACCGAGCAGATGGAACAACGCAAGGTCGAGCAGCAGAAGCTGGCTCAGGCCAAGGCTGCGGAACAAAAGAAGGCCGAAGCGGCTCGAAAGGCCGAAGCGCAGAAGGCGGCCGAGCAGAAGAAGGCTGCTGAAGCCAAGAAAGCGGAAGAGGCGAAGAAGGCCGAGCAGCGCAAGCAGGCCGATATCGCCAAGAAGAAGGCCGAAGAGCTGGCCAAGCAGAAAGCCGCCGAGGAGGCGAAGAAGAAGGCTGCTGCCGAGGCTGCGAAGAAAAAGGCGGCCGAAGAGGCCAGGAAAAAGGCGGCGGAGGCGGCCAAGAAGAAGGCTGCCGAAGAGGCGAAGAAGAAAGCGGCTGCCGAGGCAGCGCGCAAGGCGGCCGAGGACAAGAAGGCCCAGGCCCTTGCCGAGTTGCTGTCGGATACCACAGAGCGGCCGCAGGCCCTGGCTGATACCCAGGGAGACCAGGTTGCCGGCAGCCTGGACGACCTGATCGTCAGCCTGGTGAGCCAGCAATGGCGGCGACCGCCTTCGGCGCGCAACGGCATGAGCGTCGAGGTCAACATCCAGATGCTGCCTGATGGCACCATCACCAATGCCAGCGTCACCCGCTCGAGTGGTGACAGTGCCTTTGACAATTCGGCCGTCGCGGCGGTCCGCAATGTCGGGCGCATACCGGAAATGCAGGAATTGGACCGCGCTACGTTCGACCGGATGTACCGGCAGCGGCGCATGATTTTCAAACCAGAGGATTTGGATCTGTGAAAACCCTGATTCGTATCGCGCTGGTCGGCCTGACGCTGCTGGTCGGCTCCGTCCAGGCGGCCGATCCGCTTGTGGTGACCAGTGGGACCGATCGAGCCACCCCCATCGCGGTGGTGCCCTTCGGCTGGCAAGGCGGCACCGTGCTGCCCGAGGACATGGCCGACATCATCGGTAACGACTTGCGCAACTCCGGTACTTTTCAGCCGATTCCGCGGCAGAACATGATCAGCCTGCCGACCCGTGCCAGTGAAATCATCTACCGCGACTGGAAAGCCCTGGGCGCCCAGTACGTGATCGTCGGCAGCATCCAGCCGGCGGGCGGCCGTCTGCAGGTCCAGTTCGGCGTGTTCAACGTATCCACCGAGCAGCAGGTCATGTCCGGCAGCGTCGGCGGTACGCCAGACCAGTTGCGCGACATGGCGCACTACGTCTCCGATCAGGCATTCGAGAAGCTGACCGGTATCCGCGGTGCCTTCTCGACGCGCCTGCTTTATGTGACGGCTGAGCGTATGGGCGCCAACACGCGTTACACGCTGCAACGCTCCGACTATGACGGTGCCCGCGCGGTGACGCTGCTGCAATCGCGCGAACCGATCCTGTCGCCGCGCTATTCGCCCGATGGCCGCCGCATTGCTTACGTCTCGTTCGAGCAGAAGCGCCCGCGCATCTTCGTCCAGCACATCGACACCGGGCGTCGTGAGCAGATAACCAACTTCGAGGGCCTCAACGGTGCGCCGGCGTTCTCGCCGGATGGCAATCGGCTTGCCTTCGTGCTGTCGAAGGATGGCAATCCCGAGATCTACGTGATGAACCTCGGCTCGCGGCAGATGCAGCGGTTGACCAATCACTATGCCATCGACACCGAACCCTTCTGGGGGGCTGACGGTCAGACCATTTACTTCACGTCCGATCGCGCCGGCAAGCCGCAGATCTACAAGCAGCGTCTAGGTGGCGGCGCGGCCGAGCGGGTGACCTTTGTTGGCAACTACAACGCCAATCCAAAGCTATCGGCGGATGAAAAGACACTTGTGATGATTCATCGCCAGGACGGTTACACGAACTTCAAGGTGGCGGCGCAGGACCTGCAGCGCGGCAATCTGCGCATCCTCTCGGAGACCAGTCTGGACGAGTCGCCCACTGTTGCGCCTAATGGCACCATGCTAATCTACGCCACCCGCCAGCAGGGCCGGGGAGTCTTGATGCTCGTGTCCATCAATGGACGCGTTAGGCTCCCGCTTCCTACAGCTCAAGGCGAAGTCCGAGAGCCGTCCTGGTCCCCTTACCTGAACTGATGCGGTATCAACGCTTTTAACCAAAACACACCTGGGGTTGTTACAAATGGAAATGCTGAAATTCGGTAAGTTCACCGCTCTGGCTCTGGCCATGGCTGTTGCTGTCGGTTGTTCCTCCAAAGGCGGCGACGATTCGGGCGAAGGTTCGGGCGCGATCGATCCGAATGCTGGTTACGGTGCTGATTCCGGTTCCGTCGATAGCAGCATGAGCGAAGAAGCCGCTCTGCGCGCCATCACTACCTTCTACTTCGAGTACGACAGCTCCGACCTGAAGCCGGAAGCCATGCGCGCTCTGGACGTTCACGCCAAGGACCTGAAAGGCAACGGCGCTCGCGTCGTTCTGGAAGGCCACACCGACGAGCGTGGTACCCGTGAGTACAACATGGCTCTGGGCGAGCGTCGCTCCAAGGCCGTACAGCGTTACCTGGTACTGCAGGGCGTTTCCCCGGCTCAGCTGGAGCTGGTTTCCTACGGCGAAGAGCGTCCGGTCGCCATGGGCAACGACGAGCAGTCCTGGGCTCAGAACCGCCGCGTCGAACTGCGCAAGTAATTCGTCATGCGCCTGTACCGCCGCTTCGTGAGTATTGCTGTACTTGGGCTGCCGCTGATTGCGGCGGCCCAGGTTCCGGTCATCGAGCCTGACTCCAATTCGGGCTACGGGGGAGGCTACCCTGTGGCCGCCCCTGAAAGCGGCGGTGCCTACGTCGGAGGCGGGGCGACAGCTCCGGCTTCGGCGCAGGGCATGCTTTTCCAGCAGCTGCAGCAGATGCAGGAAGAGATCGCGCAGTTGCGCGGCATGCTCGAAGAACAGCAGAACCAGATCCAGCGTCTGGAGCAGCAAGGGCTCGAACGCTACAAGGATCTGGACAGCCGCCTCTCCGGTAGCGCTTCAGCGGGCAACCAGCCTTCTACGGCCGCGGCCGAGCTGGCCGGCGCAGGTTCGGGGGCGAATGCCGCTCCTACTCAGGCTGCCGCTCCTGCTGGCGATCCGGCAAAGGAAAAGCTGTATTACGATGCGGCCTTCGACCTGATCAAGGCGAAGGATTTCGACAAGGCCAGCCAGGCCTTCGGCGCGTTTCTGCGCAAGTATCCCAATAGCCAGTACGCCGGTAACGCGCAGTATTGGTTGGGCGAGGTAAATCTCGCCAAAGGTGACCTGCAGTCGGCAGGCCAGGCGTTCGCCAAGGTCAGCCAGGCTTACCCTCAGCACAGCAAGGTGCCTGATTCGCTTTACAAGCTGGCCGACGTGGAACTGCGCCTCGGTAATCGAGACAAGGCGCAGGGAATTCTGAAGCAGGTGATTGCCCAGTACCCCAATAGCTCGGCCGCACAGCTGGCACAGCGACAGCTCAATCGCTAACGCTCTGTTCGCCAAAGAACCCGCCACCCAGGCGGGTTCTTGCTTTACAATGCGCGACTTCCCTTCCCTTGCAACGGAGGCGGATGGCCTGTTTAGCCGTCACGCCCGTGGCTGATATGCAACAGACCCTGCGAATTACCGAGATTTTCTACTCGCTGCAGGGGGAAACGCGTACCAGTGGCCTGCCCACGGTATTCGTACGCCTGACCGGGTGTCCCCTGCGCTGCCACTACTGCGATACCGCCTACGCCTTCAGTGGCGGCGAAACGATGACGCTGGATGCCATCGTCGACGAAGTCGCTCGCCACAGGCCGCGTTATGTCTGCGTGACCGGCGGTGAGCCGTTGGCGCAGCCGAACTGCGTGCCCTTGCTGCAGCGGCTTTGCGAGGCGGGCTACGAGGTTTCCCTGGAAACCAGTGGTGCGCTGGATATCAGTGCAACCGATCGGCGCGTAAGTCGGGTGCTCGACCTCAAGACCCCCGGTTCGGGAGAGGTGCGGCGCAATCGTTACGAGAACATCGCCGAGCTCACCGCTAACGACCAGGTCAAGTTTGTCATCTGTTCCCGCGAGGACTACGACTGGGCCGTATCCAAACTGATCGAGTACGGGCTCGATCGGCGGGCCGGTGAGGTCCTGTTCTCGCCGAGTCATGGACAAGTCGACGTTCGTGACCTGGCCGACTGGATCGTGGCGGACAACCTGCCGGTGCGTCTGCAATTGCAGTTGCACAAGATCATCTGGAATGACGAACCAGGCCACTGATCGGTGTGGTCGCACGGAGAATTGCCATGAATGAGAAAAAGGCGGTCGTCCTGTTGTCGGGCGGCTTGGATTCGGCAACGGTCGTCGCGATCGCGCGTAGCCAGGGGTTCGCCTGCTACACCATGAGCTTCGACTATGGCCAGCGTCATCGCGCTGAGCTGCAGGCGGCCGAGCGTGTGGCGCGGCAGCTGGGCGTGGCCGAGCACAAGGTCGTTGGCATCAACTTGAACGGTATTGGCGGTTCGGCGCTCACCGACACCAGTATCGATGTGCCGGAACAGCCTGGCGAGGGCGTGCCGGTGACCTATGTGCCGGCGCGCAATACGGTGTTCCTCGCGCTGGCGCTGGGCTGGGCCGAAGTGCTCCAGGCGCATGATCTGTTCATTGGGGTCAACGCGGTCGACTATTCCGGCTACCCCGATTGCCGGCCGGAGTTCATCGAGGCATTCGAGCGCATGGCGAACCTGGCGACCAAGGCCGGCGTCGAGGGCAACGGCTTCCGGATCCAGGCGCCACTGCAGCATATGAGCAAGGCCGAAATCATACGGCGTGGCACTGAGCTGGGTGTTGACTATGCGACCACCGTGTCCTGCTACCAGGCAGACGATGACGGGCGTGCATGTGGGGTGTGTGACAGTTGTCGCCTGCGTGCTGCTGGCTTCGCTCAAGCTGGCCTGGCCGATGCCACGCGCTATCGTTGATGAAAAAGTGCTTGATTTGATTAATTAAATCCGTATCATGCGCCCGCATCGGGTCGTTAGCTCAGTCGGTAGAGCAGTTGGCTTTTAACCAATTGGTCGTAGGTTCGAATCCTACACGACCCACCATATCCCGCTCTGGGAGCAAAAAACCGGAACTCCAGTGAGTTCCGGTTTTTTTATAGCTGCAGTTTTTGTTCGCTTTTGCCGCTTCGCTTGTTCAGTTATTACGGCGCGTTCTTCTACGACTTTCGTATGTGAACGGTGGGGCTCCATTCGCAATAGACTGCAGGCCCTTCTGAATGTCCGTTGGTTCGAGGCTCAAATGTATTCTGATCGTATCCGCTTGTCGTCCCTGCAGAGCAAGGTCATGAGCGCCGAAGAGGCAGCCACCCTTATTCGTGACGGCATGACCGTTGGTATGAGTGGTTTCACCCGTGCGGGTGAGGCCAAGGCGGTGCCGCTGGCGTTGATCGAACGCGCCAAGCAGGAGCAGCTGAAGATCAGTCTGGTGACCGGTGCCAGCCTGGGTAACGATCTGGACGGCAAGATGGCCTCGGCCGGCTTGCTGGCCCGTCGCATGCCGTTCCAGGCCGACCCGGTGCTGCGCAAGGCGATCAACAACGGTGAAGTGATGTTCATCGACCAGCACCTGTCCCACACCGTGGAGCAGATGCGTAACCACCAGATCAAGCGTCCGGACGTGGCTATCATCGAGGCCGTCAGCATCACCGAGCAGGGCCATATCGTGCCGACCACCTCGGTGGGCAACTCGGCCAACCTGGCGATGTTCGCCGATCAGGTGATCGTCGAGCTGAACCTGGCGCACAACCTCAATCTCGAAGGTCTGCACGACATCTACTTCCCCGAGGAGCGCCCAGGTCGCGGCCCGATCCCGCTGACCAAGGTCGACGATCGCATCGGTAGCGCCGCGATTCCGGTCGATCCGGCGAAGATTGCCGCTATCGTCATCACCGAGCAGCCGGACTCCTATTCGACCGTCACGCCGCCGGACGACGAGACGCAAGCCATCGCCAACCATCTGGTCGAGTTCTTCAAGAAGGAAGTCGCCGAGGGCCGTCTGGGCAAGCACCTGCTGCCGATGCAGGTCGGTATCGGCAATATCGCCAACGCGGTGATGTGCGGCCTGATCGATTCTCCGTTCGATAACCTGGTCATGTACTCCGAAGTACTTCAGGACTGCACCTTCGAGCTGATCGATGCAGGCAAGATGAATTTTGCCTCCGGCTGCTCGATCACGCTGTCTGAGCGTTGCAACGACCGTGTCTTCGGCAACCTGGAAAAGTACAAGGACAAGCTGGTCCTGCGTCCACAGGAGATCTCCAACCATCCGGAGCTGGTGCGCCGTCTGGGCATCATTGGCATCAACACCGCGCTGGAGTTCGATATCTACGGCAACGTCAACTCCACCCACGTTGGCGGCACCAAGATGATGAACGGCATCGGCGGTTCTGGCGATTTCGCCCGGAATGCGCACATGGCGATCTTCGTCACCAAGTCGATCGCCAAGGGGGGCAGCATCTCCAGCGTGGTGCCGATGGTCGCTCACGTCGACCACACCGAGCACGACGTGGAAATCCTCGTGACCGAGCAGGGTCTGGCCGACCTGCGTGGCCTGGCGCCGCGCGAGCGCGCCCGGGTGATCATCGACAACTGCGTGCACCCGTCCTATCGCGACGCGCTGAACCAGTACTTCGAAGCAGCTTGCGACAAGGGTGGCCAGACGCCGCACCTGCTGCGCGAGGCAGTAGCCTGGCACGTCAACCTCGAAGAGCGCGGTCACATGCTCAAGGGCGAGTGATCTGACAGAAGGCCCGCCGGGGAACCGGCGGGCCTTTTTCTTTTCTGGCGCACGCTTTCACTTTGTTCGGCGCTTCGGCTAGTATTCCTGCCCCTTCGAAATGGCAGGGTGGCGCCGGCCAGGCAGGTTCTTCCCGTGGCCGCCAGCCCCGCCTTTCGCCAGCAGCCCCCAGGTCGGGCCGTTCCTGAGGACGGATACGATCCGCGGCGTACCATGCAATCGCTTTCTTGCAGGGCCAGCGAAAGATGACGCACATACCCGAACGCATTCTTGTCCAGGCGCACCTGGCGGCCAAGCAGCCCGTTCCGCTGACGCCCGAACAGGAGCTGCAGCTGCGCGAGCAGATCGCCGAGGAGCTGCGCCGGCAGAATGCCGTGCTGGTGGCACATTACTACACCGATCCGGTGATCCAGGCGTTGGCCGAAGCCACGGGGGGCTGCGTGTCCGACTCCCTGGAAATGGCGCGCTTCGGCAATGAGCACCCGGCGCAGACCGTAGTGGTCGCTGGTGTGCGCTTCATGGGTGAAACGGCGAAGATCCTCAACCCCGAAAAGCGTGTGCTGATGCCGACGCTGGAGGCCACCTGTTCGCTGGACCTGGGCTGTCCGGTCGACGAGTTCGCCGCATTCTGCGACCAGCATCCGGAGCGCACGGTGGTCGTCTACGCGAATACTTCGGCTGCGGTGAAGGCGCGCGCAGACTGGGTGGTGACGTCGAGCTGCGCGCTGGAAATCGTCGAAAGCCTGATGGATAACGGCGAGAAGTTGATCTGGGCGCCCGACAAGCACCTGGGTAGCTATGTCCAGCGCGAAACCGGGGCCGACATGCTGCTGTGGGATGGCGCCTGTATCGTTCACGAGGAGTTCAAGGCCAAGCAGCTTGCCGACATGAAGGCGCTGTATCCGGATGCGGCGATTCTCGTCCATCCGGAGTCGCCGGCGGCGGTCATCGAGCTCGCCGACGCGGTTGGCTCCACCAGCCAGTTGATCAAGGCCGCGCAGACCTTGCCGAACCGCACGCTGATCGTGGCGACCGACAAGGGCATCTTCTACAAGATGCAGCAGCTGTGCCCGGACAAGGTGTTCGTCGAGGCGCCTACGGCGGGCCAGGGGGCGACTTGCCGCAGTTGTGCGCACTGTCCCTGGATGGCGATGAATACGCTGGAGCGCACCCTGGACTGTCTGCGCAAGGGCAGCAACGAGATATTTGTCGATCCGGCGCTGGTGCCGCGGGCGGTCAAGCCGCTCAAGCGAATGCTCGACTTCACTCACGCGGCTCGGCTGCGCCAGGCTGGCAACGCCTGAGCTAAGCAGGCTTCGGCGTAGGCGATGAGGCTGGGCCGGAGCAGGCTAGCGCAGCATCTCCTCGACCATGCGTTTTTCTTCGGCCAGCTGTTGTTGGCGTGCATCCACCCGGGCAGCCAGCTGGAAGTTGTCTGCCCGACGCTTGGCGAAATCCAGCTGTTCGATCGCCTGGTCATAGTCGCCAACGAGCGCGAAGTACTCAGCGCGCGCCCGATGCAGGCCAACGATGTTGCCGGTCAGGCCACGAACTTCGGCGAGCTGATACCAGATATCGGGATCCTTGTCGCGCTCTGCAACGAGCTGGTCGAGTTCCTTTTCAGCCTCCGCCAAGCGGTTGAGCTTCATCAGCACATCCACGCGCGCCTGGCGTAGCGGGTAGTTGTCCGGGTACTGCACCAGCAGGCGTTGCACCCGCGCGGCGGCCGCCTCGAGCTCGTTGGCGGTCATCTCCAGTTCGACCTGGGCCAGGTTGTAGTAGAGGTCGTCCGGTGCTCCTTTTAGCAGGCTGGCAAGGTTCTGGCGCGCTTCATCCAGCTGGCCGGCCTTGATCTGTGCGAGCGCCAGGCCGTAGCGCGCCGCATCCAGCTTGGGGTTGTCGGCCAGCATGGCGCGAAAGCGCTTGGCGCTGACCCCGGGCGTGGTCTCGAACTGGAGCTGGGTGCGGGCGCGAATGAGCTGATAGCGCAGGCTGTCCTGGCGGCCGCCGTTCGCGTACTGCTCGGCGCGGTTGCGGGTGTCGGCGATGCGCGATTCGGTCACCGGGTGGGTGAGGAGGAATTCCGGCGGCTTCTGATCATAGCGGTATTGGCGCATCAGGCGACCGAACATCTCCGGCATCGCGCGTGGATCGTAGCCAGCCTGCTCGAGGTTGAGGATGCCGATGCGGTCGGCTTCCTGTTCGTTCTGCCGGGAAAAGCGCCGCTGCTCCTGGATCGCGGCGGCCTGCGTGGACATGATCGCAGCGATACCGGCGTCTCCCGCGCCCGCGGCGGCGGCGACCACTCCGGCGAGCATCGCGGCCATCATCGGTAGCTGCATGCGCTGCTGCGCCTCAAGGCCGCGTGCGAAGTGCCGCTGCGAGAGGTGCGCCAGTTCGTGAGCCATGACCGAGGCGTACTCGGCTTCGGTCTGGGCATGCAGAAACAGGCCGCCGTTCACGCCGATGATGCCGCCGGGGGCGGCAAAGGCGTTCAGTTGCGGGCTGTCGAGCAGGACGAATTCGAGACGGCGGTCCTGCAGCTGGCTAGTCTCGGTGAGGCGGTAGACGCTCGACTCGACGTAATCCTTCAGCAGCGGGTCGGAGAGCTGGTGGACCTGGCCGCGCAGCAGGCTCAGCCAGGCCCTGCCGAGCTGGTGCTCCTGCTCCGGAGAAACAATGCCCGAGCTGGCATCGCCCAGCGACGGCAGGTCGCTGGCGCTGATGGGTTGAGCGAGCAGGCAGGCAAGGGTCAGCAGAGTCGGGCGCAGCAGGTTCATTCGGGGCGGCTCTGAGGGGTGAGCGGCTACTGTAACGGCGCGCCCGTGCGCTGGCCAGACCGGCGCAAGGCTGGGTATGCTGCGCGCCTTCGCCGACGGAGAGATCGATGACCGACACCCCCCCTGCCTTCGACGCCGAGCTCGATGCCTCGGGGCTCAACTGCCCGATGCCATTGCTCAAGGCAAAGCTCGAACTCAATCGTCTGCCCAGTGGCGCCGTATTGAAAGTGACGGCGACCGATCCCGGCTCGCAGCGTGATTTTCGCAGTTTCGCCCGGCTCGCCGGCCACCAACTGCTGCACGAAGAAGAGGACGGGGCGGTCTACCGCTACTGGCTGCGCAAGGCCTGACGGGCCGCTCAGGCGCGCGGCAGTGCCTGGGCCGCGTCGAGTACCGCCTGGGCGTGCCCGGGTACCTTTACGCCGCGCCACTGCTGGCGCAGCACACCATTGCGGTCGATGAGAAAGGTGCTGCGCTCGATGCCCAGATATTCCTTGCCGTAGAGCTTTTTCTGCTTGATCACGTCGAACAGCTGGCAGAGCTGCTCGTCCTTGTCGCAAATGAGCTCGAAGGGAAAGCCCTGTTTGCTGCGAAAGTTCTCGTGGGTCTTCAGGCTGTCGCGCGAAACCCCGAAAACGAGCGTATCGCATGCGAGAAACTGGTCGTGCAGATCGCGGAAGTCCTGGCCCTCGGTGGTGCAGCCCGGGGTGTTGTCCTTCGGATAGAAGTAGAGCACGACCTGCTTGCCTCGCAGCCCGTCCGGGCTAACCTCGACGCCGCTGGTAGCCTGGGCGGTGAATGCCGGGACAGGTTGGTTCAGTTCGACGGGCATGGGGGCTTCCTCACGGGTTCTGTGGACGCCAGGGCTCGATCAGCGCGTCGAGATTCATGGCGTCGGCGAAATCGAGAAACTGATCGCGCAGCCAGCTGATCTGCGTACCGGCCGGCAGAGTCACCGTCAGCGTCGCGTTGAGCATGGTGCCGCCAGTCTGCGGGGCCTGGTAGGTATCGCAGGTCAGGCTTTCCAGTTCGACGCGGTGGTCGATGAAGAACTGGCAAAGCTCATTGAGGATGTCCGGCCGGTAGGCCGCGCTGACATAGGCGACATAAGGCAGCGCGTTCGGTCGGCTCTCCAGCGGTTCGCTACGCACCACGTTGGCGGTGAAGCCGTGCTTTTTCGACAGCGCGGGCAGGGCGGCTTCCATGCGGGCCAGCGCGTCCCAGCTGCCGGTAACCTCCAGGACCAGCGCGCTGTATTCACCATGCCGGGTGAGGCGAGTGGTGACGACTGCGCAGCGACTCTCGTTGCTCGCGCGGCAAAGAACGTTGGCAAGTTCCATCGGGCTCTTGCCCAGGGCGCTGATCACAAGGAACTGTTCGCGAGGTACGGAGGGGGTGGGCATTACAGCTTTCCTGACGGTGAATCGGCGAATGGTCGGCCGAAAACGGCTAAGGGTAGCGAAAAGCGTCAGTGCTGTGAATGGACGGGGCGCAGGGCCGGGTTCCTGGAGGGCTTTCGCAGGCACGTCCGGCTACTCGCAAAGCGCAATCGAGCCTTGTACCATTACGCCTCTCTTTTTCCGGCAGGAGTGGTTGCATGATTGCGGGCAGTATGGTGGCGCTGGTCACGCCCATGGACGCGCAAGGCGGTCTGGACTGGGATGGCCTGAGCAAGCTGGTGGACTTCCATCTGCAGGAAGGCACCAACGCAATCGTCGCGGTGGGGACCACTGGAGAATCGGCGACGCTTTCGGTCGAGGAACACATCGAGGTCATTCGTCGGGTCGTCGACCAGGTCAATGGACGCATCCCGGTAATCGCCGGTACTGGGGCGAACTCCACCAGCGAGGCCGTGGAGCTGACCGAGAACGCCAAGGCCGCCGGAGCCGATGCCTGCCTGCTGGTCACGCCCTATTACAACAAGCCCACCCAGGAAGGCCTCTACCTGCATTTCAAGCACATCGCCGAGGCGGTGGCCATTCCGCAGATCCTCTACAACGTGCCGGGTCGTACGGCCTGCGACATGCTGCCGGAAACCGTTGAGCGCCTGTCGAAGGTCGCCAACATCATCGGCATCAAGGAGGCCACCGGCGACCTCAAGCGCGGGCAGGAAGTGCTCGATCGCGTCGGCAAGGACTTCCTCGTCTATTCCGGCGACGACCCGACGGCAGTCGAGCTGATGCTCTTGGGTGGCAAGGGCAATATTTCCGTCACCGCCAATGTCGCGCCTCGTGCCATGGCCGACCTCTGTGCCGCCGCGATGGCCGGCGACGCGGCCACGGCGCGCGCGATCAACGAGCGGCTGATGCCGTTGCACCAGAAACTCTTCATCGAGTCCAACCCCATTCCGGTGAAGTTCGCGCTGCACGAGATGGGACTGATGGCCGACGGTATCCGCCTGCCGCTCACCTGGCTCAGCCCGGCTTGCCGGGAGCCGCTGCGCCAGGCGATGCGCCAGTGCGGCATCCTCGCCTGAACAGATAAGGGAATATTGATGAAGCGACTGGCCGGACTCTCGACTCTTGCCCTGATGATTTCCGCCACCAGCGGTTGCGGTTGGCTGTGGGGCGACGATGGGTATTTTCGTGATCGCGGCAGCGATTATCTGCAGGCGCATCAGGTGCCGCCCATGCAGGTGCCGGCGGGGCAGCAACTGCGCCCGCTCGACCCGCTGCTGCCGATTCCCCACCAGGTGGCCGATAGCCGCGCCGCCGGTAAATACGACGTGCCGCGTCCGCAGCCGCTGCAGGGCGCGATCCAGACCAGCGATTTCAGCGTGCAGAGCTCCGAGGGCGGCCGTTGGCTGGTCGCGCTGCGCAGCCCGGCTCAAGTCTGGGCGGCGACCCGGCAGTTCTTTACCGACAACGGCTTCGCCATCGATGAGGAGCGGCCACAAACCGGCGAGTTCTCCACCGCCTGGCAGAAGGGCTCGGAAATCAACGCCGCGTTGGCGCGCAGCCTGGGCGTCCAGGATGGCGAAGCCCGTGTACGTGTACGCATCGAACCGGGTGTGCAGCGCAACACCAGCGAGATCTTCGTCCTCGCGCTGCAACGCGACAGTGGCAGCACAGCCGATCCGGCATGGCCGGAAGCCTCCGTCAACGCCGAACTGGATCGCGCCCTGCTCGACGAGTTGCAGACCGCGCTCAGTCGCAGCGCTGACGAAGGCGGCTCGGTATCGCTGCTCGCCGAGCGCGACTACGATGCCCCGAGCCGTGTCGCCCTGACTGCCGATGGCAGCGGCAACCCGATGCTGACCCTGGACACCGATTTCGATCGTGCCTGGTCGAGCATCGGCCGCGCACTGCAGGCTGCCGACATCAAGGTCGACGACCTCAATCGCAGCCTCGGGGTCTACTACGTGAACCTGGCCGAAGGCGCCGATCGGCCGGACGAGAAGCCAGGCTTCTTCTCCCGTCTGTTCTCGAGCAAGCCGGACCAGGAGGAGATCGACGCGCGCGCCGAGCGCTATCAGGTGCGCCTGACTCGTGCCGGTGAGCAGATTCTCGTCACGCTGGACCGCAACATCGATACCGTTGCGCCAGCCGAGGTAGCACGTCGCGTGCTCGAGCGGCTCAAGGAAAACCTCGGCTGACCTGGCGCGCGGGCGCAAACCCAGGGGTGACGGCGCGCTGGCCTCGTCACCCTTATCTCTTCGAAACAAGGCGTCGGCCTGCAGCGCGGTGATGCTGCCGAATGGCGCGTCTAGGTGGAAATCGACCATGAGTACCCCGACCAATCTCAGCCTGAACAAGCTCTATTCGGGCAAGGTGCGCGATCTCTACGAGGTAGATGGCCAGCGCATGCTGATGGTTGCCAGCGACCGCCTGTCCGCGTTCGACGTGATCCTGGCCGAGCCGATCCCGGATAAAGGCAAGATTCTCACCGCAATCTCGAATTTCTGGTTCGACAAGTTCAGCACGCTGGTGCCCAATCATTTCACCGGAGACCGGGTCGAAGACGTGGTGCCTGCCGCCGAGCTGCCCCTGGTCGAAGGGCGTGCCGTCGTGGCCAAGCGCCTCAAGCCCGTTGCGGTGGAGGCGATCGTACGTGGCTACCTCGCTGGCTCCGGCTGGAAGGAATACCAGAAGAGCGGCACGGTCTGCGGCATCGCCCTGCCAGCCGGTCTGAAAGAGGCGAGCAAACTGCCGGAGCCGATCTTCACGCCTTCGACCAAGGCTGCGGTGGGCGACCACGACGAGAACATCTCCTTCGAAGAGTGCGAAGCCATCATCGGCAAGGAACTGGCCGCACAGGTACGCGACACCTCCATTGCGTTGTACCGCGCCGCTGTCGAGTACGCCGCCACGCGCGGCATCATCATCGCCGACACCAAATTCGAATTCGGCCTCGATGAGCATGGCACCCTGACCCTGATGGACGAGGTGCTCACGCCCGACTCCAGCCGCTTCTGGCCGGCTGACAGCTATGAAGAGGGCAAGAACCCGCCAAGCTTCGACAAGCAGTTCGTCCGCGACTGGCTGGAGTCCACCGGCTGGAACAAGGAGCCGCCGGCCCCGGCGTTGCCGGCCGAGGTTGCACAGAAGACCGCCGACAAGTACCGCGAGGCGCTTACCCGACTCACCGCTTGAGCCCATGCCGCAACCCGCTGAAAAAAGGCGGAAAAAGTGTGCTTGGGGGTTCGACAAATCGACCTGAGCTGCTATGATGCGCGCCGCTGGAGAGATGCCGGAGTGGTCGAACGGGACGGATTCGAAATCCGTTGTATCCGCAAGGGTACCTAGGGTTCAAATCCCTATCTCTCCGCCATTACACATAGCCTAAGCCCCTGAAATTCGTAGAGTTTCGGGGGCTTTTGCTTTTCTGGACTGCGCGGTGGGCTTGCAGGGGCGGTTAGAAGAGGCCGCTGGCCAGATAGGCCGAGACGGCGGCCATCAGCAGGCCCAGCAGCACCAGCAATCCGTCGCGGGTGGTAAGGCCGATGCCGATGAGGCCGATGGCGGCGAAGGGGCCGCTGCTGGCGAAGGGAATCAGTTCCAGCGGCGGCACGGAAGCGGCCAGCACCAGGCAAAGCAGTGCGAGCAGGCGGCTGGCGTTGCGGTTGGTGGCCCAGTGCAGGCGGGGTCTGATCAGCTTGTCCAGCCAGCGGATCACCGGGCGCAGCTTGCACAGGCCGCGCTCGAGCTTGTCGCCGGCGACCTTGCGCCGGGTGAGCAGGTCCGGCAGCCAGAGGTGTTTGCGGCCGAACAGCATTTGCAGCGCGAACAGGGCGACGATCACCGCCAGCAGCGTCGGCAGGCCGGGAATGCCGCCGACCGGGCTGATCTCGACAAGCGCCGGGACGAACAGGAAGGGGCCGAAGCTGCGCTGGCCGACCTCGTCCTGAATGTCGGCAACCGATACCTGCTCGCGCTCGCGGCCGAGCCGGATCAGGCCCTCGACGAGGCCCTGCAGCTCTTCGTGCGGTTGATCGGCCATGATCAGGTCCGCTCCGGGAGTCAGGCGCTGCCGGGGTATTGCGCGTCGCGCAGCAGGCCGGCCAGGTGCAGGGCGTTGCGCGCCATGCTGCGGGTGGTCTGCTGCACCTTGTCCGGCGTCTGCGGCAGATCCTTGAAATCCTGGCCCTGCATGGCTTCGCCGACCCAGTAGGTCACCGCGTTCGGCGCCAGGCTGAAGCCCAGATCGTTGAGGCCCTGGAAGATCTCGGCCGAGACGTGGTGTGCGCCGTCCTCGTTACCGACGACCGCGGCGCAGGCGACCTTGCCGAAAGAGGGCATGCGCCCGGCGTCGTCAGTCTCGCCGAGAAAGGCATCGAGCCGCTCCATTACCCGCTGGCAGATGCTCGAGGGATGGCCGAGCCAGATCGGCGTGCCGAGGATGAACACATCGGCGGCGAGAATACGGCGACGCAGTTCCGGCCAGTCGTCGCCGGCGCCTTCGTCGGAAGTCACACCGGGCTTGATGTTGAAGTCGGCCGCGCGCAACAGCTCGCCGTAGGCACCGAGGTCGGCGAAGGCGCCGAGCGTCTGGCGCAGCAGCAATTCGCAGGAAGAGTCGGCGGGCGAAGGTTTGAGCGTGCAGTTGAGGGCAAAGACCGAAAGCGTCATGGGCGGCTCCTGGCTGTGAGGTTGCGAGGGCGTTCGTTCTAGGGACACCCCGTTGCCACTGCCCGCTCAGGGCGCTGGACGAACGGGCCATCAGACCGGGGCGCGGGTCAGCAGGTCCAGCAGGGTCAGCAACAGCAGCAGGAACACGAAGAACCAGGCTGCCAGCGCACACAGCCGCAACAGCGGACTTTCGTCCTGCAGGCGGGTGAAGCCCAGGAGCACGCCGAGCGCCTGCGCGCCGGCCAGCAGCATGATCAGGATGTCCCGGTACGGCAGGCGGCTGGTGGCCAGGGCGATGCTGACGCCAAGCAGCGCCAGCAGCCCCAGGTAGCTCAGCAGGCGCGCGCTCATGCCGGTCTCCCGACCAGATAGAGCGACGGGTAGAGCAGGATCCAGATCACATCGACCACATGCCAGTAGTGCGAGAACGCCTCGAGCAGGGTGATGCGCTCGGGCAGCGGCAGTCGGCCGCGGCGCTGGCGTACCCAGAACAGCAGGCCGAGGCTGAGCGCGATGATCACGTGCAGGGCGTGCAGAGCGGTGGCGATCAGGTACAGGTTGAAGAACAGCTGCGCGCCGGTCTGCTGCAGCGGCGAAACCTGCCAGGGCATGAGCTGCTCGCGGTACTCGGCAAAGTATTCGTAGCCTTTGAGCAGGAGAAAGGCGCCGGCCAGGATGACCGCCGTCAGCAGCAGCCGGCGCGCCCGCCGCGCCTGGCCGTCACGGGCCTCCACGACCGCCAGGGTAATCGCCAGGCTGCTGGTCAGCAGCAGCACGCTGTTGAACCCGGCGAGCCAGTAGTGCAGATGCCCGACGGTTTCGCCGACCCCGCCCGGGTGCGCCGTGCGCGTATACCAGATCACCACCAGCAGGGCGCCGAACATCATCAGCTCGGTCGCCAGAAAGGCCCAGGTGCCCAGGTGCGCCGTTTCGTGCTGCTGGCCGTGGGTCTGGAACTGCTCGGTGATCGGGTATTCAACCTTTGCCATGGGTCGCCTCGGGCGGGTAGTCGTAGGCCTCGAAGTCCACCAGCGGGATCGTCTCGAAATTGTGCTTGGGCGGTGGCGACGGCACGTGGCGCCATTCCAGCCCGGCTGCATCCCAGGGGTTGTCCGGGGCCTTTTCGCCGCGGTACAGCGACCACAGCAGATAGAACAATGGCAGCGCATAGGCCACCCCGAGCACCAGCGCGCCGCAGGATGAGAGGATGTTCAGCACGCCGAATTCCTCCGGGTAGGCGTGATAGCGGCGGGGCATGCCGAGATAGCCAAGGATGAACTGCGCAAAGAAGGTCAGGTTGAAGCCGAAGAAGATCATCACCGCGGCGATCCGCCCCCACAGCTCCGGATACATCCGCCCGGTGATCTTTGGCCACCAGAAGTGCAGCGCGCCGAAATAGCCCGCCACCGCCGCGCCCACCATGATGTAGTGGAAATGCGCCACGACGAAGTAGGTGTCGTGCACGTGCAGGTTGGCCGCCAGCAGGGCGAGGAACAGCCCGGTGATCCCGCCGATCAGGAACAGCCCGAGAAAGGTCATCGCATAGAGAAAGGGCGCATTGATCGTCAGCCGGCTCTTGTACAGCGAGGCGGTCCAGTTGTACGCCTTGATCGCCGACGGGATCGCCACCAGGAAGCTCAGCAGCGAGAAGGCCATGCTGGCGTACATCGACTGCCCGGCGACGAACATGTGATGGCCCCAGACCATGAAGCCGATCACCGCGATGGCGATGCTGGAAAAGGCCACGAAGCGGTAGCCGAAGATGCGTTTGTGCGCCGCCGAGGTGACCAGCTCGCTCATCACCCCCATCGCCGGCAACACCATGATGTAGACCGCCGGGTGGCTGTAGAACCAGAACAGATGCTGGAACAGCAGCGGATCGCCGCCGAGCGAGGGGGCGAACACGCCGATGCCGAACAGGTGTTCCAGGGCGACCAGGGTAAGGGTGATCGCCAGCACCGGCGTGGCCAGCACGAGGATCACCGAAGTCGCGTACAGCGACCAGACGAACAGCGGCAGACGAAACCAGGTCATGCCCGGGGCGCGCAGCTTGTGCACCGTGGCGATGATGTTGATAGCGGTGAAGATCGACGAGAAGCCGGTGATGAAGACGCCGACGATCACCGCCACCACATGACCGTTGCTGAACATCGTCGAGTAGGGCGTGTAGAAGGTCCAGCCAGTGTCGACCCCGCCGGCGACCAGCGCATAGAGGGTGAACAGCCCGCCGGCCACCAGCAGGTACCAGCTGGCCAGGTTCAGCCGCGGGAAGGCCATGTCGCGCGCACCGACCATGATCGGTACGAGGAAATTGCCGAACACCGAGGGAATCGAGGGAATCAGGAAGAACCAGACCATGATCACGCCGTGGATGGTGAAGGCCCGGTTGTAGCCGTCGGCGGTCAGCAGGTCGCCGTCGGGCGTGACCAGTTCGATGCGGATCAGGCTCGCCGCCAACCCTCCGACGACGAAGAAAAAGGTCACCGCCAGCAGATAAAGCACCGCGATGCGCTTGTGATCGGTGGTCAGCAGCCAGGAGAGGATGCCGTGCTCGGCTTCCAGGTAGCTCGGCGCGCGGACGGCCTTGATCTCGCTCATGGGCGGCTCCGTTTCGGGGGAATGATGGCCTGCTCCTCGCCCAGCGACTGGATGTAGGCGGTCAGGCGCAGCACCGCGTCCTCATCGAGGATCCTGGCGTAGGTCGGCATGATCGGCTCGAAGCCGGCGACCACCTGCTTGCTCGGCAGCATGATCGAGTCGCGGATGTAGACGGCGTCGGCGACCACCTCGTCGCCGTCGGCCAGGGCCACTCGGCGGCCGTAAAGGCCCTGTAGCAGCGGGGCGCGGGTCGCCGAGCGCTCGCTATGGCAGCCGCTGCAGCCGAACTGGCGGAACAGCGCGGCGCCCTGCTCGGCGAGGCTGCCGTCGGTGGCCGCCTGCTGCAGCCACTGCTGGTAGGCCGCCGGCGGCTGGATGACCAGCTGCGCGGTCATGCCGGAATGGTCGGTGCCGCAGTATTCGGCGCAGAAGCCGTCGAAGCGGCCGATCCTGTCGGCGCGGAACCAGAGCTCGGTGTAGCGCCCCGGCAGGACGTCCTGCTTGATGCGCAGCGCAGGGAAGAACAGGCTGTGGATCGCATCCTCGGAGATCATCACCAGCTTGACCGGCCGGTCGGCCGGCACGTGCAGAGTGTTGATCTCGCGCTGGCCGCCGGGGTGCTGGAACTTCCACATCCACTGCTTGGCGGTGACGCGGATTTCCAGCGCATCGGCCGGTGGCACGCGCGCTTCGTAGAACAGCCGCGCGGAGAGCAGGAACAGCACCATGGCACCGATGAAGGGCAGCACGATCCAGGTGGTTTCCACCTTCCAGTTGCCTTGCGACTGATGGTGCCGCGGTACGTCGCGGCCGGCGCGGTAACGCAGGGCGAAGAGCACCAGGCAGAAGAACACCGGCAGCACGAACAGCCCCATCAGCAGGGTGAACACGGTGATCAGCCAGTCCACGTCGCTGGCATGCTGCGAGGCGGACGCCGGCCACAGGCGCAGGAAGCCCTCGAGGATCATGGCCGACGCCCCCCTCGCTCGCGGCGCAGGTTGAACAGGATGAAGCCGCCGAGCAACAGCACCGTGGCGCCGCCGCCCAGTTGCAGGGCCTCGATTACCAGGCTGCTGTAGCCGCCGGTCTTCGGGTCGTAGTGGTAGCAGAGCAACAGCAGCTGGTCGGTGAAATCGCCGACGCGGCCCTGGCCGGCCTCGAGCAGCGCCAGGCGCAGGTCGTCCGGCTGGTAGCCCAGACCATAGAGCCAGCGCGACAGGCGCCCGTCGCGGCTGAGCGCGGCGACCGCAGTGACATGGGCGTACTCGCCGCTTTTCTCGTCGTAGGCGTAGCGAAAGCCCAGTGCCTCGGCCAGCGCCGAGCTGGCCGCCGCCGAGCCAGTGAGCAGATGCACGCCCGGCGAGTCGGCCAGCGCCGGCCAGCGGCGCGCCAGCTTGGCCTGCTCGGCGCGGGCGTCGGCCGGCGTTTCGTCCGGGTTGAAGCTGAAGGCCACCAGTTCGTAGTCCTCACCGGCGCGGTAGGGCAGGCCGTCGAGCATCTGCAGCAGCGAGGCCAGCTGGCTGCCGCAGACATTCGGGCAGGTGTAGTACAGCGGCAGCAGCAGCACCGGCCGCTTGCCGAACAGCTCGGCCAGGCGCCGCTGGCGGCCCTGCTGGTCGGTAAAGCGCAAGTCCAGCGGGACCTGCGCGCCGGGCCGGGCCTCGATGCCGCTGACCTCGAACGGATCGAAGGGGGCCTCGGCGTACGACAGCGAGCTGACGAGCAGGAGCAGCACGACCAGCAGCAGGCGCGGGTCAGTCATGGCCAGGTTCCTCGTCGCTCGCGTCGGCCTCTGGCCAGCCCTCGCGCGCCAGCCGTGCCATGGCCTCGTCGATGGGCAGGTGCGCCAGGCCGGCCTGTCGGTCGACCCAGCCGAGCGTCTGCAGGCGCCGCCGGGCAGCCGCCAGCACCGCCGGCGCGGCGACCTGCGCTGCAGCGTCCAGGTTCGGGATTGCCGGGCGGAAGGCCGAGGCTTCGCGCGGTGTGGGCGGCTGCTCCGGCTCGTGCTGGGCGTAAAGATGCAGCAGCAGGGCGACGCCGCCGAGGCTCAGGCCCAGCCCCACGGCAATGATCAGACCTGCCAGCAGCACTCGCGGCACGCTGGCATCCTGCGGCTCGTAGCCCAGTTCGCGGGCGCGTGGGTCAACCTCGGCCATGCTCGCCTCCGATCAGGGGCCAGGCAGGCCGCAGCACCAACAGCCAGGCCAGCGTCAGCAGCGCGCCAAGGCTCCAGAGCAGCAGCGGCGAATGCTCGGCAAAGGCCGGCAGCACCCACCAGAGCAGCTCCAGCTGGCCGAGCAGCAGGGTGGTGATGGCCACGCCCTGCAATGCACCGCTGCGCTCGCCCAGGGGCAACAACAGCAAGACCAGCGGCAGCAGGCCCTGACCGACGCCCAGCAGCCAGACAACCGCGGCGCCAAAGCCTTCGATGCGGGTCAGATACCAGCGGATCTCTCGTGGCAGGTCGACCGACCAGATGATCAGGTACTGCATGTAGTGCAGATACAGCCAGAGCAGCACGGCCGCGATCAGCAGGCCGCGCAGCACGCCGCGCCGCTCGGCACCGGCGTGCAACGCCAGCAGCACCGCCAGGGCGACCGCCGAGAGCAGCCCGCGGCTCAGGTAGAGCAGCCCGTAGAGGGTCGAGAAGAATTCGGGCTCCAGGCTCATCGCCCAGTCGATCGCCGCGGCCGAACCACTGAGCACCAGCAGCACCAGGCCCGGCCCGACCAGCCGCGGACGGCGCGGCAGCAACCAGGCCAGTGCGCTCCAGAGCGCGACGTAGAGCAGCGTGCGCAGCGTGAACGCCAGCGGTGACAGCCAGACGCCGCGAAAACCCTCTTCGCCTTCCAGCGCCCAGGGGTAGAGCCGGTGCTGGGCCAGCAGCGCCGGCAACAGCAGCAGCCCGAGCAGGGGCACCAGGCGTGCGATGCGCCCGGCGCCTGGCAGGATCAGCCCCTGCCAGCTGCCGCTGACCAGCGGCACCGCCAGCTGGAGCAGCAGGCCACCGATAACCAGCGCCGCCAGGGCGAAGGCCACGGCCAGGCTGGCCGCGGCCAGTGGCGGCCAGAACAGGCCGAGCACGCCGAGCAGCAGGGCCAGTACGGCCGGCCAGGCAAGCATGCGCGGGTTCATGGCCGGCCCTCCAGGCGCCGACGTTGCGCCGTGCTCAGTTGCTCCAGCGGCACGCCCTGGCTGCGCTGCAGCGCGCGCACATAGGCGACGATGGCCCAGCGATCGGCTGGGGGGATGCGGCTGGCGTAGCTGTACATCTGCCCGTAGCCATGGCTGATGACCTCGATGAAATGCCGGTCCGGCGCCTCGCGCAGGCGCGCCGCAGCCAGGTCTGGCGGCTTCGGGAAGCCACGCTGCACCACCACGCCCTTGCCGTTGCCGAGCAGGCCGTGGCACGGCGAGCAGAAGATGTCGAAGCGCTCGCGGCCGCGCTCGAGCAGGGCCCGGCTCATCGGGGGGCGCGTGTACAGGCGGGCCTCGCGGGCCAGATCGCCGCGGGCCACGGTGAAGGCTGGCGGCGCCTGGTTCACTGCTCCGTTGGCGAATACCCTGGTGCTGCCCTGGGCCTTGAGCTTTTCCTGGCGCGCCATGTCATCGCAGCCGGCCAGTGCCAGCAGCATCAGCAGGATGAGAACGCGCATCAGGGTTCGATCTCCGTTACCGAGACCGCCCGCTGCGACAGCCAGAGCAGCGTCGTGCCGGGGTCGAACAGCGGGTCCTCGGCATAGATGCACAGCAGGAAGCGGTCGTCCGAGGCGCGGCGAAAGCTCTCCGCTTCGAACAGCGGGTGGTGCAGCAGCGGCAGGCGGCAGGCCAGCAGCAGGCCGAACACCGCAAACAGGCCGGCGAACAGGATCATCAGCAGAAAGCCGACCACGGCAAAGGCTTGCAGCGCCACCAGCGGGCGGCCGCCGATATCCAGCGGGTAGTCCAGGTTGACGTAGATCTGCAGGCCGAAGCCGGCCAGCGCGCCAAACAGCGCACCGGCCACGCCCCAGCGGATCGGCTCGCGATGATCGTGGCCAAGCAGCGGCTCGATGGCCTCGAGCGGGAAGGGGCTGAACGCCTCCATGTGCCGGTAGCCAGCCTGATGCGCGGCGCGCGTGGCTGCGAGCAGGGCATCGGCATCGGCGAAGTCGGCGAGCAGGCCGAACAGCGGCTTAGCCATCCTCACCTCCGCGATAGCGATGCAGCACTTCCTTGACTTCCATCGCCGAAACCATCGGCACGAAGCGGATGAACAGCAGCAGCGGCACGAGGAACAGGCCGAAGGTGCCGGCCAGCAGCGCCCAGTCCCAGACCGTCGGCAGGTAGGCCTCGCTGCTCATCGACGGCATGTGCGGGTGCGTCTCTGGCGTGACGATGAGCATGTAGCGTTCGCACCACATACCCACCAGCACCGCCGCGCTGACCAGGCAGAGCAGCCGCGGGCGGGTGCGTACCCGGCGGCTCCACAGCGCCTGCAGGATCACTACGTTGCACAGGATCGCCAGCCAGAAGCTCCAGGCGGTGTAGCCACCCAGGCGCGCCTGGGTGACGAGGATCTCGTGGTGCCGCCCGGAATAGAACGCCACGAAGATGTCGGCGACATAGCCGTAGGCGGTCATCAGCCCGGTGGCCAGCAGCAGCTTGCCGAGCATGTCCAGGTGACGTGGGGTGATCAGCGTCTCGAAGTGCAGCAGATGGCGCACGCTGCAGGCGATGATCGCCACCAGCGCGAAGCCGGAAAAGACTGCGCCGGCGACGAAGTAGGGCGGAAACACCGTCGAATGCCAGCCGGACGGGTCGCCGAGCGCGAGCAGGAACGAGTAGCTGCTCGATACCGCGAACACCAGCGGCACCGCCAGCAGCGCGAGGCAGCGATAGCAGCGGCGCCAGCGCACCCAGTGGCTGCCGGCACCGCGCCAGCCAAGCGCGAGCAGGCCGAACACCACCTGCTGCACGCGGCGGGTGGCGCGGTCGCGGGCGCAGGCGAAATCCGGGATCGCGCCGACGTAGAGAAACAGCAGCGAGAACAGGAGGTAGGCCAGCACGGCGAAGAAGTCCCAGGCCGTGGGGCTGCGGAACTGTGGCCAGACGTCCATCGTCGCCGGGTAGGGCGCGCTCCAGTAGAACAGCCAGGGCCGCCCGAGGTGCAGGATCGGAAAGATCCCGGCGCAGATCACCGCCAGCAGCGTCATCAGTTCGGCCAGGCGGTTGAGCGAATTGCGCCAGGGCCGGTCGATCAGCAGCAGCAGGGCGGAGATAAAGGTGCCGGCGTGGCCGATGCCCAGCCACCACATGTAGTTGAGGATCGGCAGCCCCCAGTTGACCGAATTGTTGTTGCCGAAGATGCCGACGCCGCGCAGCAGCAGGTTGCCGACCGCGAGAAAGAACAGCCCGAGCAGGGCGCAGCCGATGGCGAAGGCGACCCACCAGCTGGCGCGATGGCGAAAGTGCAGCGGTGTATCGATGGCCAGCTCGGAGACCGCGCCGAGCGGCAGCTGCGGTGGCAGGAAGTGCGGCGTGTCAGCCATCGCTGCGGCCCTCCGGTGTCTCGTCGGCGGGGAGGCCGTCCTCGAGCGCCGCCAGGTAGGTGGTGCGCGGCCGGGTGTTGAGCTCTTCGAGCAGCGCATAGTGGCGCCGGGTCTCGCGCTGGTAGTGCAGGCCGCTGTCGGCACGTGAGAGATCGCCGAAGATGATCGCCTGGGTCGGGCAGGTCTGCTGGCAGGCGGTCTGCAGTGTCTGGCTGGCAATCGGCCGGTCGCCCATGCGCGCATCGATGCGCGCCTCGCTGATGCGCTGCACGCAATAGGTGCATTTCTCCATCACGCCGCGCCCGCGCACCGTGACGTTGGGGTTGCGCTGCGCCTGCAGCAGCGGCGGGTCGTCGCCGGTCCAGTCGAACCAGTTGAAGCGCCGCACCTTGTACGGGCAATAGGAGCCGCAGGTGCGAGTGCCGATGCAGCGGTTGTAGACCATCTGGTTGAGCCCTTCGGGGCCGTGCACCGTGGCGTTGACCGGGCAGCCCATCTCGCAGGGCGCGTGTTCGCAGTGCATGCAGGGCACCGGCAGAAAGCTCGAACGCGGCGCTTCCGGCGAGCCCTCGTAGTAGTGGTCCACGCGCAGCCAGTGCATGGCGCGACCGGCGGCGACCTGCTCGGCACCGACCACCGGCACGTTGTTCTCCGCCTGGCAGGCGACCACGCAGGCGTTGCAGCCGATGCACTGGTCCAGGTCGATCAGCATGCCCCAGCGGGGTTCGCCGAGCGGGCCGCCAGCCGGCGGCGGCGCGGCCGGCGTGGCCGGATAGAAGGACGGCTGCTCCGCTGCCATGGCCGGTTGCCTGGCGACTTCGCGCGGCAGCCGGCGGGCCGGCGCCTGTTCGGCCTTCATGCTGTGGTGCATCTGGGTGATCGCCAGCGGTACCGCGCCGTCGAGCGGGGCGAGCCGCGCACCTTCGCGCCGCCAGGGTTCGGCGAGGCGGCGAAGCGGGGCGACATCGAAGCCCTGGCCCACCGCCACGCGGCCCATGCGTCGGCGGCCATAGCCGGCGCAGATTTCGAGCACGTCCGGGTGCTGCCCGGGCGCGAGAATCACCGGGCCTTCGATGGCTCCGCCGTCGACCTCGACCCGTACCCGGTCGCCATTGCGCAGACCCAGGCGTTCGGCCTGGCGCGGCGCGATCGCCACCGCATTGCTCCAGGTGAGCTTGCTCAGCGGCCGCGGCAACTCCTGGAGCCAGCCGAGATTGGCGAAGCGGCCGTCCCAGACCGCCTCGTCGGGGCGGATAAGGACCTCGTAGCCGACCGGCGCCTCGACGGCCGGCAGGGCGACGGGCGCAGCCGAGACGGCCACTGGCGTCGGCTGACGGCCCTCGATAAAGCCGCGTTCGAGCGCCGCGCGCCAGGCCGCTTCGTCGAGCGACTGCCAGGTTTCGCGCAGCTGGGCATGGCTGTCCGCCGTCGGCTCGCCGCGCAGCAGCGCGAGCAATTCGCTGGCGCTGCGCGTGGCATGCAGCGGTTCGATCAGTGGCTGCCCGAGGCAGGGCGTGCCGTCGGCGGCGAGGCCGTCGTGCCAGGCTTCCAGCGGGTGGCTGAGCGGCAGGTGCCAGTGGCTGTGCGAGGCCGTTTCGTCGTAGTACTGGCCGGCATGCAGGCACCAGGGCAGTGCTTCCAGCGCGGCCGCGAAGGCGGCCTCGGCAGGCGCCTGGTACGCCGGGTTGCAGTCCAGGGCAAGCAGGCTCTGGACTTCACCGGCGCCGAGCGCCGCGCATAACTGCCCGAGGTCGCCGAGCGGCTGGCCGCCAATCTCGAGCTGTTGCAGCGGCGCGCTGAAGCTCAGGGTGTGGCCGAGGTTGCCCAGCCGATCGTTGAGCCGGTAGACGGCGGCCTGGGTCGCGGCATCGCTGCGTGCACCGGCGCTGATCAGGCAACGCCCGGCATGCGCGCGTAGCGCGGCAGCCATCCGCCGGACCCAGTGCTGCTCGTCGGCGGCCAGCTCCGGCGCCGGGCCATCGTCGATCTCGGCGAGCAATGCGCGCAGCAGGCGGTTCTGTTCGGCGCCATTGGCGATGCGCCGCTCGCTGGCCTTGGCGCCGGTCAGGCTGGGGCAGCTTTCGACGGCGATCAGCAGGGCCTGGCCGCGGCCTTCGGCGGCCGCGCGACGGCGCTCGCCCCAGCGGCTGGCGTGCAGCACCTGCTGCGGGCCGCTGCCGAGCAGGTCGTCCTCGAAACACAGCAGCAGTTCAGCCTTTTCCAGGTGCAGGTGGCGCTCCAGCGGTCGGCCGAAGGCCTGGTCGGCGGCGGCGTAACGGCGCCCCTCGTAGGGCTCGAAGCGATACAGCCGTGCCTGTGGCCAGCGCGCGAGCCAGCGCTCCAGCTCGCGCGCCAGGGTCGGCGAGCTGCTGGCGCCGAGCAGCAGGTGCAGGCCCTGACCGGCGCTGGCATCCCAACGTTCACGCCAGCCGGCGGCCTCGCCGAGAAAGGCTTCCCAGGACGCGTCACGGCCCTTGTAGCGGGGCGCCTGCGAGCGGTCCGGGTCGTACAGCTGGAGGATCGCCGCCTGGGTGATCGCGCTGGCCGCACCCCGGCAGGCCGGATGGTCGGGGTTGCCCTCCAGCTTGGTCGGGCGGCCGGCCTGGGTGCGGCCGAGTACCGGCTGCAGGTAGCCGGCGAAGTCCACCGCGGTGGCGTACAGGCGCGTTTCGCCTGGCACGATGAGTTCGGGCTGTTCGACATAGGGCACCGCGGTCTCCGGTGCCTTGCCGCAGGCCGCCAGGCCGCCGAAGGCGAGCGAGGCGCCCATCAGCTGGAGAAAGCGGCGCCGGTCGAGTTGCGGCGCGACGCTCGGAAACTCGGCTTCGCAGAAGGCCACGAAGCTCGGGTCCTCGGCCAGTTCTTCCAGGCTGCGCCAGTAGGTCGGGCCGCGCTCTTCGGCGAGGCGCCGGCCGATGGCGGCGAAATCGAGCGGGTCGCGGCGGCTCATCGGTGGCAGGTATAGCAGTGGGTGAGTGAGGTCCCGGCGATGCCGTGCTTTTGCATCAGGCGTTCACCGAGGGCACGGCGGTCGCCCTCCGGCTGCCAGTCCATGTCGGTGACGAAGCGCCGCGGGCGCAGGCGCGGCGCCGGGTCGCGGTGGCATTCCAGGCACCATTGCATCTGGAAGCTGTTTTCCCGGCGCATCAGCGGCATGCGGTCGACCCGGCCGTGACACTCGGCGCAGCCGACCCCGGCCTGCACGTGCACACCGTGGTGGAAATAGACGTAGTCGGGCAGCTTGTTGACCCAGTTCCAGCGCAAGGGCTCGTTCTCCGTAAGGCTGCGGCGCACCGGCTCGAGCATCGGCGCGCCGGTCCAGACCTGCGAGTGACAGGACATGCAGGTGTGCGTCGGCGGAAAGCTCGCCGCCGCGGCCTGCTCGACACTGCTGTGGCAATAGCGGCAATCGATACCTAGCTCGCCGGCATGGTGGCGGTGGGAAAACGGCACGGGTTGCTCGATCCTCCAGTTCTGGCCGGTCGAATAGTCCGAACGCGCCAGCACCAGGCCGACCACGAAGATCAGCAGGGCACCGCCGCCGACGCCGAACAGGGCGAGCCGGAACCACATGTCGGCCGAGCGCGAAAAAATCTGTGCCATCACCCTTGTCCAAGCGACATCAGAGTTTTGGGTCGTGTAACAGGATGTGAGTTCACTCGAATGTGCGATCAGCGAATCGGCGCGGCCTGACGACGCGTTGCCGGCAGCCGATTGGCGCGGTGCGGCCCAGGGCTGCGACGTGACGGCCACGCCGGAACTGGTCCGTTGCCTGGCGCAAGCGGCCTGCGCTGAGGGCGCGCGAAACCCGGCGGCCTGGCGTCCGGCTGGTTTACCGGCAAGCGCGATGGACCAAAAAACGCTGAACCCCGCGCGCCGCTGCCCGGTCACTAGAAGGACGTCGCGGGCGATTGCTCCCCGTGGCATGCCTCGGCCCGTTCGCGCGAGGCGCCCGTCCATCGCGCCTGCCGGCCTGCCGGCGGCGCCCTCGCTGGGGGATTGCAGATGGCGCTTGCCATGGCTTTTCAGCACCAGCTCAGAGATCACCGACCTCTTGTCGGCGGCGTGCCGTGCGTCGCGCCAAGGCCACCTGGCAGGTGCCCGCTGCTCGTCCCCGAGCGCTGGCGCCCGAGCTAGGCCGGCGATCGAACGCCTGCGCACGGATGCCGGGGCCAGCCGCCACAGGGATGCCTGTCCACGCAACGACAAGAACAACGGAGGCCTGATGTCAGACTGCACGATCCGCTTCGATGGCAAATCGCTGACCGGCACCGCCGGCGCGCCGCTGATCGATTTTCTCGCCGAACACGACATTCACCTGCCGCACGTCTGCTACCACCGCTCGCTGGGCTCGCCGCAGACCTGCGATGTCTGCTGGGTCGAGCTCGATGGCGAGCTGGTGCGCGGCTGTACGCTGGAAGCCCGCGAGGGGCTCGAGGTCACCAGCCAGGCCGCACGCGCCAGCGCCGCGCGCGAAGAGGGCATGGATCGCCTGCTGGCCAAGCACGAGCTGTACTGCACGCTGTGCGAGAACAACACCGGCGACTGCACCCTGCACAACACCGTCGCCGACATGAACATGCCGGTGCAGCGCTACGCCTTTCAGCGCAAGCCCTACGAGAAGGATCACTCCAACCCCTTCTACACCTACGATCCGGACCAATGCATCCTCTGCGGTCGCTGCGTCGAGGCCTGCCAGAACGTCGAGGTGAACGAGACGCTGTCGATCGACTTCCAGATGGACCCGCCTCGCGTGCTCTGGGACGGCGGCCAGACCATCGCCGGCTCGAGCTGCGTCAGCTGCGGCCATTGCGTCACCGTCTGCCCCTGCAACGCGCTGATGGAAAAGACCATGCAGCCCGACGCCGGGCCTTTCACCAGCCTGCCGCAATCGCTCAAGCGGCCGATGATCGATGCGGCCAAGGCGCTCGAACACACCATCGGCGCGCCGCCGATCACCGCCATCTCGAAAATGGACATGCACTGGCGCCAGCCGGAGATCAAGCGCACCAAGACCGTGTGCACCTACTGCGGCGTGGGTTGCTCGTTCGAGATGTGGACGCGCGACCGCCATATCCTCAAGGTGCAGCCGGTGGTCGAGGCGCCGGTCAACGGCATCTCCACTTGCGTCAAAGGCAAGTTCGCCTGGGACTTCGTCAACAGCGAGCGGCGCCTGACCATGCCGCTGATCCGCGACGGCGGCACCTTTCGCGAGGCCAGCTGGGACGAGGCGCTGGACCTGGTGGCGCGACGCCTGCTGGCAATCCGCGACGAGCACGGGCCGAACAGCATCGGGTTCATCGGCTCGAGCAAGGCGAGCAACGAGGAGGCCTACCTCACGCAGAAGATCGCCCGGCTGGTCATTGGCACCAACAACGTCGACAACTCCTCGCGCTATTGCCAGAACCCGGCGACCAAGGGCCTGTTCCGTACCGTCGGCTATGGCGGCGATGCGGGCAGCATCGCGGACATCGAGCAGGCCGAGCTGGTGGTGATCGTCGGCAGCAACCTGTCGGAAAACCACCCGGTGATCGCCTCGAAGGTCAAGGCCGCGCAAAAGCTGCGCGGGCAGAAGCTGATCGTCGTCGACCCGCGCCGTCAGGAGATGGCCGAGCGCGCCAACCTCTACCTGCGGCCGAATGCGAGCACCGATCTGGTCTGGGCCTCGGCGCTGTCGCGCTATCTGCTGGAACAGGGCCTGGCCGACGAGGCCTTTCTCGCCAGCCAGGTCAACGGGGTCGAGGAATATCGCCAGTCGCTGGCGCCGTTCACCCTGGAGTTCGCCGAGCAGGTGACCGGCATCCCGCGCGCGCAGCTGGTCGAGGCCGCCGAGCTGATCGGTCGCGCCGGCAGCGTCTGCCTGCTCTGGGCAATGGGCATCACCCAGCACAGCCACGGCGCCGACACCAGCACGGCGCTGTCGAACCTGCTGCTGGTCACCGGCAACTATGGCCGGCCGGGTACCGGCGGCTACCCGATGCGCGGGCACAACAACGTGCAGGGGGCGAGTGACTTCGGTTGCCTGAAGAACATGTACCCCGGCTACGAAAAGGTCTCCGACGACGCCGTGCGGGCCAAGTGGGCACGTGCCTGGGGCGTGCCGCCGGAGCAGCTTTCGGGCGAGGTCGGTTCGGACAACTTCCTCATGGTGCAGCAGGCCGACGAGCGCAAGGTGCGCGCGATGTACATCATCGGCGAGGAGACGGCCTTTTCCGACGCTGACAGCCACAACGTGCACCAGGCCTTCGAGAAGCTCGACTTCATGGTGGTGCAGGACGTGTTCCTCAGTCGCACCGCCGAGTTCGCCGATGTGGTCCTGCCGGCCTGCCCGAGCGTGGAAAAGGAGGGCACCTTCGTCAACACCGAGCGGCGCATCCAGCGCTTCTACCCGGCGCTCGAGCCGCTGGGCGACAGCCGCCCGGACTGGCGCATCCTCACCGACCTCGCGGCGCGCATGGGCCATTCCTGGGGCTACACGCATCCGGGGCAGATCATGGACGAGGTGGCCGGCATCGCCGATCTGTTCGCCGGGGTCAGCTACGCGCGGCTCGAGGGCTGGAAGTCGTTGTGCTGGCCGGTGGCCGCCGACGGCCAGGACACGCCGTTGCTGTATACCGACGGTTTCCACACCGACGACGGCAAGGCGGTGCTCTACCCGCTGGAGTGGAAGGCGCCGGCCGAAGGGCCGGACGACACCTTCGACCTGATGGTCGACAACGGCCGCATGCTCGAGCACTTCCAGGGCGACAACCAGACCGGGCAGGGCCTGCGCATGAGTTCGCTGTCACCGCACTGGTTCGTCGAGGTCAGCCCCGAACTGGCCGCCGAACGCGGCATCGGTCAGGGCACCTGGGTGCGCCTCACCTCGCGCCGCGGCGCCGTCGAACTGCCGGCAGTGATCACCGAGCGGGTCGCCGGCAAGACCCTGTTCGTGCCCATCCACCAGGGCAAGCCAGGGCTCAATCTGCTTACCGGCGAACACCACGACCCGGACGTCAACACGCCCGCCTACAAGGAAACCGCGGTGCGCCTGGAGGTCTTGCAGCGCCCGCCGCTGGAGGCACCGCTGCCGCCCGGCAACTTCCGCCACGGCCAGCGCACGCCGAATGCCGGCGTGCCGGTCGAGGTCAAGTGGATGCGCGACGACTATGTCGAGCCGCCTGCCCATGAACAGCATCCGGAGAGTCTCTGATGGCTGAACGTATCGAGAACTATCGGGTCCGCCCACCCAAGATCGGGGCGACCGCCGAGGACGAGCTGAACCAGCTGCTGCAGACGCTGCACGAGCGCGGCATCCTGCGTTTTGCCAATGACCTGGCCGGCTCGCAGGCCGAGGTGATGAAGGTGCTGGTCGACGGGTTGAACAAGCCGGGCACGCTCAATGCCATCCAGAACCTGTCGATTCTCGGCATGGCGCTGTCGCGCATTCCGCCGGAGCAGTTCTACAAGGTGGCCTTTGCCGTGCGCGATGGCCTGTCGACCGTCGCCGGCTACCAGCCCGAGGAGCACGGCAAGGATGCGCCGGGCGTCAGCGGCGCCTACCGGCTGCTGCATGACGACGACCTCTGGCGCGCCATCACGCCGCTGCTCGACGGGCTCAAGGCGTTCGCCCAGGGGCTGGACCGCGAAGTCGACAAGCCGATCAGCGCCTTCAGCGGCAAGTCCAGCGGCTTCTGACCGTTCGTCGTGCCGCGGCGCGCTGCCCGTGCGCTGCGGCGCCGCGCGGGCGCCCGTGGCAGAGCGTTCGCCGGTTTCGCTGACGGGGCGGCTGGCAGGCCGGCCCGCCATGCGGGGGAACTCAGCGGTGGCACGGGGGTCTGTCAGCCCACGGACGTGGCCTGGCCGCCCCTGCGGCTGCCCGCCTTTTTTCATCGCGTCGCCCTGTCCGTGTTCATCGATCCGGCCCGGCCGGCTTGTTTTCCTGCCGGCGCGCCCCTGTGCTGCGCCGGCCTTACTCATTCCAAGAAAGTTATCCATCCGAATGCGCTCTCAATTGCTCAATCACTCCATTGGCCGCCGCTACGCCCGCATGCGGGGCGGGTTGCTGGCCGCGCTCATGGGCGCCAGCCTGCTGGCTGGCACTGCCCACGCCCAGGAAGGTGACAATGCACGCTGGGTCAGCGACCAGCTGACCACCTACGTGCGCAGCGGCCCCACCGATGGCTATCGCATCGTTGGCTCGCTCACCTCGGGACAAAAGGTCGAACTGCTGCAGACCCAGGGCGACTACAGCCAGGTCCGCGGCGAGTCCGGCGACAAGGTCTGGATCCGCAGCGCCGACCTGCAGGAAGTCCCCGGCCAGGCCGAACGCCTGCCGCAGCTGGAGGCCGAGACGACCGAGCTGCGCGAGCAGCTGCGCACCATCGATGACAGCTGGAAGAACCGCGTGCAGGGCATGCAGGAGACGCTCGACTCGCGCAAGGCGCTGATCGACGAACTCGAGGCGCGCAGCCGTGCGCTGGGCGAAGAGCTCGCCGAAGCCCAGGCCGCCCTGCGCGAGGCGCAGGCGCAACTGGGCGACGAGAACAAGCACGTGCTGATGACCTACATGGTCTATGGCGGCAGCATCGCCGGCGCCGGGCTGCTAGCCGGGCTGATCCTGCCGTTGCTGTTCGGCCGCCGTAAGCGCAACGACCGCTGGTTCTGAGGCGACGGGCTCAGCCGGCCGACGGCTGGGCCTGCGCCGACGGTACGGGCTGGAGATACAGCCGCTCGCCGCGCCCGAGGCCGACGAGGCCGGGATGGTCGTGGCCGACTTCCGCCTCGATCGGCTCGGGGTGCCCGGCCAGCCTGAGCGTGACCCGGGTGAGCGCGCCCAGCGGCCGGATGTCCTGGACCTCACTGGCGATGTAGGCCGCCTGAGGCTCGCGCGAAAGCCGCACCTCATGCGGGCGGAACAGCACGCTGCGCCCTTCGTCCAGCTGCAGCCGATTGGCGTCGCCGAGGAAGTGGTAGACGAACTCGCTGGCGGGGTTGGCATACACCTCCGCCGGCGTGCCGATCTGCTCGATCACACCCTTGTTCATCACCACGATGCGATCGGCGACCTCCATCGCCTCCTCCTGATCGTGGGTGACGAACACGGAGGTCAGGTGCACGTCCTCGTGCAGCCGCGCCAGCCAGCGGCGCAGTTCCTTGCGCACCCTGGCGTCCAGCGCGCCGAACGGCTCATCGAGCAGCAACACCTCTGGCTCCACTGCCAGCGCGCGGGCCAGGGCAAT
>ERZ1673962.269-NODE-269-length-42386-cov-56.194538_pt1 | contig 42386 bp, 36 predicted proteins | sample MGYA00580188_ERZ1673962 | MGnify/ENA primary metagenome ERZ1673962 (study PRJEB41334, sample SAMN05608104) | rock metagenome | biome: terrestrial subsurface; feature: shale formation; material: shale | place: USA: Pennsylvania ... | reverse complement strand
CGAACAAGTCGGGGCGTTTGCTTAACCCGCCATCAGTGCGTTTTCACACAGTCTGTGCAAGGGCGGCTTTTTTTATCCTGGCGGCTGAACGGGTCAGCCTTCGTCCGGCGCCTTGTCAGGCCGGGCCGAAGTGCTCTCCTGCCAGCCCCCGCCCAGCGCCTTGAACAGGTTGACCTCGCTGGTCAGCTGCGCCAGACGGTCGCCGATCAGCTGCTGCTGAACGCTGAACAGCTGGCGCTGCGCGTCGAGCACGGTCAGATAGCTGTCCACGCCGGTGCGATAACGGCGCTCGGCGAGGTTGTAGTAGTCCGCGGTGGTCGCCAGCAGATCGCGCTGCGCCTGCACCTGGCGAGTGTAGGTGGCCTGCGCCGCGAGACCATCGGCCACCTCGCGGAATGCGGTCTGGATCGCCTTCTCGTATTGCGCGACCTGGATGTTCTTGCTGAGCTCTGCGTAGTCCAGATTCGCCCGCAACTGGCCGGCGTTGAAGATCGGCACGCTGATGCTTGGCGAGAAGCTCCAATAGCCGGAACCGCCGTCGAACAGACCGGACAGCTCGCTGCTGGCGGTCCCTGCCGCGCCGGTCAGGCTGATGCGCGGGAAGAAGGCCGCGCGTGCCGCGCCGATGCTGGCATTGAGCGCCTTGAGCTGGTGCTCGGCCTGGATGATGTCCGGGCGTTTATAGAGCAGATCGGAGGGCAGCCCGACCGGCAACGGTGCCAACTGGGTACGCTCCAGCCCGTAGCCCGCTGGCAGGTCGGCCGGCAGGCTCTGCCCCAGCAACAGCGCCAACGCGTTGCGGTCCTGCGCCACCAGGCGGGTGTACTGTTCGATGCTCACCCGCGCGGTATCGACGGCGCTACGCGCCTGGCGCAGCTCCAGCGCCGAGGCGACACCGATATCGAAGCTGCGCTGGGTCAGGCCCAGGCTTTCCTCGTAGGTCTTGAGCGTATCGCGGGTGACCTGCAGCAGCGCCTGGTCGGCCTGCAACGTCAGCCAGGCATTGGCGACACTGGCGATCAGGCTGATCTGGGTGCTGCGCTGTGCGGCCTCGCTGGCGAAGAATTCTTCCAGTGCCTGGTCGCGCAGGCTGCGCAGACGACCGAACAGGTCCAGCTCCCAGGAAACGCCGAAGGTGGCGCTGTATTGGCTGCTGATCTCATCGCCGCCGCTCATGCTCAGATCGCCGGGCAAGCGCGTGCGGGTGCCGTCTGCATTGGCGCTGACCGCCGGCAGCAAGTCGGCGCGCTGGATACGGTACAGCGCGCGATAGGCATCGACGTTCAGCGCGGCGGCGCGCAGGTCGCGGTTGTTCTCCAGCGCCACCTCGATCAGCTGCTGCAGTACCGGATCACGGAAGAACTCGCGCCAGCCAAGCGCCTGCGCCCGAGCCTCGGGGGATGCCTTCGAATAGGCCTCGCCCTGCGGCCAGTCGGCCGGTGCCGGCGCATCCGGACGCTGATACTCGGGAATCAGCGAACAGCCCCCTAGCGTCGCCAACAGTGCCAGACTCAACAGGGACTTGTTCACGATGAGCTCTCCTGCGCGCCTTTCTCGGCGGGCTTCTTGCGATCAAACAGGCTGGCGATCAGTACGTAGAACAGCGGAATCCAGAAGATCGCCAGGACCAGCGCCGACAACATGCCGCCGATCACACCGGTGCCGATGGCATGCTTGCTGCCGGAACCTGCGCCGCTTGCGATGGCCAGCGGGACCACCCCGAGAATGAAGGCCAGCGAGGTCATCACGATCGGCCGCAGTCGCATCCGGCAGGCTTCAGCAGCCGCATCCACCAGGCTCATGCCCTGCTCGTGCAAAGCCTTGGCGAACTCGACGATGAGAATCGCGTTGCGCGCCGAGAGACCGACGGTGGTCAGCAGGCCGATTTGCAAGTACACGTCATTGCTGAGCCCGCGCCCATAGGTGGCCAGCAGCGCGCCGACGATGCCGAGCGGCACCACCAGCATGACCGAGAAGGGTATCGACCAGCTCTCGTAGAGCGCCGCCAAGCAGAGGAACACCACCAGCAGTGACAGTGCATAGAGCGCAGTGGACTGGGAACCCGCCAACCGCTCCTCATAGGACAGCCCGGTCCAGGCGATCCCGATGCCCGTAGGCAGCTGTGCCGCGATCTGCTCGACCTCCGCCATCGCCTCGCCCGAACTATAGCCGGGCGCGGCGGCACCGAGCATTTCCATCGCCGGTACGCCATTATAGCGCGCCAGCTTCGGCGAACCGTAGACCCATTCGCCGGAGGCGAAGGCGCTGAATGGAACCATTTGCCCGTCGGCGTTGCGCACATACCACTTGTCCAGGTCCTCCGGATTCATCCGTGCATCCGGATGGCCCTGCATGTATACCCTTTTCACTCGGCCGCGATCGATGAAGTCGTTGACGTAGTCGCTGCCCCAGGCGATCGACAGCGTCTGGTTGATGTCCGACAACGACACCCCCTGCGCGCGCGCTTTCTCGTCATCGACGGTCAGCTTGAACTGCGGCTCGTCACGCAGCCCGTTGACGCGCACCCCGGTCAGCTTGGGGTTCTGTCCAGCCAGTTGCAGGAACTGGTCGCGCGCCTGGCTGAGCACCTCGTGGCCAACGCCGGCACGGTCCTGCAAGAAGACGTTGAAGCCCGTCGCGGTGCCCAGCTCCATCACTGCCGGAGGGGCATAGGCGAATGCCAGGGCATCACGCAAGCTGAAGAAGTACCTCTGGGCGCGCTGGGCCAGATCGAACACGCCCTGGCCTTCCCCGCCCCGCTCTTCCCAGGGCCTCAGGGCGATGAACGCCAGGCCGGAATTCTGCCCGCGACCGGCGAAGTTGAAGCCACTGACGGTGAATACCGAGCGCACTACATCCTTCTCCTGATTCAGCAGGTATTCACGCATCTGCCGCAACACCTCATTGGTCCGCTCCGCCGTGGAACCGGCTGGGGTCTGCACCTGGGCGTACAGCACGCCCTGATCCTCGTCCGGTAGGAAAGACGTCGGAATCCGGGTAAAGGCCCACACCATCACGCCGACGATCACCAGGTACATCAGCAGGTAAGGGGCCTTGTGCCGGACCACGGCCCTGACGCCGCGCTCGTAGCTGCCGACGCTGCGCTCGAAATTGCGGTTGAACCAGCCGAAGAAGCCGCGCTTCTCGTGGTGCTCGCCTTGGGCGATCGGCTTGAGCAGCGTGGCGCAAAGCGCCGGAGTGAAGACCAGCGCCACGAGCACAGAAAGCGACATGGCCGAGACGATGGTGATCGAGAACTGCCTGTAGATCACCCCTGTAGACCCGGGGAAGAACGCCATCGGCAGGAATACTGCCGAGAGCACCAGGCCGATGCCGACCAGCGCCCCCTGGATCTGCCCCATCGACTTGCGGGTCGCCTCCACCGGCGACAACCCATCCTCGCGCATCACCCGCTCGACGTTCTCCACCACCACGATGGCGTCGTCCACCAGCAGGCCGATGGCCAGGATCATGGCGAACATGGTCAGCGTGTTGATGCTGAAGCCGAACGCGGCAAGGATGCCGAAGGTACCGAGCAGCACCACCGGCACCGCCAAGGTTGGAATCAGCGTCGCGCGCAAGTTCTGCAGGAACAGGTACATCACCAGGAAGACCAGGACGATGGCCTCGAACAGTGTTTGCACCACCCCATGGATCGACTCGGAAATCACCGGCGTGGTGTCGTAGGGATAGTAGACCTTGAGGCCCTCCGGGAAGAACGGCTCGAGCTCGGCGATGGTCTGGCGCACGCCCTGGGCGGTATCGAGCGCGTTGGCGCCGGTGGCCAGCCTGATGCCGATACCGGCGGCCGGCCTGCCGTTGTACTCGGAGCTGACCGAGTAGTTCTCGCCACCGAGCTCGACGCTGGCGACGTCACCCAGGCGTACCTGGGAACCATCACTGTCGACCTTGAGCAGGATGTTGCTGAACTGTTCGGGTGTCTGCAGGCGCGTCTTGCCGATGATCGTGGCCGTCAGTTGCTGACCCCGCACAGCCGGCAGGCCGCCCAGCTGGCCCGCGGAAAGCTGTACGTTCTGCGCCTCGATTGCGTTCTGCACGTCAATCGGCGTCAGGGCGTAGTTGTTCAGCTTGGCCGGATCGAGCCAGATGCGCATGGCGTACTGCGAACCGAATACCTGGAAGTCGCCGACGCCCTTGGTTCGCGCCACCGGATCCTGGATGTTCGACACGATGTAGTCGGCCAGGTCGTTGTTATTCAGCCGGCCATCCTCGGATACCACCGCCACCACCATGAGGAAGTTGCGCACGGACTTGGTCACGCGGATACCCTGCTGCTGCACCTCCTGCGGCAGCAACGGGGTCGCCAACTGCAGCTTGTTCTGCACCTGCACCTGGGCGATATCGGGGTTGGTGCCCTGGTCGAAGGTGACAGTGATTTCCATACTGCCGTCGGCGTTGCTCGCAGAGGAGATGTAGCGCAGGCCGTCGATACCGTTGAGCTGCTGCTCGATCACCTGAACCACGGTGTCCTGCACGGTCTGCGCGGACGCGCCCGGATAGGTGACCGAGATCGCCACGGCGGGCGGGGCTATGTTGGGATACTGACTGACCGGCAGCGAGAGAATGGAAAGCCCCCCCGCCAGCATGATCACCAGCGCGATCACCCAGGCGAAGATCGGCCGGTCGATGAAGAATCTGGACATGAACTCGCTACCCCTTATTAGCCTTCTGCGCCCTGGTCAGCAGGCGCCGCGCCGGTGCGCGGCTCCACATTGGTGGCCGGAACGGCGTTGACCTCGACGCCGGGCCTGATGAACTGCAGGCCTTCGGTGATCACGCGATCGCCAGGCTGCAGGCCTTCTTCGACCAGCCAGCGGTTGCCGACGGTGCTGCGGACCTTGAGGGTGCGGACTTCGACCTTGTTCTCGGCGTTGACCAGCATGGCGGTCGCCTCGCCCTTGGCATTGCGGGTAACGCCTTGCTGGGGCACCAGAATGGCCTCTTGCTTCAGGCCAGCGATGAGCTGCGCATGGACGAACATGCCAGGCAGCAATAGACGGTCGGGATTCGGGAAGGTCGCGCGCAGGGTGACCGACCCCGTACCCGGGTCGACCGACACCTCGCTGAACTCGAGGGTGCCCTCATGGCCGTACTGGCTGCCGTCCTCTAGGGTGAGCGTGACCTTGGCGGCGTTGTCACCTGCCCTCTGCAACCGGCCCTGCTCGAATTCGCGCCGCAGCGCCAACAGATCGCGCGCCGGCTGGGTCACGTCCACGTAGATCGGGTCGAGCTGGTGGATGGTCGCCAGCTCCTGAGCCTGGCCGTTGTTGACCAGGGCACCCTCGGTCACGAATGATCGCCCGATGCGGCCGGAAATGGGCGCCAGCACCTTGGTGTAGCGCAGGTCGATGCGGGCGCGCTCGACGTCCGCCTCGGCCTGCAGATTGGCGGCACGCGCCTCGTCGTAGGCCTGGCGGCTGACAGCCTGGTCCTTCACCAGGTCGGCGTAGCGGACAGCCAGCGACTTGCTGGAAGCCAGGCTGGCCTGGGCACTCTTCAGGGTTGCCTCGTACACCGCCGCATCGATCTGGTAGAGCTGCTGCCCGGCCTTGACCTCGCTACCCTCGGTGAACAGGCGCTTCTGGATGATGCCACTGACCTGCGGACGAACCTCGGCGATGCGGAAGGCGCGGGTACGGCCGGGCAGCTCGGTGGTTACCGCGAACGGCTCCGCCTGCAGGGTCACGACGCCCACGGTGGGCTTCTGCTGCGCCGGGGGCGCTGCTTCTTCCTGACAGCCGGCCAGGAAAACAGCCACGGCGAGAATGGACATCAGGGCAGCACTGGCTGACTTGATTGGCATGGAAAGACCTCTTGAAGACCTGGCAGGCGGGAATGAGCCACAGCGCGACGCAGGCGCTGCGCACAGCGGACCGGAATATACTTACATCCATGACCGTCTGTAAACCGCCAAGGAGTCATCGCGTGAGCATAAAATGTTGCGAAACATTCGCAACGAGCGCAGCGCGGTTGCCCGCGTTTGGATTCGCATCGTCCCAACACAGAACGCCGGTGGCGGCCGGCGTCCGCGCTTCACACGTCTGGGCTTACTTGCGCACGCCTTCGACCGAGATGATCAGGTCGACGGTCTGCGACGCCGGCCCCAGGTCCATCTTGATGTCGAAGTCCTTGAGGGTCAGGGTTGTGCTGCCCTCGAAACCGGCGCGGTAGCCGCCCCAGGGATCGTCGCCCTCCCCGATGAACTTGGCCGCGATCACCACCGGCTTGGTCACACCGTTAAGGGTCAGATTGCCGGTGATATCGGCGGTGCCTCCACCAGTGGACTTCACCGATGTCGATTCGAAGGTGGCCGTCGGGTGCTTGGCGACATTGAGGAAGTCATCGCTGCGCAGATGCTTGTCGCGCTCGGCATGATTGGTGTCGACGCTGGCGGTCTTCAGCGTGACGTTCACCTTGCTCTGCTCCGGCTTGGCCGCATCGAAGCTGAAGCTGCCGTCGAAATCCTTGAAGGTGCCCCAGAGCCAGCTGTAGCCAAGGTGGCTGATCTTGAAGTTGACGAAGGCGTGCTGGCCTTGCTTGTCGATGGCGTAATCGGCGGCGAATGCCTGGCCGCCGACCAGGGCCGAGCCGAGGACCAGCGCTGCGAGCGTTTTCTTGAGCATCAATGACTCTCCTATCGGGGTGATTAATCGGTGCTGCGACCGAGCATGCGCATCAGCGTCGCGTCGCGATCGATGAAATGGTGCTTGAGCGCGGCGAGGGCATGCACGACGGCGAGGATCACCAATGCCCAGGCGGCATACTCGTGAACCAGCCCGGCGCGATCGGCCTGGTCCGCAATGGAGGTGATAAGCGCCGGCACGTCGAACAGGCCGAACACACCGATCGGCCGGCCGTCGGCCGTGGAAAGCAGATAACCCGAGACCATCACCACGAACAGCCCGAGATAGAGCAATCCATGGCCGAGCCTGGCGGCCGTTCGGGTCAGGCGGCCCTGGCTGGCCAGCGGTGCCGGTGCCGGGCTGACGAAGCGCCAGAGCACCCGCAGCAGCATGACCAGCAGCAACAGGATGCCGATACTCTTGTGCAGGTCCGGTGCGGTGCGGTACCAGCTGCTGTAGTAGTTCAGCCCGACCATCCAGAAACCCAGGGCAAACAGACCGAATACCGCCACGGCCACCAGCCAGTGCAACGCGATACTGGTCAGCCCGTAGTGCGTGGAAGAGTCGCGCCAGCGCATCGAATCCATCCTTCAATTTCGAGGACTAGAAGCCTAGCCGGTTACCTATCGGAATGGAGCGCATTTTTTGTTTTGAAACATCGAGCAAACCGATGAGTATCCCCATCGAGACGCAACCGCCAGTTCTGCTAGGCTGCGCAACTCACCGCGCAAGGAGTCACCATGAGCCTGAACGACAGCTGGATGCAACGCGACCTCGCCGTACTCTGGCACCCCTGCACCCAGATGAAGGACCACGAACAGCTACCGCTGATTCCCATCCGCCGCGGTGAAGGCGTGTGGCTGGAGGACTTCGACGGCAAGCGCTACCTGGACGCGGTCAGTTCCTGGTGGGTCAATGTGTTCGGCCATGCCAATCCGCGCATCAATCAGCGCATCAAGGACCAGCTCGACCAGCTCGAGCACGTGATGCTCGCCGGCTTCAGCCATCAGCCGGTGGTGGAGCTGTCGGAGCGCCTGGTCGCCTTGACGCCGGCCGGCCTGGAGCGCGTGTTCTACACCGACAACGGCTCCACCGGCATCGAGGTGGCGTTGAAGATGAGCTTCCACTACTGGCGTAACAGCGGCCGCGAGCGCAAGCAGCGCTTCGTCACGCTGACCAACAGTTATCACGGCGAAACCGTGGCCGCCATGTCGGTGGGCGACGTGGCACTGTTCACCGACACCTACAAGCCACTGTTGCTGGATACATTCAAGGTGCCGAGCCCGGACTGCTACCTGCGGCCCGAGGGCGTCAGCTGGGAAGAACACTCGCGGCAGATGTTCGCGCACATGGAGCAGACCCTGGCCGAACATCACCAGGACATCGCCGCAGTCATCGTCGAGCCGCTGATCCAGGGTGCTGGCGGCATGCGCATGTACCACCCGATCTACCTCAAGCTGCTGCGCGAGGCCTGCGACCGCTACGAGGTGCACCTCATCCACGACGAGATCGCCGTCGGCTTCGGGCGCACCGGCACCATGTTCGCCTGCGAGCAGGCCGGCATCACGCCGGACTTCCTCTGCCTGTCGAAGGCGCTGACCGGCGGTTATCTGCCGATGGCCGCCGTACTGACCACAGACCGGGTCTATCAGGCGTTCTACGACGACTACGAAACCCTGCGCGCATTCCTGCACTCACACACCTACACCGGCAATCCACTGGCCTGCGCCGCCGCGCTGGCGACGCTGGATATCTTCGAGCAGGACAACGTCATCGAAGCCAACAAGCGCCTGGCAGCGCGCATGGCGCAGGCCACCGCACACCTGGCCGACCATCGCCATGTCGCCGAGGTCCGCCAGACGGGCATGGCCCTGGCGATCGAGATGGTCCAGGACAAAGCCAGCCGGGCCGCCTACCCCTGGCAGGAGCGCCGCGGATTGCGCGTCTACGAGCATGCGCTGAGCCGCGGCGCGCTGCTGCGACCGCTGGGCAGCGTGGTGTATTTCCTGCCGCCTTACTGCATCACCGAGGAACAGATCGACTTTCTCGCCGAAGTCGCCGAGCAGGGCATCGACCTGGCCACCCGCGACGCCGTCACGGTCGCCGTAGCAGGCCGCTATCCGGACTTCCGCGACCCGGGCTGACGGCGCACAGCCAGGGCCAACGCGCTACAATCGCGCACCCTCTCTGTGTGCAGCCCGCTCGCTCGTTACCCATGCGCCTATCCCGCTTTTTCGTCGATCTCACCCTGACTCTTGGCCGGCACGAGCTGCCGGATGCCCAGGCCCATTACATTGCGCGCGTATTGCGTCTGGGGGTCGGTGATGCGGTCCAGCTGTTCGACGGCAGCGGTTTCGAGTATCGCGGCCGGCTCTGCGCGGTCGGCAAGAAGCAGGTGCAGGTCGAGCTCGACGAACGGCTTCACGGCCAGGCGGAGTCGCCGCTGAAAATCCACCTGGGCCAAGGCCTGTCGCGCGGCGAGCGAATGGACTGGGCCATTCAGAAAGCCACGGAACTCGGTGCAACGGAGATCACGCCGATCATCAGCGATCGCTGCGAGGTACGCCTGAACGACGAGCGAGCGGACAAGCGCCTGGCCCATTGGCGGCAGATTGCAATCAGCGCCTGCGAGCAGTGCGGCCGCTCGGTGCTACCCACCCTTCACGCCCCGCAGACCCTGGCGCAATGGTTAGGCATCGAGGCCGATCTGAAACTGCTGCTGCATCCGGTTGCCAGCCCGCTCGCCGAGCACGCTGCGCCAAGCAACCTGGCGATGTTGATCGGTCCGGAAGGTGGCCTCAGCGAGGCGGAAATCGACCAGGCGCGCCAGCAGGGCTTCCTGCCGGCTCGTCTGGGGCCGCGCGTGTTGCGTACCGAAACTGCGCCAGTCGTTGCGCTCAGCGTAGCGCAGTATCTATGGGGGGACCTGGCCTGAAGGCCGGGAGCCTCAGATCAGCCCCGCGTCCGCCAGTTTCTGCTCCAGCGCGACCAGATCGGGAATACGCGCCTGCACGTCGCCCAGATTCACCGCATCGAGCTCTAGCGGGCCTAGCGCGACGTTCGCGCGCGGCAGGCCGGCATCGACCTTGACCGGACGCGGAATGCCCTGCACCAGCAGCGCGATGAACTTGACGTGATCGCGCCCGCCAAGCGCATTGAGCACCACGACCCGCGCCTGCGCGCCTAATCGGGCTTCGCCGCCGTCGGCCGCCTCGAAGCAGAGCAGCGGCAGGTTCAGATCTCGCCATTGCACCTGTCCCAGCAACCAGGCCGGCAACCCCGGCGTAGCCTGCGGCTGACGGTAGGCAATTAGCTCCGCCACCGTAACGTTGGGCATCAGCAGGTGGCGGTCGGCAAGCGGCACCAACAGACAGTTGAGCGTGGCCGGAGCCTCGGAAGAAACAAGCGATTGGCTCATGGCTGAACCCCCTGGGTGAGCGTGGCAGTGGCACGCTGTGCGAAATGGTTGACCAGCGCCTGGGCCAGCTCTCGCGGATCCCCGCTCAGCGCGCTGTAGCCGCCGTCTCGCAGGTTGTCCGGCATGCTGGAGCAGGCGCAGGAATCGGCCCGCTGGGTCCAGATCTGCCCTCCCTGACGCAGCAGGTAGGCCGCCGCGGTACTGCCATCGCTGCCCATGCCGCTGAACACGATGGCCCCGCAACGCGCGCCGAACTGCTGCGCAAGGTTGAGCATCATCTGATCGATCGACGGACTGTAGGGCTCGGGCCAGCAGCGCGCACTGCGTGACATGCGGCCATCGGCGCTGAACGCCAGCTCGTTGCCAATCGGCGCGATGACCACCTCACCACAGCGCACCGCGTCGCCATCGCGGCACAGGCTTACATGCCATTGGCTGTGCCGACCAATGACCTGGCAAAGAGTCTGCTCGAAACTCGCCTCGATGTGCTGCGCGTAGACGAAGCCTACCGGCAGCCCTGCCGGCAACGCGTCGAGAAACGCCTTGACCGCTTCGGGGCCGCCCAGCGACGCCCCCAGCAACCAGACCTCAGGCGCCACCGTGCCGGGCTCGGCCAAGGCAGCCTGCAATGTCGGAGGCAGCGCCAGCCGGCCACTGCCACCGTCGCCAGGCTTGCCTTGCAACACGTCCAGACGCGGCCCGACCTCCCGGCTGGGGTCGCCGACCAGACGCTTGAGCTTGCCGAACAGTCGACGCTCCCAGCGCGGGTAATGTTCCGAATGACGCTCGGGCGCATGGCCCTCGCCGAACAGCACCAGGGTGCCGTCGCGGGCGAGCAGCGCATCGACCAGCGGCGAATCTTCGGTCTGCGCGAGGTCGACCAGCCACAGATCGGCCTCGGCCTCGGCGAGATCGGCCGGCTCCATACGAGCCGGGTCGCTATTGAGCACGACCTGATAACCATTGGCGCCAAGCGCCTGCTGCAGGACGTGCCGCTGCAGCGAGGTGTCGGCGAGCACGGCGATGCGAGCGGAACTGGACTCAGGCATGACCGTGCACCAGCTGTTCGATACTCTCCAGCAAGAGCGACTCCTGATAGGGCTTGCCCAGGTATTGGTTGACGCCAATCGCCAGCGCCCGCTCGCGGTGTTTCTCGCCGGTACGCGAAGTGATCATGATGATCGGCAGGTCCTTCAGACGCTCGTCATGGCGCACCAGCGCCGCGACCTCGAAGCCGTCCATGCGTGGCATCTCGATGTCCAGCAGCATGATGTCCGGCTTGCGTTCCTGCAGTTGGCTGATCGCATCGACGCCATCCTTTGCGGTCATCACGTTCATGCCGTTGCGCTCGAGCAACCGGCTGGTCACCTTGCGCACGGTCACCGAATCGTCGACCACCATCACCAGCGTCGGCCGCCCATGTTCGGGCTCGACCGACTCGGGCACCTGCGGCAGCAGTTGTGGACGCTGCTGGATCAGTTGCTGCGCGTGTTGCAGGCGAATGGTCGCCAGCAGGTCGAGAATCACCACCACGCGTCCGTCCCCGAGAATGGTGGCCCCGGAAATGCCCGCCACTCCGGCGAACTGCGCGCCCAGGCTCTTCACCACGATTTCACGCGAACCGGCGAGACTGTCCACCTGCACAGCAACGCTGTGGTCCTTGGAGCGCACCAGAATCACCGGCAACGGCAGGCTTTGCCCGACCAGCTTGGGTCGCTGACCATTGTTCAGCAGGTCCCCCAGGTAGCGCAGTTCATAGGCCTGGCCGGCATACTCGAAGCGCGGCGCACCGGGCTGGTAATAGGCCTCGAGTTCATAGGGCGAGACCCGCACGATGCCCTCGATCGTGTTGAGCGGAATCGCGTAGAGATCCTCGCCCGAATACACCATCAGAGCCCGGTTCACCGACACGGTGAACGGCAGGCGAATCAGGAAGCGGGTACCCTGGCCCGGCGTCGACTCGATGCTCATGGAGCCACCGAGCTGCTTGACCTCCGAGTGGACCACGTCCATGCCCACGCCCCGCCCGGAGATCTGGGTCACCTGCGCAGCCGTGGAAAATCCGGCTTCCAGGATGAACTGCAGGATCTCGTGCTCGGTGAGCTCGCTGTCGTTGGTCATCAGCCCCCGCTCGATCGCCTTGCGCCGGACCGCCTCGAGATTGATGCCACCGCCGTCGTCGCTCAGCGTCAGCAGGATGTCGCCACCCTCACGGCCGAGATCCAGACGAATCGTGCCTTGCTCGGGCTTGCCGGCTGCCCGCCGGGCGGCGGTAGCCTCGATCCCATGGTCGACCGCATTGCGCAGCATGTGCTCCAGCGGGGCGACGATGCGCTCGAGCACGCTGCGGTCCATTTCGCCATTGGCGTTGCCGACCACGAATTCGACCTGCTTGCCCAGCTCGGAGGCAACCTGCCGGACGATGCGCCGCAGGCGCGGTATCAGCCGCTCGAACGGCACCATGCGGGTGCGCATCAGGCCTTCCTGCAGCTCGGTATTGACTCGCGCCTGTTGCAACAAAAGCGTTTCGGCATCGCGGTTGCGCGCCGCCAGCGTTTCTTTCAGATCGAGCAGGTCGGAGGCCGACTCGAACAGCGAGCGCGACAGCTGTTGCAGCTGCGAATGACGGTCCATTTCGAGCGGGTCGAAGTCATCGTAGCCGGCGCGCTCTGCCTCGGCCTGATAGCGGCTGAGAATCTGCGCCTGGGTTTCGGTGTCGAGGCGACGCAACTGATCGCGGACCCGCTCGATGGTGGCTTCCATCTCGCTCAGCGTGAAGCTCACATCGCTGACCTGCTGCTCGACCCGACCGCGGAAAATCGAGGTCTCCCCAGCCAGATTCACCAGCCCTTCGAGCAGCTCGGCCGGAACCTTGATCATCTCCTGCGGTGCCCTGCGCGCAGCGGCGTCCTGGGCTGCCTGCTGGGCACGTCGAATGAAGGGCAGAACCTTGGCCGGCGCATGGTTGGCCAGGTCGCCCGCCGCACTCGCGGCGACGATCGGCCGTGGCAGCTGCGCGACCACAGCAGGCTCGGTGCGCTCGGCAGCGCTCGCTGTCTCGCCGTCACTGGCCAGAACTTCCTTGAGTTGATCGACAGCCTTCTGCAGCGCCTCATAACCACGCTGCACATCCAGATGCAGGCTATCGGCCCAGGGCGCTCCCTGCTGTTGCGCCTCGGCCAGACGCTGTTCGAGGTCATGCGCCAGATTGCCCAGGTCCGCCTGGCCGGCCAGACGGGCACCGCCCTTGAGCGTGTGAAGGATGCGCAGCATCTCGCCGAGCTGCCCTCCGTCCGCTGCCGCGCCGTCAAGGCGGCCCAATGCAGCGTCCAGCTCCTCGAGCAGTTCGTCGGCTTCCTCGACGAAGATGTCCAGAATCTCCGCTTCGGCAGCTGCATTCGGCTGGCTGGCGGCACGCAGCGTGACCGTGCTTGGCTCGCTCAGTTGCTCTTGAGGGTTGAGACGGAAGTGCCGAATCGCCTCGATGTGGGCGTTCCCGTCAGGGATGGGAGCGCCGTTGCGCAGCGCCTCGAGCATGGCAGCGAGTGCATCCTGCGCACCAAGCAGCAGCTCGAACAGCACCGTACTGGCCCGGTAACGGCCAGCGCACAGACCTTCGTAAAGAAACTCCAGTTCATGAGCGAGATCGCCTACCTCGCGGACCTCGGCCATGCGCGCACCGCCCTTGAGCGTATGCAGATCACGCTGCAAGGCTTCGAGCTCAAGACTGTTGTCGACATCGGCCATCCAGCGATGCAGGCCAGCTGCAGCGCTTTCGATCAGATCGAGCCCTTCCTCAAGGAAGATTTCCACCAGTTCGGGGTCGTGCTCGGGTGATACGGCAGGCACCGAAGACTCGTCTGCCATGGCCCGTGGGAGCGACGCGGGCTCGTCGGCCCCGATGCCCACATCCGTTTCGGTCTCCGCGGCTTCGGCTTCGGCTTCGGCTTCGGCTTCGGCTTCGGCTTCGGCTTCGGCTTCGCGCACAGCTTGGTCCAGCGGCTCGTCGACGAGAACATCGGATTGTTCGTCGGCCGGCAACGCCGATTCGGCTTGCAGGCGATCGTCGGCCATCGGACCGACCGGCTCATCGAGCTCGGTCATCGCGCCCTGCCGATAGGCCCTGATCGCTTCGATCAAGGGTGCGGCAGAAACCATCGGCTCGTGCGCCTGTAGCTGCTCGAGCTGCTGGGCCAGCTGGTCGTGGCTGCGATGCAACAATCCGGAGAGCGCACCCGAGTAGGCATAGCGCCCGTCGGCCAGCCCTTCGTAAAGCGACTCGAGTTCGTGAGCCAAATCGCCTACTGGACGGACTCCCGCCATGCGTGCGCCGCCCTTGAGCGTATGCAGATCGCGCAGCAACGAGGACAGGGTCAACTGATCAGACGGCTCGGCCAGCCAGCGCTCCAGCGCCTCACCGGCGCTCTCCAGCAGGTCCACCGCCTCATCGAGGAAGATCTCGACCATATCCTGATCAAAATCTTGCGGTTCGGCTTCGGCTTCGGCTTCGGCTTCGGCTTCGGCTTCGGCTTCGGCTTCGGCTTCGGCACAAGATGATGCCTCCAGAACCGGCTCATCACACTGCACGGGCTCGCTGACATTCAGCGTTGTCTCGGGCCGTGCCGCCTGACGCAGCCCCTGAAGGCGCTCGACCAACTCGGGCTGCGGCGTGACCTGCAGGGCCGCCGCCACCTGATCCATCATCCCGACAAGGGCCTCATGTGCGGCCTCGACGGTATCGAAAAACTGCTCGTCGAGCAGCAGACGGCCCTCTTGCGCCAAACCATAAAGCGCCAGCAGCGCCTGGCACAGATCGTCCATCTGCGGCAGATCGGCCATCTGCGCGCCGCGGCCCAGTGCGGCCAGCTCATCGAGCAGAGCGGTGAGTTCCTGACGCTCGGAGGGATGGTCGCGCCAGCTGCGCAGCAGTGCCTCGGCATCGAGCAGAATATCCATGCCTTCGGCCAGGAAGCGGGCGATCACGCTAGGGTCACGCGCTTCGCCCTTGTCATTCTCGGTGCGTGAAGCCGCCTCGGCTAGGCGGCGCTGGTGCAACGCCTGGACGCGCTCGAGAAACGCGTCTGTGCCCGGGATGGCCGCCAGCGGCTGCTCGTCCAGATTCGCCAGCCCCTGGCGCAGCAGCTGCTCGGCATCGCGCAGCAGCTCTGCCTCGGCCAGGTCGATCTGCAGCAGGTTGTTCTTGAACTCCTTGACCATCCTCTCCAGTGGCGTCGCGATCTCCGCCACGGGCAATACACCAGCCATGTGCGCACTGCCTTTGAGCGTATGCAGGGCACGTTGCAACGCATCGGTCACCGGCTGAGGAAGGGACTGCGCGCAATCGGCGAGAAAACCGACCAAGGTAGCCAGATGTGCCTCCGCCTCGTTGCGGAATATTTCCAGCAACTGCGGATCAAGCTCGTCGGCGACTGGCAGTTCAAGAGCCGACGCGGACGAAGTGGTTGGCTGGGCCGGCATGATGGCCGCAGGCGCCTCGCCTCTGGCCAGCGCATGCGCGGCGGCAGCCAGACGGTCGACATCGTCGCGCTGGCGCTGGGCCTTGCCGGCGAACTCTTCGACAAGCTCGGGCATCAACGCCACCACATCAGCCACTACATGCCGTACCGCCTCGTCGGCCTGGATACTGCCGTCGAGGACCCGATTGAGTAGGTTCTCGATCGACCAGGCCAACTCGCCGATCACCAGTGCGCGAACCATCCGTCCACTGCCCTTGAGGGTATGGAATGCGCGGCGGATCTCCACCAGCGCATCACTGTCATCGGCTGCAGCCCAGGCCGGCAGGTTCTCGCCGATCGTCTCCAATACCTCGGCAGCCTCCTCGATGAAGACCTCGAGCAGTTCGTCGTCCACCGGCTCTTCGTCCGCCGGCGGCGGCAACAGGCTCGGCGGGGCATCCTGCGCCGGCGGGTTGATACTGGCTACCGGGGCGGCCATCACATCTTCAAGGGTGACCTGCTCCGGCTCGCTAGTGTGTTCCACCGTTTCCGCCGCCAGCGGCGGGAGCTCAACCTCCGGCAGTTGCAGGTCGAGCAGCTCGCTTTCATCCCAGCGGGCAGGCCGGGAGTCGGAAACCGTCTCGTCGAACAGCGCCCAGGCCTCTTCGGGAGCAACCTCCGCCTGCATGAAGTCGGAAGAGAGGGCCGCGTCATCATTGGCCAACGCCGCCTCTTGAGAGCCTTGGCTGTCGGCGGGCAAGTCGCTCGACCCCAGCGTCGCATCGCCGCTGTCGGCTATGACCGGAAGCTCCGGTTCAATTGCCCAGGGATCGGACGGCTGGGTGTCGAAATCGATTTCCTCGACCAAGAGCTCGGCCGACGACGCGATTTCGTCGTTCGACGCGTCAGCGGCAACGAGCCATTCCTCTCCGGCCCCTGCCGCCGGCTCATCCGCAGGGAGCACCTCGATCTCGTCGGGCTCGTTCGACACCGCGTCGGCACTGCTGCACGTCTCGGCGTGCGCGGGGCCCTCAACCGGATAGCCCAGATCCGCCAAGCTGTCCGCGGCGACATCGAGAATCAGATCGCCCTGGCTGCCACAATCGTCGGCCAGTCGCTCCAGGTAGTACTCGACGCTGGTGATCGCATCGGCCAGGGCGTCGAGGCTCTGCCAGTCAGGTACCGCCTTGCGGGCCAGCAGCTGTTCTTCGATGTAGCCGTTGCAGGCCTGCAACAAAGCTGCCGCGCGCTGCAGGGGGATCATCGCCAGGCCGCCACGCGCTTGGGTAAGCAATTCAGGCACCCGCGCCAGATGCTCGTGGTTCCATTGCGAGGCAATGAATTCGATGATGGCGTCCTTCGCCTGTTCCAGGGCCGTGCGCGCTTCCTTGATCACCAATTGATGAATGCGCGCGACGTCGGTCGTCGGCAAATGGCTGTCTTCGCCCCGATCCTCGCTCGAGCCCACCATGCCGGCAAGCGTGGCCTCGACATAGAGCAGTGCGCCGGCGATGTCCATCAGGACTGCATCGTCCGGCTCGCGGTCGCCATCGACCAGCGCCTGTACCAATACGATCTGGTCAAGAATGATCCGACGCGGTTGGGCGAAGCCCAATACCGCCAGCGTGTCGGCAATCTGCTTGAGCGGTGCCGGGAGTCCGAGCAACTCGGTCAGTATCTTGCGCTCGCTGCGAACGAAAAGATCGAGACTGTCCTTGACCCTGACCAGCTCCTCGCAGAGCGCGGCAACCACAGAGCGCATGGCGCCCCGGTCAGGGCCGGCCAGCTGCGCGCGTTCCTGGTCGACAATCGCGGTGTCCGGCAGCGCTTCGTCTAGGCGATATTGCTCCTTGACCGCGAGCAGCCGGGACGACAGCCCGGGCGCCTTGGCCACGTAGAACAACAGATTCTTGATCAGCTCTTCCGGAGCCGGCTGATTGAGGCCGTCCACGCCCTGCTCGACCAGACGTTTGAGCTCACGGTCGACTTGGCGTAGCAACGTTCGGATGGATGCACCATTGGCAACGCCACCGCTGGCGAGCCCTTCGACGAGCGCCGCGGATATCTGCCAGAGCGGCGCGAGCGGCGCGTCCTTGCATAGCTGTTCGAGCCGGACGAACACCCTCGCCATATAGCCGAGGTTGGTTGCCAGGTCCTGGTTGCGAATGATCCCGACCAGCGCCGTCTGTTGCATCTGGCGCAGCTTGCGCAGCAACCCCGGCAGGTCGTCGGTCCGCAATCGCTCCACCGACTCGCGCGGCAGCGCCGGCAGCCGGCTGGACAGATCGGGAGCGAACAGGCTGGTTTCCGAAAGCAGCTTTTCCCCGCGTGCGGCACGCAGGTCGTTGAGCAAGGGCAGCACGACCATAGGCAGGTCGCGCCGCGCGCTCTGGATCCGATCCAGGTAAGCAGGCAGCTGCAGGATCGACTGCATCAGGACCTCGAGCGACTCGGTGCGATTGGCCACCCGCTCCTCGAGCAATGCGCGAGCCAGCTGCTCCATCTCTTCGGCGAGCAGCGCAGCACCGAAGAACTCGACCATCTGCAGCGTACCGTGGACCTGATGCACATAGGTCAGGCAGAAGCCCATCTGAGTCGGGTCCGCCGGCGACTCAACATAGGCTTCGAGCGCCTGGCGTGCCTGCTTAAGCGTCTCGGCGATCTCGCCTTTCACCCACTCCAGGGCGACATAATCGTGCCGATCACCCATAGCGACTCCGCTCATTGTTTTTTCCGGATAAAGGCCAGAACCCGATCGTCGTCCAACGGCGTCAGGTCCGGATGTTGCCAAGTTGCCATTTCGCCCACCCCGATCAACAGTAAGCCGCCAGGCGCAAGCCGTTCAGCGAGCCGATTGAGGATCTCGCGCCGACGCCAGCGTCGGAAATAGATCAGCAGGTTCTGACAGAAGATGACGTCGAGGCCGGACATTGGCGCGTCGGCCAGGTCCAGCACGTTCAGCTTCGCAAAGCAGACACGCGAGGCCAGCGTAGCGGTGACTTGGAAGCGACTGTCGGCGACGCTCTGAAAGTAGCGTTCCCTACGCTCAATCGGGACCTGCTCCAGGCGCCTGCCCGCGTAAGTCGCCTCACGGCATTTGCCCAACGCGCTGAGGCTGATATCCGTCCCGGTGACGCCGAAACCACCGCTAACCGAGGCTTCACGCAGCACCTCGGCTGCACTCATGGCCATGGAATAGGTCTCTTCGCCGCTGGAACAACCAACGCTCCACAGCGCCCAGGGTCTGCGCATCCCTTCGCGGGCCAGGCGGCCGGCCAGGTAGGTCTCCAGGGCGAAAAACGAGGGCGGATGCCGAAAGAAACAGGTTTCCTGCACCGTCAGCCGATCCATGAGGGTCGACCACTCCACCGCGCCGCGGGGACCGTCGGTCACCCGCCGGTAATAGCTCGCGTAATCACCGACACCGACCTCGCGCATGCGCGCCCGGAGGTTTGTCTGGAGAAAGGCGCGACGCCCCTCGTTCACCACCATGCCGGAGCGCTCTTCGAGCAGCATCTGCCAATCACGAAATTCCGTGAGCGACATATCGACCGGGGGTTCGAGCGACCAGTCAAACTGCGGCTGCATGTCGTGCCCTCGTTCAAGACCGGCGACGGCAGGTTCAGCCGCCATCGCCCAGCGCTCAGGCCTGTCCGTTCGTTTCCGGCAAGGTGAAGCCCGAAACCGACTGACGCATCTCGTTGGCCATCTTCGCGAGGTTACCGATGCTCTTCGCCGTAGCGGTGGTACCCGAGGACGTTTGCGAAGTGATCTCCTGGATCACGTTCATGGTGTTGGAAATGTGGCCGGCCGAGGAGGCCTGCTGACGCGCCGCGTTGGAAATGTTCTGGATCAGCGCCGCAAGCGTCTTGGATACCTTCTCGATCTCTTCCAGGGCGACACCCGCGTCCTGCGCCAGGCGCGCTCCGCGTACTACCTCCGCAGTGGTCTGTTCCATCGAAATCACCGCCTCGTTGGTGTCGGTCTGAATGGTCTTGACCAGCGCCTCGATCTGTTTGGTAGCCGCCGAGGAGCGCTCTGCCAGACGCTGAACCTCGTCCGCTACCACGGCGAAGCCACGACCCGCATCGCCCGCCATGGATGCCTGGATCGCGGCGTTGAGCGCGAGGATGTTGGTCTGGTCGGCGATGTCGTTGATCAGGCTGACGATGTCCCCGATCTCCTGCGACGACTCCCCGAGACGCTTGATTCGCTTGGAGGTGTCCTGAATCTGCTCGCGGATGTTGTCCATGCCGGTGATGGTGTTATGCACCACCTCATTGCCCTTGTTGGCGATGGCTACCGAGCGCTCTGCTACCGCCGAGGACTCCGCGGCGTTGGCCGATACCTGGTCAATGGACACCGCCATCTCGTTCACCGCAGCCGAAGCCCCGGCGATTTCCTGGGCCTGATGCTCGGAAGCCTCCGCGAGGTGCATCGCGGTTGCCTGGGTTTCCTGGGCCGCACCGGACACCTGCACCGCGGTCTGGTTGATCGTCGCCACCAGTTCGCGCAGCTGATCGATCGAGTAATTGATCGAGTCGGCGATGGCGCCGGTAAAATCCTCGGTCACAGTCGCTGCCACCGTCAGGTCGCCGTCTGCGAGGTCGCCGATTTCATCGAGCAGCCGCAGGATCGCGGCCTGGTTACGCTCGTTCTTCTCCGCCGTCTCGCTGAGACGCCGACGGGCCTCCCGAACCATGACCAGACCGATCAGGATGATCGCCGCCAGAGCCAGCGCACCCAGCACATAGCCAGCAAGCGTATTCAGGTAGCGCGCATCGGCGCGCGCCTGCAGACCGCCGGACAGCGCCGAGGTCTTGTCGAGCAGGGTTTGCGAGACTTCAAAGATGCTGTTCGCCGACTCACGCACCTGGAACAGCTCAGGCGAGGTTTCGAGAATTTCGTCTACCGAACCGGAGACGAACTGGAACAACTCGGAAATCTCGCCCAGGCGGTCCAGGGCTTCCTCGTCGGACACCTTGGAGATGCCCATGGCAACGTTGCCTTCGAGCATCGCATTCAATACCCGGCCAAAGAGGCTGGCGTCGCGGCCAAACATGTCCGCCGCCTGTACCGAATCCTCGTCGCCGGAAAGTACCTTGTTGACAGAGCCAAGAATACGTTCGGCGAGCAAGGACTGGCGCTGAGCGACCGAAACCTGCGCAGCGGGTGCGCCGCTTTCGAGCAGGATGTCGACCACCTCTTCGTATTCGACCTGCAGCTGCGGAATCGTCTCGGCGAGCGTCGTGGCGACCTGATGCAGTGAGAGTACGGTCTGCTCGCTCGCCAGAATGGCGTCGGTGTCGCGGCGCAGGGTGTTCCAGTCCTGCTGCACGGCCTCGACTTCGGTCGCCAGCGACTGCGGCACAGGCGGCAGGCCAATGGCCTCATCGCCCTGAGCGAGGTAGCCCCAGCGCTTGTCGAATTCGTTGCGTGCTTCCTTGAGAGACACGAAGGCTTCTTGCGTACCGGCCGCGGCTTCAACCGCGTTCTTCGCAATACGCTGGGACAGCACTCGCAGCTCTCCAGCATGGGCGATGTATTCGTTGTCGTAATCGGCCTGCGTATTGATGTACGCGAAGTTCGCGAACAGCAATACGATGGCAACGATCAGAACGACGAAGAGACCCGTGATGAGCGTGTTGCTCCGCACTCCGCTCAACAAAGCATTGGCATTGATCTTTCTCATTATCCGAGCCCCCGCCTGGCCCCCTGTACGCTTCCATCAAGAACCAAAAGGTCGGCCCAAGGCCGACCTCGCCTACAACTCATCCGTTTAGCACGACACATCCATGAATGACGGATGCCCAACCAGAGCGTGCGGACTGAACACCAACCAGGGCTGCTCGCGCTGAAAAACACCGTGCAGGAAAGGCTGGATCGCCGCTTCCACTGGCGGCAGCTCCTCGGAGTAGGCTTCCACCGGGAAATGCTGCATGCCGAAGACCTCGTCCACGGTCAGCCCCGCGAAAACTTCCTGGTGATCGACGATCAGCACCCGCCGCTGCTTACGCAGTGGCGCCAACTCGTACCCCAGGTAACCGCACAGATCCATTACCGGCAACAGCCGGCCTCGCACGTTGGCCACTCCCTTCACCCAATCCTTGACGCCTGGCAGAGCGGTGAAACGAGGCTCGTGGAGAATTTCGCTGACCTCCCCCATCGGCGCGACAAACAGCCGCCCGCCCATACGAAATCCGATCCCCCCCCAGGTCTGCACCGCCTCCTGTTGCGAGGGCAAACCGGCAGCCGATGCGCGCGACCGCGCATCAAGCTCAAGCAATCGCTGGAAGGGTGTCTGCTGTTCCGACATACCGGCCATTCCCTTGTCCGCGTGCGCGATGCTTAGCCCGCCAGCACGGCGTTCAGGGTCTTGAGCAGGGTCGCCTCGTCCACCGGCTTGGTCAGGTAATCCTTGGCCCCCTGGCGCTTGCCCCAGACCTTATCGGTTTCCTGATCCTTGGTGGTGACGATGATCACAGGAATGTGACTGGTTTCCGCATCCTTGGTCAGCTGGCGCGTGGCCTGAAAGCCGTTGAGCCCCGGCATCACGATATCCATCAGAACCGCATCGGGCTTTTCCTGCCGCGCGAGGGCCACGCCGTCGGCGCCGTTCTCGGCCTTGAGCACTACGTGGCCATGCTTCTCGAGCATCGCAGCCAGCTTGTACATTTCGGTCGGCGAGTCATCAACAATAAGAACGCGGGCCATGTTATCTCCGTTACAAAGGCTTCAGCGGCAAGTCTATGCCAAGGTTCAGGATGCCTGCTCCACTGGCGCGAAGTCCGGCACATGGGCCTTGATCGCACCGAGCAGCTCTTCTTTGCTGAACGGCTTGGTCAGATACTGATCAGACCCGACGATCCGCCCCTTGGCCTTGTCGAACAGCCCGTCCTTGGACGAGAGCATGATGACCGGCGTCGACTTGAAGGAACTGTTGTTCTTGATGAGCGCACAGGTCTGATAGCCATCCAGCCTGGGCATCATAATGTCTACGAAGATGATGCGGGGGTGGGTATCGGCGATCTTCGCCAGTGCATCGAATCCATCCACCGCGGTGATGACGTCGCACCCTACCTTTTTCAGCAGGGTTTCAGCGGTCCGACGAATCGTTTTCGAATCGTCGATCACCATGACCTTCAAGCCCTCGGAGTGCTGTTCCATTTCGCCCTACCATCGCCTCGGTGAATCAATCTTCGTTCGTTCTTCGCGCGGTGCGAGCCGCCGCATACTGGGGCATCGGCACGAGCGCAAGCCTTTGTAGCACAGTCGATTGACGGCATGCCATCGACGCCGCAAGTGGCTGTTTTTTCCTTGACCCAGTGCTCAACCGACGCCAATCTGCCGCGGTCGAACCCAGGCACAAACCTGCCAACCGCCGGAGCAACGCACATGACCATTCGCGTCGGAATCATCATGGACCCCATCGCGCAGATCTCCTTCAAGAAGGACAGCTCGCTTGCCATGCTGCTTGCCGCACAGGCGCGCGGTTGGTCACTGCACTATATGGAGCAGCGCGACCTCTACCAACTGCAGAGCCAGGCGCGCGCGCGGATGTGTTCGCTCAGGGTGTTCAATGATTCGCAGCGCTGGTTCGAGCTGGGTGAGGAAATCGACGCGCCGCTCGCCGAGCTGGACGTCATCCTCATGCGCAAGGACCCACCGTTCAACAGCGAGTACGTTTACGCTACCTACTTACTCGAACTCGCTGAAAAGGCCGGCACGCTGGTAGTCAATCGTCCGCAGAGCCTGCGCGACTGCAACGAAAAGTTCTTTGCCACCCAATTCCCACAGTGCACCCCGCCGACGCTGGTCAGCCGGCGCTCAGACATTCTGCGTCAGTTCGCCGCGGAGCATCGTGACATCATTCTCAAACCCTTGGACGAGATGGGCGGCGCATCGATCTTCCGTCATCGCGAGGGCGACCCGAACCTCTCGGTAATGCTCGAGGTACTGACCGAGCACGGCAGCCGGCAGATCATGGCGCAGCGCTACATCCCTGCGATCAAGGACGGCGACAAGCGCATCCTGATGATCGACGGTGAACCGGTGCCTTACTGCCTGGCGCGCATCCCAGCGGCCGGGGAAACGCGGGGCAACCTGGCGGCCGGCGGACGCGGCGTGGCGCAGCCGCTTTCCGAACGCGACCGCGAGATCGCGTCGATCGTAGGACCGGAACTACGCGCACGCGGGCTGCTGTTCGTCGGCCTGGACGTGATTGGCGATTACCTGACCGAAATCAACATCACCAGTCCGACCTGTATCCGCGAGATCGATAATGCCTTCGATACGCGAATCGGTGAGCGGCTCATGGATGTCATCGCAGCCAGACTGCAAGCTTGAACCAGCTAACAGCTTTGAGCGTCGCGCTTGCGGCCTGAAGCCCAAAGCCGGCAGACTGCGCCGCACTTCGAATCGACCCCATAGCGATGAACGCAGCAGCCCGTCAGCCCACCCCCCAACCTTCTCAGGTGCGCCCTGCGGATCGTCTGGGCTTCACCTTGTTTGTCGCAACGGTATTGCATGTGGCGCTGATCCTCGGGCTCGGCTTTTCACTGAGCGAGCCGCGCTCGATCAGCAAGACGCTGGAAATCACGCTGTCCACGTTTCGCAGCGAGAAGCAGCCCGAACAGGCCGACTTCCTCGCACAGGACAACCAGCAGGGCAGCGGTACGCTGGAGCACAAGGCAGCACCCAAAACCACCGAGCAGGCGCCATTTCACGACACCGAGGTGCGCAAGGTGTCACCGCCGGCCACTCCGCCCCGCTCGGTGCGCCAGGAAGCGCCCAAGGCTGCAGTCGCGACGCGCGCGCCACAGCCGGACAAGACACCGGTCAAGCGCCAGGAAAAACCCCAGCCCGAACCTCAACCGACGCCGGCTTTCGACTCCTCACAGCTGAGCGCCGAGATCGCCAGCCTCGAGGCCGAGCTTGCGCAAGACATCGAGCGCTATGCCAAGCGCCCGCGGGTGAACCGTCAGAACAGCGCGGCAACCATGCGCGACATCAGCGCCTGGTATCGCGACGAGTGGCGCAAAAAGGTCGAGCGCATCGGCAACCTCAACTATCCGGACGAAGCCCGGCGCCAGCGCATCTACGGCAGCCTGCGGCTGCTCGTGACGATCAATCGTGACGGCACGGTACAAGAACTGCGCGTCATCGAATCGTCAGGACAAAAGCTGCTGGACGACGCCGCCATGCGCATCGTTCGGCTCGCGGCCCCCTTCGCGCCGTTCAGCGGCGAGCTGGCGAAGAAGTTCGATCAGGTGGAAATCATCCGGACCTGGCGTTTCGAACGCGGCGACCGCCTCTCCAGCCGCTGACCCGGGTCGGTTCGCACCACCCAGTAGCCGGCCGCCCGCCCAGCGCTTAAGCTAGCCGGCATGAAGAACACCGCGCCAAGCTACCTCAAGCATCAATTCCTGATGGCCATGCCACACATGGCCGACCCCAACTTTGCCCAGAAGCTGATCTATGTCGTCGAGCACGGCCCGGAAGGCGCGATGGGGCTGGTGGTCAACGACCCGAGCGGCCTGAATCTGGCGGACGTTCTCGAGCAACTGCGCCCGGACGAGCCTTGCCCGATCATCTGCCAGAGCCTGCCGGTGTTTGCCGGTGGCCCGGTCCAGACCGATCGCGGCTTCGTGCTGCATCCGGGCAGCCACAGCTATCAGGCCACCCTTGCACTGGGCGAGCTGGCCATGACCACGTCGCAGGATGTGTTGTTCGCTATCGCCGACGGCCACGGCCCACAGCACTACCTGGTCGCCCTCGGCTACGCCGGCTGGGATGCCGGCCAGCTCGAAGCGGAGTTGGCCGACAATACCTGGCTCAGCTGTCCGGTTCGGCACGACATCCTCTTCCAGCTGCCGCACGAACAGCGCCTGAAGGCCGCGGCCGCCAGCCTCGGCATCGATCTCGCCTTGCTCAGCAGCCAGGCGGGCCATGCATGAGCGCGCCGCGACTGCTACTCGGCTTCGACTACGGTACCAAACAGATCGGCGTAGCCGTCGGCCAGGCCGTCACCGGCCAGGCGCGCGAACTCTGTGTCCTGAAGGCGCAGAACGGCGTGCCGGACTGGGACCAGGTCGCCAGGCTGGTCAGCGAGTGGCAGCCCGATGCGATCGTCGTCGGCCTGCCACTGAACATGGACGGAACGCCCAGCGAAATGAGCGAGCGCGCGCTCAGATTCGCCCGCCGGCTGCAGGGTCGCTTCAACCTGCCCGTGCACACTCACGACGAGCGCCTCACCACATTCGAGGCCAAGGGCCAGCGCCTGCACCAGGGCCAGCGTGGCGGCTACCGCGAGCGCCCGGTGGATGCGCTGGCTGCCGCACTGCTTTTGGAAGGCTGGCTTGACCAGCACGGCCAGCATGACTGACTTCAAGGAGACCGCATGAACCTGCCCAACCCCGACCAGCTGCTGCCACAAATGGCCGCGGCACTGGACGATCATCTGTCGCGCCGCGGTATTGCCGAACCACGCTTCGTCGGCATTCGCACCGGTGGCGTCTGGGTCGCGCAGGCGCTGCTAACCGCCGGCGGCCGGGAAACGGCCCTGGGCATCCTCGACGTCTCCTTCTATCGCGACGATTTCACGCAGAACGGTCTGCACCCGCAGGTGCGCCCGTCCGAACTGCCATTCGAGATCGAGGGGCAACATCTGGTACTGGTCGATGATGTGCTGATGACCGGCCGTACTATTCGTGCCGCGCTGAACGAACTGTTCGATTACGGCCGCCCCGCCAGTGTCACCCTGGTCTGCCTGCTCGACCTCGATGCACGCGAACTGCCGATCCGGCCCGATGTGGTGGGTGCAACGCTGTCGCTGCCCGCTGACCAGCGGGTAAAATTGCTCGGCCCTGCGCCACTCGCACTCGAATTCCAGACGCTCGACGCCGCCAACTGAGATCCCGCGATGATGCCTACCGCTGCCAAGCGCCCGCTGCAGCTGAACGACAACGGACAGCTGCGCCACTTCCTCTCGCTGGACGGTCTGTCCCGCGAACTGCTCACCGAAATCCTCGATACGGCCGATTCCTTTCTCGAAGTCGGCGCACGGGCCGTCAAGAAGGTTCCGCTGTTGCGCGGCAAGACGGTGTGCAACGTGTTCTTCGAGAATTCGACGCGCACCCGCACAACCTTCGAGCTGGCCGCCCAGCGCCTGTCAGCCGACGTCATTACCCTGAATGTTTCGACATCCTCGACGAGCAAGGGTGAAACGCTGACCGACACCTTGCGTAACCTGGAGGCCATGGCCGCCGACATGTTCGTGGTGCGGCACGCCGAGTCGGGCGCGGCACACTTCATCGCCGAACATGTCAGCCCCAACGTGGCGGTGATCAATGGCGGCGATGGCCGCCATGCGCACCCGACCCAGGGCATGCTCGACATGCTGACCATCCGCCGACACAAAGGCAGCTTCGAAAACCTTTCTGTCGCGATCGTCGGCGACATCCTGCATTCGCGGGTGGCGCGCTCGAACATGCTGGCCCTGCGCACCCTGGGTTGCCCCGACATCCGCGTCATCGGCCCGCGCACCCTGCTGCCCGAAGGGCTCGAACAGTACGGGGTGCGGGTGTTCAACGATATGAACGAGGGCCTGCGCGATGTCGACGTGATCATCATGCTGCGGCTGCAGCGCGAACGCATGCAGGGCGGGCTGCTGCCGAGCGAAGGTGAGTTCTACCGCCTCTACGGCCTGACCACTGCGCGTCTTGCCCTGGCCAGACCCGATGCCATCGTCATGCACCCTGGACCGATCAACCGCGGTGTCGAGATCGAATCCGCCGTCGCCGACGGCCCGCAATCGGTGATCCTCAACCAGGTCACCTACGGCATCGCCATTCGCATGGCCGTCCTGTCCATGGCGATGAGCGGCCAGACCGCCCAGCGCCAGCTCGAATCCGAACATCTCACCGAGGAGCAGACCCGATGCTGACGAGCATCCTCGGCGCGCGCGTCATCGACCCGGCCAGCGGGCGGGACGAGATCGCCGACATCCATGTGGAAAACGGCCGCATCGCCGCCATCGGCACCGCACCGGCAGGCTTTGTCGCCGAGCAGCGCATCGAAGCTGGCGGGCTGGTCGCCACGGCGGGCCTGGTGGATCTGTCAGTGGCTCTCCGTGAACCGGGCTACAGCCGCAAAGGCAGTATTGCCAGCGAAACCCTGGCGGCCGCAGCCGGCGGCGTGACCAGCCTGTGCTGCCCACCGGACACCAGGCCGGTACTCGACACTACCGCGGTTGCCGAACTCATTCTCGACCGGGCCCGCGAGTCCGGCCATGCGAAGGTGTTCCCCATCGGCGCCCTGACTCGCAACCTGGCCGGCGAACAGCTGGCCGAGCTGGTCGCGCTGCGCGACGCCGGCTGCGTCGCCTTCGGCAACGGGCTGACCGAGTTTGGCAGCACGCGTAACCTGCGCCGGGCGCTGGAGTACGCCGCGACGTTCGACCTGACGGTGGTCATTCACTCGCAGGATCGCGACCTGGCCGCCGGCGGCCTCGCTCACGAGGGCCCGGCCGCCAGCTTCCTTGGCCTGGCCGGGATTCCCGAGACGGCCGAAACGGTTGCCCTGGCGCGCAACCTGCTCCTGGTCGAGCGCGCCGGCGTACGCGCGCATTTCACCCAGCTGACCAGCGCCCGCGGCGCGCAGATGATTGCCGACGCCCAGGCCCGCGGCCTGCCGGTAACGGCCGACGTCGCCCTCTACCAACTGATTCTCACCGACGAAGCGCTGCACGGTTTTTCCAGCCTGTATCACGTGCAACCGCCGCTGCGCAGCCTGGCCGACCGCGACGGCTTGCGCGAGGCAGTGCGCGCGGGCGTGATCGGCGCCATCGCCAGTCACCACCAGCCGCACGAGGCCGATGCCAAACTGGCACCGTTCGGTGAAACCGAACCTGGCATCAGTGGCGTGGAAATCCAGTTGCCACTGGCCCTGACGCTTGTGCAGGACGGCCTGCTCGACCTGCCGACCCTGCTGGCCCGGCTGGCGTCCGGCCCGGCACAGGCCCTCGGGCTGCCGGTGGGTCGGCTGGCGGTAGGCGAAGCCGCGGACCTGACGCTGTTCGACCCTGACGCCTCGACCCTGGTCGGCGAGCGCTGGCTATCGAAGGGGCGCAACAGCCCCTTCCTCGGACATTGCCTGCCCGGCGCGGTGCGCTACACGCTGGTCGACGGCAAGCTCGTCTACCAAGCGTAACGCAAAAGGCCGGAGCCCGCTCCGGCCTTTGCTTTTTCATAGCCCGCGACGCTCGGCGTTGCGCACGGAAATCTGGTCGTTCAGCGTCCAGAAGTCGTAGAGCACCCCGATGAAGAACAGGCCGCCAGTGAACAGGTAGAGGATGCCGGTGATCCACTTGCCCTGATACAGACGGTGCACGCCAAAGACGCCGAGAAAGGTCAGCAGAATCCAGGCGATGTTGTAGTCGATCGGACCGGCCTGAAAGCGCAGATCTGCCTCGCGGTCCATCGAGGGAATCAGGAACAGGTCGATGATCCAGCCAACGAAGAACAGGCCGAGCGTGAAGAACCAGATGGTGCCGGTAACCGGCTTGCCGTAATAGAAGCGATGCGAGCCGAGAAAGCCGAAGATCCATAGCAGGTAGCCAATGACCTTGCTGTGGGTGTCCTGATACATGAGTTCTCCCCCTTCGTTGCCGACCGTTCGCCGGCCGGAGTTGTAAGGCTCGCGCAGCGTGATACTGTACGCATAAACAGTATCACGTGCCCCGCCATGCAATTGATCGAAAAGCTCAGCATTCTTGCCGATGCCGCCAAGTATGACGCGTCCTGTGCCAGCAGCGGCGCCCCCAAGCGTAGCTCGAGAGGGCGCAACGGCCTGGGTTCGACCAGCGGCATGGGCATCTGCCACAGTTTCACGCCCGACGGCCGCTGCGTCTCACTACTCAAGGTCCTGCTGACCAACTTCTGCCTCTACGACTGCCAGTACTGCATCAATCGCCGCTCCAGCGACGTGCCGCGAGCGCGCTTCGCGCCGGAGGAGGTGGTCCGCCTGACGCTCGACTTCTATCGGCGCAACCTGGTCAGCGGGCTGTTTCTCAGTTCCGGCATCATCCGCTCGGCCGATTACACCATGGAGCAGCTCAATCGCGTGGCCCGGCTGCTGCGCGAGGAGCACGCCTTTCGCGGCTACATTCACCTAAAGACCATTCCCGATGCCGATCCGCTACTGATCGAGGAAGCCGGCCGCTACGCCGATCGCCTGAGCGTGAATATCGAGCTGCCCACCGATCAGAGCCTGTCACGCCTGGCACCGGAGAAGCAGGCTGGCAGCATTCGCCTGGCCATGAAGGTGATTCACGAGGGTGCACATCAGGCGCAAGCCGAACACAGGGCGGCCAGCTTCGCGCCAGCCGGGCAAAGCACGCAGATGATCGTCGGTGCCGACGCGACCGATGATCGGACCATCCTGCGTACCGCCGAGACCCTTTATGGCGCCTATCGTCTCAAGCGCGTCTACTATTCGGCCTTCAGCCCCATTCCGCAAAGCCCGCGCTCGGTACCGCAGCAACCGCCGCCGCTGCTGCGCGAGCATCGTCTCTACCAGGCGGATTTTCTGCTGCGCGGCTACGGATTCAAGAGCGAGGAGCTACTACCGAAAGCTGGCGACCTGGCTTTGGACATTGACCCCAAGCTGGCCTGGGCGCTGGCCAACCGGGCACTCTTTCCACTGGACCTGAACCGTGCCGAGCCTGCGCTGATAGCGCGGGTACCGGGGATTGGGGTCCTCAACGCCCGGCGGCTGGTCGAACTGCGCCGCGAGCGGCGACTGCGCTACGCCGACCTGCAGCGTTTGCGCTGTGCCGTGGAAAAAGCGGCCCCCTTCATCATCACCCAGGACTACCGGCCGCAGCAGGCCACGCTCGAATCGGCCGTCCTGCGTCAGCGCCTGCGCGATCACTCGACCCAACTGGAGCTGTGGTGATGCAGCCGATCCGCTTCGACGGCACCTTCGAGGCGTGGCGTCTGCAAGCCCGCCACTGCCTGCTGGCAGGCCTAGCGCCATCCGAAGTCGTCTGGCTGGACGCTACCACCGACCAGACCGAGCTCTTCAGCGCGGCGACGGATTTACCCCCAACCGAGCCGGCAGGCTCGCTCCGCATACCGCGCGAACTCCCCGCCCTGCTCCAGCTCGCCGCCCGTTTTCGCAGCGAGGATCGCTGGAGCCTGCTCTACCGAGTACTCTGGCGTGCCAGCCGGGGCGACCGCTGCGCGATGCTCGCCGGCGACCGCGACGGCAGCCTGTTGCAGCGGCGGGTAAAGGCGGTGCAGCGCGAGCTCCACCATCTACATGCCTTCGTTCGCTTCCGCCCCCTGGGCGAGCCGGCCGAGCACTTCGTGGCCTGGCACGAGCCGGCACATGATGTGCTCGATCTGGCGATCGAGCATTTCGCCAATCGCATGGGCGGGACGCCCTGGATGATTGCAACGCCACAGGCTGCCGCCCTCTGGAACGGTCGCCAGGCCGCGCTGATCAGCCCCTGCCCGCCCACCTGGCAGGCGCTCGCGCGCACCACGGCGGATCCGGACGAGGCGCTCTGGCAGACCTATTACCGCAGCGTCTTCAACCCGGCGCGGGTCAACCGCGAGGCTCTGCTCAAGGGTCTGCCGGCGCGGTTCTGGAAGGACCTTCCCGAAGGCACTGCCATCTGCGAACTGCTGATCGACGCACGCAACGGTGACCGACGCACCGGCCAGGCGGCGGCTCTGGTAGGACGCGTCGGCCGGCGCATCGGCCGGGAAGCGCCCGGCGTTGCGTCGAGCCGGCCCGGCATCAGCGCATCCGGAAGCCCGGATCGTCGTCACTGACCTCCAGGCGCAGCCCCTGGGACACGCTGGTGAGGTGCTCGCTATCGGTTTCCGAGCCCAGCTTGATCATCAGGCGCAGATCGTTGGCCGAATCGGCATGAGCCAAGGCATCCTCGTAGGTGATCTCGCCTTGCACATAGAGGTTGTAGAGCGCCTGATCGAAGGTCTGCATGCCTTGCTCGGTGGATCGCTTCATCAGCCCCTTGAGCTCATGCACCTCGCCTTTGCGGATCAGGTCGGCGGCCAGCGGAGTGTTGATCAGCACCTCGATCACCGCTCGCCGCCCCTTGCCGTCGGGTGTCGGCACCAGCTGCTGGGCGACGATGGCCTTGAGGTTCAGCGACAGGTCCATCCATACCTGCTGCTGCCGATCAGCCGGGAAGAAGTTGATGATGCGGTCCAGCGCCTGGTTGGCGTTGTTGGCGTGCAGCGTGGCCAGGCACAAGTGGCCGGTCTCGGCGAACGCCACGGCATAATCCATCGTCTCGCGGGTCCGCACTTCGCCGATGAGGATGACGTCAGGCGCCTGGCGCAGGGTGTTCTTCAGCGCCACCTCGAACGACTCCGTATCGATGCCCACCTCGCGCTGAGTCACGATGCAGCTCTGGTGCTGGTGGATGAATTCGATCGGGTCTTCGATGGAGATGATGTGGCCACTGGTGTTCTTGTTGCGGTAGCCAATCATTGCCGCCAGCGACGTGGACTTGCCAGTACCGGTCGCCCCGACGAACAGCACCAGCCCCCGCTTGGTCAGCGCCAGCTTCTTCAGCACGTCGGGCAGTTTGAGGTCTTCGAGCGTGGGAATGTTGGTCTCGATCCGCCGCAGGACCATGCCGGCGAGGTTGCGCTGGTAGAACGCACTGACCCGGAAACGCCCGATCCCCCGAGCGCTGATGGCGAAGTTGCACTCGTGGTTCTCGGTGAACTCGCGACGCTGCTGCTCGTTCATCACCCCATGCACGGTTTCGCGGGTCATCTCCGGCGACATCGGCGTCTTGCTGACCGGCATGATCTTGCCGTTGACCTTCATCGACGGCGGCACGCCGGCCGTGATGAACAGGTCGGAGCCGCCCTTCTCCACCATCAGGCGCAACAGTTTCTCGAATTCCATTTGGCTGACTCGCAATCGTCTGGCGAAGCCGCGTCATGCGGCACTTGGCGACCGGGCGGCAGGGCCGCCGGGCCGATCAGATATTTTCCGGGGTCTTGGCTTTCTCGCGGGCGCTCTCGCGGCTGATCAGGCCCTTGGCAACCAGCCCCTTGAGGCACATGTCGAGCGTCTGCATGCCCAGCGCACCGCCGGTCTGGATGGCCGAATACATCTGCGCCACCTTGTCTTCGCGGATCAGATTACGAATCGCCGGGGTGCCGATCATGATCTCGTGAGCCGCAACCCGACCGCCTCCGATCTTCTTCAGCAGTGTCTGCGAAATCACCGCCTGCAGCGATTCGGAGAGCATCGAGCGGACCATGGCCTTTTCCTCGGCCGGGAACACGTCGACCACACGGTCGATGGTCTTGGCCGCCGAGGTGGTGTGCAGGGTCCCGAATACCAGATGCCCGGTTTCGGCGGCTGTCAGCGCCAGCCGGATGGTTTCCAGATCGCGCATCTCGCCGACGAGGATGATGTCCGGGTCCTCACGCAGTGCGGAACGCAGCGCCTCGGAAAAACCCAGGGTGTCGCGATGGACCTCGCGCTGGTTGACCAGACACTTCTTCGACTCATGGACGAATTCGATCGGGTCTTCGATGGTGAGGATATGGTGGTACTTGGTGTTGTTGAGGTAGTCGAGCATCGCCGCCAAGGTGGTCGACTTACCCGAGCCGGTCGGGCCGGTAACCAGCACCAGGCCACGCGGCACGTCGGTGATCTTGCGGAACACCTCGCCCATTCCCAGGTCTTCCATGGTCAGCACCTTGGACGGAATGGTCCGGAACACCGCACCGGAGCCGCGGTTCTGGTTGAACGCGTTGACCCGGAAACGCGCCACGCCGGGGACTTCGAAGGAGAAGTCGGTTTCGAGAAACTCCTCGAAATCCTTGCGCTGCTTGTCGTTCATGATGTCGTAGATCAGCGCATGCACCTGCTTGTGGTCCATCGCCGGCAGGTTGATCCTGCGCACGTCGCCGTCGACGCGAATCATCGGCGGCAGGCCGGCGGAAAGGTGCAGGTCCGATGCACCCTGCTTGGCGCTGAACGCCAGCAGCTCAGTGATATCCATGGGACTCCCCAATTACAGGCAAGCGGGTAGAATGCCGCGCAGACCCTAGGCGGCGGGCGCAGGTAATGTCCACGATAGCGAACAATATTGCAAAGGTCGCAGCACGCATCCGTGAGGCGGCTCAAGCTGCGGGTCGAACCCCGTCAGCAGTCGGTCTGCTGGCCGTGAGCAAGACCCAGCCGGCGGCCGCGATCCGCGAAGCCTTCGCCGCCGGCGTGGGCGATTTCGGCGAGAACTACCTGCAGGAAGCACTCGACAAGCAGGCGCAACTCGGCGACCTGGCGCTGACCTGGCATTTCATCGGGCCCATCCAGTCGAACAAGACCAAACCCATCGCCGAGCATTTCGACTGGGTGCATTCGGTGGACCGTCTCAAGATCGCCCAGCGCCTCTCGGCTCAGCGTCCAGCGCACCTGCCGCCACTTAACCTCTGCCTGCAGGTCAACGTCAGTGGCGAGGCCAGCAAATCCGGCTGTGCGCCCGAAGACGTCACGGCACTGGCCGAATCGGTCGCGGCTTTGCCGAACCTGCGTTTGCGCGGCCTGATGTGCATTCCCGCACCCACTGACGATCCTCAGGAACAACGCGCAGCCTTTGCCCGCCTGCGTCACTTGGAGGACTCGCTCGACCTGCCGCTCGATACGCTTTCGATGGGCATGAGCCAGGATCTGGAAGCCGCGATCGCCGAAGGCGCGACCTGGGTCCGCATCGGCACGGCACTGTTCGGCGCCCGTGATTACGGGCGCCCTGCCTGAATAGACCAAAGGAGTTCCCGTGAGCAATCCCCGCATCACCTTCATCGGTGCCGGCAACATGGCTGCCAGCCTCATTGGCGGCCTGCGCGGCCAGGGCATCGCAGCCGAATCCATCCGTGCCAGCGACCCGGGCAGCGAGCAGCGTGCGCGCCTGGCAACCGAGCACGGTATCGAGGTCTTCGCCGACAATGCACAGGCGCTCGCCGGCGCCGAGGTGGTGGTGCTGGCGGTCAAACCCCAGGTGATGCAGACGGTCTGCCGAGAGCTGGCCGCACACCTGGGGGCGGAGGCGCTGATCGTCTCCATCGCCGCCGGCATCAGCTGCGCCAGCCTCGAACGCTGGCTTGGCGAGGGCGCCCGCGGGCCGCGCCCGATCGTTCGCTGCATGCCCAACACACCTTCGCTGTTGCGCCAGGGCGTCAGCGGCCTGTACGCCAATGCCCAGGTCAGCAGCGCGCAGAAGCAGCAGGCCGAGCAGCTGCTCAGCGCAGTGGGCCTGGCCCTGTGGCTACAAGACGAGGGACTGATCGACGCGGTGACCGCGGTTTCCGGCAGTGGCCCGGCCTACTTCTTCCTGCTGATGGAAGCCATGACGGCAGCTGGCGAGCGCCTCGGCCTGCCACGCGAGACAGCTGCGCAGCTAACTGCCCACACGGCCTTGGGCGCGGCTCGCATGGCGTGCGAAAGCGACGTCGAACCCAGCGAGCTGCGCCGCCGGGTAACCTCGCCGAACGGAACCACCGAGGCGGCGATCAAAGCCTTCCAGGCCGGCGGCTTCGAGCAGCTGGTGCAGCAGGCCCTGGACGCCGCCGCCAAGCGCTCGGCCGAACTGGCCGAACAACTGGGCCAATAAGGAGCATTCATGTCCCAACTCTCGCAAGCCCTGATTCTTGTCGTGCAGACGCTCGGCAGCCTGTACCTGCTGATCGTGCTGCTGCGTTTCATCCTGCAGCTGGTGCGCGCCGACTTCTACAACCCGCTCAGCCAGTTCATCGTCCGCGCCACGCACCCGCTGCTGCGCCCGATGCGCCGGGTCATTCCCAGCATCGGCAGTCTCGACCTGTCATCGCTGATTCTCGCGCTGCTGGTGCAAATGGTACTGATGGGCCTGATCCTGCTGATCGCCTACGGCACCACCGGCAACCCGGTGCTGCTGCTGATCTGGGCACTGGTCGGCATCACCGGCCTGTTTCTCAACATCTTCTTCTGGGCTCTGCTGATCAGTGTGATCCTGTCCTGGGTCGCCCCACAGAGCCACAACCCGGCCGCCGAGCTGATCAACCAGTTGTGCGAGCCGGTTCTGGCGCCTTTCCGGCGCTTGCTGCCAAGCATGGGCGGCCTGGACATCTCGCCGATCTTCGCGTTTCTCGCGATCAAGCTGCTGGACATGCTGGTGGTGGGCAACCTGGCGACCATGACGCACATGCCCAACATCCTGCGCACGCTGATCTGAGAACCGTTTCAAGCTCTGATCATCGACCGCTCGCCGGGCGGGCCTGCGCGGTTTGCAGCTCCGCCGGCCCGCTCTAGACTAGCCTGGCCATCGGCTGCGGCCGGGCCTAGCAGCGGGCGCGCGGCACGGCGAACAGAATCGCCACCGCACGAGCCACTCCGTTTCCAACACGGCAGGGATGCACATGGAACGACTCGACCGGCAGGTGGACGCCTACATTGGCTGGAAGCGTGATCTCATCCGCGAGATCACCCGCTATCGCAGCTGGCTGGCTCACAACCGCCTGACCAGCGAAGCGGTGGACGCTCGACTGGAGCGCGCCCTGCGCCTGCTGCGCACGGACCACATTACGCTCGCCTTCGTTGGCGAGTTCTCGCGCGGCAAGACCGAACTGATCAACAGCCTGTTCTTTGCCAATTTCGGCCGTCGCATCCTGCCTTCGCAGGCCGGGCGTACCACCATGTGCCCGACCGAGCTGTTCTTCGACCCGCGCTCGGAGCGTTCCTACATCCGCCTGCTGCCAATCGAGACGCGCCTGGAAGATGCCGGGCTCGCCCAGCTCAGGCGCATGCCTCGGCAGTGGCTGCAGTTGCCACTCGATCCGCATGACCCGACCAACATGGCCGAAGCCTTCGGCCAGATCGCCACCACCAAGGCGGTGCCGGCCGAGGTCGCCATCGAACTCGGATTCGACGCCCAGGCGCTGGAGCCGGCTGATGTGCCGGGCAAGGTACTGGTGCCGGCCTGGCGGCATGCCTTGGTCAACTTCGACCACCCCTTGCTGCGCCAGGGCCTGCGCGTGATCGACACGCCCGGGCTCAATGCCCTCGGCAGCGAGCCGGAACTGACCCTGTCCATGCTGCCCAACGCCCAGGCCGTGCTGTTCATGCTGTCGGCTGACGCCGGCATCACCGCTAGCGACATGCAGATCTGGCAGCGACATATCGCGCCCCTTGGCGAGGACACCGAGGGCAATCTGTTTGCCATTCTGAACAAGATCGACGTGCTCTGGGACGACCTGGCCGGGGAAGGCTTCGTGCAGGAGAGCATCGACCAGATACGCGCGACCACCGCCCAGCAGCTGGGCATTTGCGTCGAAGACGTGCTGCCGCTGTCCGCCAAGCAGGCACTGCTGGCCAGGGCCCGGAACGATGAAGCGCTGCTCGAGCGCAGCCGCATCGACCAGCTCGAACGCCTGCTCAGCGAACGGGTCCTGGCACACAAGGAGCGACTGATCGAAGAAGGCGTGGTGCAGCAGGTTCTGAGCCTGATGCACAACAGCCAGCAAGTGCTCAACGGGCGCCTGGAGCGAATCACCGAGCAGCGCAACCTGCTTGACGAACGCCGGCAGGGCAGCGGACAGACGCTGCTGGAACTGACGGCCCGCACTCGCCATGAGCACAATCGCCATCACAAGCGCCTGCTCGACCTGAAAACCAACCAGCGTCTGCTGCAACGCCAGGGCGAGCAGTTGCGCGTGGCGATTCGTGCCGAGCGTCTGCAGGAGCACCTTGGTCGCCTGCGCCGGAGCCTCACCGGCAGCCTCACCACGCTGGGAATCAACCTGGCGATCCAGCACTTCTTCCGTTCGCTCGATCAGGATCTTGCTGCGCTTGAGCTCGAAGCCCAGCGCGCGAACAAGATGCTCGAGGCCATCTACCGCCGGCACAACGAAGAGAATCCGCTGCACGGCCTCGATGCCCCGAGCTTTCGCACCGAACCCTTTCTGCGCGAGCTACGCGGACTGCAGCACAAGGCCGATCAGTTCCGCCGACAGCTCAAGACCCTGCTCACCGAGCAGCACGCCCTGACCCGCCGTTTCTTCGCCACCCTGGTTCAGGAAGTCATCGGCCTGCATGCCCGGGTGCGCCAGCAGGCCGATCTGTGGGCCAGCGACGCGCTGACGCCGCTGCTGCAGTTCTCGCTGGAACACAAGCAACAGATCGAAGGCCACATGCTGCAACTCAAGCAGCTGGCCAGCGATGCCCGGCGCGGCGAGCTGCTGGCGCGCTATGTCGACGAGCTCCAGCAGCAGGCCGCGCAGGCCGGCGAGATGCTCCGCGCGCTTCGCCGCCCGTCGCCGATCCGCCGACAGCACAAGGTGGTCAACCTGGTCGGCCTCGGCCAAGCCGAGCGGGCCGGCGATACAGGATGAATTGACGCGCGCTTCCCTTTAGACTCTGCGACCTTCCGTCTGCAAGAGCCAGGGTCGATGCCCACTGCCATTCCAGCCGATTCCGTTGGCCTGGTGAGCCCGCAGGTCGCGCATTTCGCCGAACCGCTGACGCTCGCCTGCGGCCGCACGCTGGCCGATTACCAGCTGATCTACGAAACCTACGGCCAACTCAACGCCAGCCGCAGCAATGCGGTGCTGATCTGCCACGCGCTGTCCGGCCATCACCACGCGGCCGGCTACCACAGCATGGACGATCGCAAGCCGGGCTGGTGGGACAGCTGCATCGGCCCGGGCAAACCTATCGATACCGAACGTTTTTTCGTCGTCAGCCTGAACAACCTCGGCGGCTGCAACGGCTCGACCGGGCCCGGCAGCCTGAACCCTGCCACCGGCAAGGTCTACGGCGCGGACTTCCCGGTCGTCACAGTGGAAGACTGGGTCCACAGCCAGGCGCGCCTGGCCGATCAGCTCGGCATCGAGCAGTGGGCAGCAGTCGTTGGCGGCAGCCTCGGCGGCATGCAGGCGCTGCAATGGACGATCACCTACCCCGAGCGCGTCCGCCACTGCCTGGCGATCGCCACGGCGCCGAAGCTGTCGGCGCAGAACATCGCCTTCAACGAAGTCGCGCGTCAGGCGATTCTCTCGGACCCGGAGTTTCATGGCGGCCACTTCCAGGAAATGGGCGTCATTCCCAAACGCGGCCTGATGCTGGCGCGCATGGTCGGGCATATCACCTATCTGTCCGACGATGCCATGGGCACCAAGTTCGGCCGCGGGCTGAAGAGCGAGAAGCTCAACTACGACTTCAACAGCGTCGAGTTCCAGGTCGAAAGCTACCTGCGCTACCAGGGCGAGGAGTTTTCCTCTCGTTTCGACGCCAATACCTATCTGCTGATGACCAAGGCGCTGGATTACTTCGACCCCGCCGCCGCGCATGATGACGACCTGGCACGGACTTTCGAGGGTGCCAAGGCAGGCTTCTGCGTGATGTCTTTCACCACCGACTGGCGCTTCTCGCCGCAGCGCTCGCGCGAGATCGTCGACGCCCTGCTCGCCGCGCGCAAGGACGTCTGCTACCTGGAGATCGACGCGCCGCAAGGGCACGACGCCTTTCTCATTCCCAACCCGCGTTATCTGCAGGCCTTCCGCGGATACATGCACCGCATCGCCGTATAAGGAGCGAACATGCGCGCCGATCTGGACATCATCCAGGAGTGGATTCCGGCCGGCAGCCGAGTGCTCGACCTCGGCTGCGGCAATGGCGAGCTGCTGGCCTGGCTGCGCGACCACAAGGGCGTCAGCGGCTACGGGCTGGAGATCGACCCGGACAATATCGCTGCCTGTATCGAAAAGGGCGTCAACGTCATCGAGCAGGACCTGGACAAGGGGCTGGGCAACTTCGCCAGCGACAGTTTCGACATGGTCGTCATGACCCAGGCCCTGCAGGCCGTGCACTACCCGGACAAGCTGCTCAAGGAAATGCTGCGCGTCGGTCGCGAGTGCATCATCACCTTTCCCAACTTCGGTCACTGGCGTTGCCGCTGGTATCTGGCGAGCAAGGGCCGCATGCCGGTCTCGGAGTTCCTCCCCTACACTTGGTACAACACGCCGAACATCCATTTCTGCACCTTCGAGGACTTCGAGCGCCTCTGCCGTGAACGGGGTGCGCGAGTGCTCGATCGGCTGGCGGTCGACCGCGATCACCGCCATGGCTGGGCCAGCCGACTGTGGCCCAACCTGCTCGGCGAAATCGGCATCTACCGCGTCATCGGACCTGGCCGCTGAGCGGCCGTTTGGACAGGAGAACCACCATGAAACGTGCCCTGATCGTTCTGTTGGCCAGCCTGCTGGCCCTTCCGGCACTGGCCGAGCGCAAGCATAGCGTCGGCGAGTACGACATCCATTACAGCGCCTTCAATTCGGGTTTCCTGCAGCCCGAGGTGGCCGCTGCAGCGGGGCTGGTGCGCAGCAAGAAACAAGGCGTGGTCAACGTATCGGTGCTCAAGCAGGGCAAGCCGGTGCCGGCGCTGGTCAGCGGCAAGGTGAAGAACCTGCTCGGCCAGGACTACCCCTTGCAGTTCAAACAACTCAAGGAAGGCGACGCTGCCATCTACTACCTGGCGCAATTTCCCTTCGATTCGCAGGAGACCCTGCGTTTCAGCCTGAGCGTGCAACCCATGGGTGGCGAGCCGGTCAACTTCGATTTCAACCAGGAATTCTTCCCAGACGAATGATGCCTTTCAACGAACTGGTGCTGGCCAGCCACAACGCCGGCAAGCTCAAGGAACTGCAGGCCATGCTCGGCGATGCGGTGCGCGTGCGCTCGGTCGGTGAGTTCAGCGACGTGGAGCCCGAAGAGACCGGCCTGTCGTTCATCGAGAACGCGATTCTCAAGGCACGCAACGCGGCACGCATGTCCGGCCTGCCGGCGCTGGCCGACGACTCGGGCCTGGCCGTGGACGCCCTCGGCGGGGCTCCGGGGATCTATTCGGCACGCTACGCCGATGGCCTGGGCGACGCCGCGAACAACGCCAAGCTGCTGGATGCCCTCAGTCAGGTCCCGGATGCCGAGCGCGGCGCGCAGTTCGTCTGCGCGCTGGCGCTGGTTCGGCATGCCGAGGATCCGCTGCCGATCCTTTGCGAAGGGCGGTGGCACGGACGCATCCTGCACGCCCCGCGCGGCGAGCACGGTTTCGGTTATGACCCGCTGTTCTGGGTACCGGAAGCCGACTGCTCCAGCGCCGAACTGCCACCCGAGCAGAAGAATCGGCTGAGCCATCGGGCCCGGGCCATGGCGCAGCTGAAAGCGCGACTGGGGATATGATCCCCGCCGCCAGCCAGACACTCCCGGGGTTCGCGCTGCCACCGCTGGCCGCTTACGTGCATATCCCCTGGTGCGTGCGCAAATGCCCGTACTGCGATTTCAACTCGCATACCGCCGATGCGCAGCTGCCCGAGGACGCCTACGTCGCGGCGCTTGAGGCCGATTTGCGCGAAGACCTGGCCTACGTGCAGGGCCGTCGCCTGACCTCGATCTTCTTTGGCGGCGGCACGCCCAGCCTGTTTTCCGCATCGGCGCTGGGGCGCGTACTCGAGATGCTCGAGCGGGCCGTGGGCTTCGCCGACGATATCGAGATCACCCTTGAAGCCAATCCCGGTACGTTCGAGCAGGCCAAATTCCGCGATTACCGCAGCGCCGGCATCAATCGCCTGTCCATTGGCGTACAGAGCTTTCAGGCCGACAAGCTCAAGGCGCTGGGCCGCATCCATGATGGCGCCGAAGCGGTCCGTGCCGCCGATATGGCGCGCACGGCGGGCTTTGAAAACTTCAACCTCGACCTCATGCATGGGCTGCCAGGGCAGAATCTGGCCGATGCGCTGCACGATCTACAGACGGCTATCGCCCAGCAGCCGACGCACTTGTCCTGGTATCAGCTCACCCTCGAGCCGAACACGGTGTTCTGGAGCCGGCCGCCGCGGCTGCCCGAGGACGACCTGCTCTGGGACATCCAGGAAGCCGGCCAACAGACACTGAGCGAAGCCGGCTACCGACAGTACGAAACCTCTGCCTATGCGCAGCCCGGGCGTCAGGCGCGACACAACCTGAACTACTGGACCTTTGGCGACTTTCTCGGGATCGGCGCCGGAGCCCACGCCAAACTGACCCTGGCCGACGGGCGCATCCTGCGGCGTTGGAAGACGCGCTTGCCCAAAGACTATCTGGCGGCCGACAAGGCCTTTCGAGCCGGCGAAAAGCGCCTGCCGGACGAGGAGCTGCCATTCGAGTTCCTGATGAACGTGCTACGGCTCACCGACGGCGTGCCCGCGATGCTGTTCACTGAGCGCACCGGCCTGCCGCTCGAGCGGCTCGCCGAGGGCCGTCGCCAGGCCGAGGCCCGCGGACTGCTCGAGCCGGATGCGCAGCGCCTGCTGGCGACACCGCATGGCCAGCTGTTTCTCAACGACCTGCTGCAACTGTTCCTGCCCTAAGGAAACCGAATGGACCTCGTACTCGACCTGATCGCCACACTGTCGCGCTGGAGCCGCAGCCATCTGTCGGACATCTCGCTGGCGATCATGGCCACGCTCTTCGTGCTCTTCGGCCCGGCGCTCAACGCCTGGGTACAGAAGAACATCGGCGGCCTGAATTTCATCCTGCGCACCCTGCTTTTCGTGATCTTCTGCGCCGTTGTCTATGGGCTGGGCATCATCTATCTGAGCCCGTGGCTGGCCAAGGGCCTGGCGCAGTTCAACAACTACACGCTGGCGCCCGTGCTGCTTCTGGTGCTGTTCATCATCGGCGTGATCGCCGACCGCAACTAGCCCAACGGCATCCGGCTAACTGGCCGCCCCGCTACGCAGAAGCGCTGCGGATGGTCAGCACCTGATCGACCGGATCCTGGACCACCAGTGCGGTGCCGGA
>ERZ1673962.268-NODE-268-length-42399-cov-41.602399_pt1 | contig 42399 bp, 34 predicted proteins | sample MGYA00580188_ERZ1673962 | MGnify/ENA primary metagenome ERZ1673962 (study PRJEB41334, sample SAMN05608104) | rock metagenome | biome: terrestrial subsurface; feature: shale formation; material: shale | place: USA: Pennsylvania ... | reverse complement strand
CTGTTTGGCATTGATGCTGCGTTATCGCCTATTTATGGGGAATAACCACACCACAAAGGCTCTGCCTTGCCCAAATACCAAACAGACTGCTGCAAATTCAACCTTGAAAGGTTAACAGACCCTAATAACATAAAAGATAAACATGACTAAAAAAATTGTAAAAGCGCAAGGTGAGCGCACCGTTATGGGATTTGACTTTGGTACTAAGAGCATTGGTATTGCTATTGGTCAAGAGCTCACAGGCAGCGCCACCAGCTTAAAAGCGGTGAAAGCCCAAGATGGCATTCCTAATTGGGATGACATTGCTGTGCAAGTAAAAGAGTGGCAACCCGATTTAATGGTTGTCGGGTTACCGCTTAATATGGATGGCACATCACAAGAGGTTACCTTTAAAGCCAAAAAGTTCGCCAATCGATTGCATAATCATTACGGTATTGCGGTTCATACTCAAGATGAGCGCTTAACTACCGCTGATGCTAAAGCACGGTTGTTTGAACGTGGTGGTTATAAAAACTTAGGTAAAGGCAACGTAGATAATATGTCTGCGGTGATTATTCTAGAGAGCTTTTTTGAAGCCAGTTATGGCGAATGAATTGATTTAACAAAAAAAGCGCCTTAGGCGCTTTTTTTTATGTGGGTTAAGACTAAGTCATATTGCCTTTGTCATCAAGGCCATCAATGGTCACACCTTGTAAGAAGCCTGCGCCTTGTTGCTCGTTATTACGTAGTTTAATCATCAAGCGTAAGTCATTTGGCGAATCCGCATGATGCAGCGCATCGGCATAATTAATACGTTGCTGTCTGTAAAGCTCAAACAGCGCTTGGTCAAAGGTTTGCATGCCCATCTCTGTTGATTTAGCCATGGTTTCTTTAATGCCACCAATATTACCGTTTTTAATTAGCTCACTGACCATTGGCGTATTAAGTAATACCTCAATGGCAGCAACACGCCCTTCCCCATCAGAGGTCGGAATAAGTTGCTGAGCAATGATAGCGCGTAAGTTTAATGCTAAATCATATTTAAGCTTATCGTGCTTTTCTTTTGGTACTAAGTGCATAATGCGGTCAATAGCTTGGTTAGCATTGTTAGCATGCAAGGTGGCAACACATAAATGACCCGTTTCTGCAAAGCTCAACGCATATTCCATGGTTTCTTGCGAACGAATTTCACCAATTAAAATAACATCAGGCGCTTGGCGCAAAGAGCTTTTAAGTGCCGATTCAAAGCTTTCAGTATCTAAACCCACTTCACGTTGAGTAATAATGCTTTTTTTATGTTCATGAACAAACTCAATTGGATCTTCTATGGTTAAAATATGCCCACGTTGATTGCGATTTCTATAACCAATAAGTGCCGCCAAAGACGTTGATTTACCGGTTCCCGTACCACCTACAAATAACACGAGTCCGCGCTTTGACATAATCACATCGGTCAATGCAGAAGGTAATCCAAGCTCTTTAACATCGGGAATTTTAGTGACGATTCGGCGAATAACCATGCCCGCTCTGTCGCGTTGCCAAAAAGCCGAAATACGAAAGCGCCCTTCGCTAGTTGCAATCGCAAAGTTACATTCTTTAGTGTTATGAAACTCTGCTTTTTGTTTTTCACTCATCGCTGATTCAACTAATTCCAGCGCTTGCTCATCGGTTAGTTTGTCATCATTAAGAGGTATCAGCTCGCCGTTAATTTTAGCGCTAATAGGCAGCTGGCTCGATACAAATAGATCAGAGCCTTTTTTGTCGATCATTATTTGTAAAAAGTGATTTAAAGATAAAGTCATAATAATTCCTTAAGCGCTAAACTGCGTCTTATCTTGTGCTTTTGTATACGCCGCTGAGTGAGTGATAATGCCTCGGTTAACTAGATTCGTTAAACATTGATCCATGGTTTGCATGCCCTGCGACGCACCGGTTTGAATCGATGAGTACATTTGAGCAATTTTATCTTCACGAATTAAGTTACGAATAGCAGGCGTTGCCAACATGATTTCGTGTGCAGCGACTCGCCCTCCACCGACCTTCTTGATCAATGTTTGTGAGATAACCGCACGAAGTGATTCAGAAAGCATAGAGCGGATCATGTCTTTTTCTTCACCAGGGAATACATCAATAATACGGTCAATGGTTTTAGGTGCCGACGTGGTATGCAAAGTGCCAAACACTAAGTGACCAGTTTCAGCAGCAGTCATAGCAAGGCGAATAGTTTCTAAGTCTCGTAACTCACCGACCAAAATAACATCAGGGTCTTCACGCAATGCACTTCGCAGCGCATTAGAAAAACTATGTGTATCGCGGTGAACTTCACGCTGGTTAATTAAGCTGAGTTTATTATCGTGCACAAATTCGATAGGATCTTCAATGGTCAGTACATGGTGATGTTTATTTTGATTTATATAGTCCACCATGGCTGCAAGTGTAGTCGACTTACCAGAGCCTGTAGGGCCGGTAACTAATACTAAGCCTCGTGGGTTATCTGAAATTTGTTTAAATATTTCCGGCGCGCCCAAATCTTCAAGTGTCAATACATCACTCGGGATTGTACGAAACACAGCAGCAGGACCACGATTAGAGTTAAAGGCATTTACACGAAAACGTGCTAAATTAGGGACTTCAAAAGAAAAATCCACTTCGAGATTTTGTTCATAGTCCTTACGCTGGTTATCGTTCATAATGTCATAAACCAGACTGCTGACTTCTTTATCTCCAAGTGCTGGTATATTAATTCGTCGCACATCGCCATCAACACGTATCATAGGTGATACCCCTGATGATAAGTGCAAATCTGATGCTTTATGTTGCACACTAAATGCCAATAATTCGGTGATATCCATTTATGACTCCACAACTAACTGATAAATATATGGTTACAATAGCAGAACGACTCACATCCGCCTACGCTAGAATTGCAGAGGCAGCGCAAAATGCACAGCGCAATAGTAACGACATTACGTTACTTGCAGTATCTAAAACCAAACCCGTCTCTGATATTATGGCAGCATATGAGCAAGGGCAACGCCAATTTGGTGAATCTTATGTTCAAGAAGCTGTAGATAAAATAGCGCAACTAGCCACATTTAGCGATATTGTTTGGCATTTCATTGGCCCTATTCAGTCAAATAAAAGTGCTTTAGTCGCTGCCAATTTTGCTTGGGTGCAAAGTGTAGACAGACTTAAAATAGCCAAGCGATTAAACAGTCAACGCCCTGAGACAATGCCGCCACTGAATGTACTTATTCAAGTGAATATTAGCGAAGAAGAAGCAAAGTCTGGTTGTCACCCCAATGAAATCACTGAGCTGGCGCAATATATAGATCAATGTGCCCATTTACAGTTGCGCGGACTGATGGCTATTCCCGCTAAAAGCGACGATGCAAACACGCAAATTCAATATTTTGAGCAATTACAAACTTGCTTTGATAAACTACAGACCCAATATCCTCATATAGATACATTGTCGATGGGGATGAGTAACGATGTAGAGGCTGCCATAGCGGCAGGTTCAACCATGGTGAGGATCGGCACAGATATTTTTGGAACACGAACTTAAAAGGTGATAACAGACATATGTCAGATAAAAAAATCGCATTTATAGGCACAGGTAATATGAGCTACGCCATCATTGGTGGCATGGTAAAAAACGGCTTTAACGCAAATAATATTATTGCGACTAACCGCAACCAAGAAAAACTAGCTAAAGTAGCTGCCGACTTTAAGGTGCAAACCACCAGTGACAATAACGAAGCTATGCGCGATGCCGATGTCATTGTTTTGTCTGTTAAACCACAAATGATGGGCGATTTATGCCAATCATTTCAAGATTCGGGTGTCGACTTTAGCGATAAATTATTTATCTCAGTCGCGGCAGGCTTAACCGTTAAGCGCTTACGTGAAATGCTTGGTCAAGATGTAAAAATGGTGCGTTGTATGCCAAATACGCCATCATTACTTGGTCGTGGTGTATCTGGCTTATATGGTGCAGGCGAAACCCAAAGCGAGCATGAGTTTGTACAGCAAGTATTTGAATGTACCGGCATTGTTGTATGGGTTGAAAAAGAGTCGCAAATAAACGACGTGATTGCTGTTACCGGCTCTTCGCCGGCTTACTTTTTCTTATTTATGGAAGCCATTGAAGAAAAAGCCAAAGCGCTTGGGTTTAGTGATGAAGACGCACGCCGCTTAGTGCAGCAAACCGCCCTTGGCGCAGCTGAAATGGCACTTAGCCAAACTGATATTAGCATTTCACAATTACGTTCAAATGTGACATCAAAAGGTGGTACCACGCATGCAGCCGTTGAGCATTTAAAAGCACAAGGTTTAACTAAAACCGTAGGCGATGCAATGGATGCGTGTATTGCGCGTGCAGTGCAAATGGAACAAGAACTTTAAAACCATTTTTTATTGAAGGTTATACTATGAATGCCATGCAATTTTTAATTAGCACCTTGTTTGATCTATTTTTAATGGTGGTACTACTGCGTTTTTGGCTACAGTGGGCAAAAGCCGACTTTTACAACCCAATGAGCCAATTTGTGGTCAAAGCCACTTCGTTTGCAGTTAACCCGCTGCGAAAAATCGTTCCGGGGCTAGGCGGGCTTGATTTAGCCTCTTTGTTGCTGGCATTTATAGTGGCTGCGGCAAAAATAAGTACCCTAATGTGGCTTATTTATAGCTCTTGGGCTATTCAGCCTGTGCTTATACAGGCGCTAATAACTGTTTTAAAAGAAGGTTTAAATTTAGTCTTTTGGGTATTAATCATCCGCGCTATTTTAAGCTGGGTAAGCCAAGGCTATAACCCAATTGAAGCGGTATTCCATCAGCTTACTGAGCCAATGTTAAAGCCCATCCGTAAAATTTTACCGCCATTAGGGGGATTAGATTTATCGGTACTGGTACTAATCATCGGCATTCAGTTTTTACAAATGCTGCTAATGGACCTTTTAGCTTAAGCATAACGTAATATAAAAGAGGCCTAGCGCCTCTTTTTACATACTCAGGAGTTAACCATGCAACGTTTAATAAAGTTTTGTTTTATTGCTTGTCTCGCCTTAGCATTTAATGCACACAGCGCACAAGAACAAGGCGCCCAGTATAAAGAACTAGGCCCTTGGCAAGTTCATTATATAGCCTTTCCATCAACGTTTATTCAGCCACAAATAGCCAAAACGTATGGCCTGGAACGCAGTGGCTACAAAGGTATTGTTAATATTTCCATCTTAAAAAATGATACTGATAAAACAGCGCAAAAAGCGACATTACAAGGCACCGCTAGAAATTTATTAGGCAATAAACAAAGCCTCAACTTTAAAGAAGTGGTTGAAGGCGATTCTGTTTATTACCTAGCACAAGTAGATTACACCAACGAAGAAATTTTACGTTTTGAAATTGAAATCCAACAAGGTAACCAGTTCCAAACATTAAAGTTTCAGCAAAAATTTTACGTAGATTAAATATGACCAACACCTTAGTACTTGCAACCGGCAATCCCGGCAAAGTAAATGAGCTGGCTAACATGCTCAGCTCGCTTAATATTAATGTAGTACCACAAAGCGACTTTAACGTGAGCGAAGTGGCCGAAACAGGCACCACGTTTGTAGAAAACGCGATAATTAAGGCGCGTCATGCAGCTAAAATAACTGGATTACCGGCTATTGCTGATGATTCGGGATTAGAAGTTGATAGCTTAAATGGCGCACCCGGCGTTTACTCTGCTCGCTTTGCAGGTAAAGGCGCAAGTGATCAAGATAATATCGATAAATTACTGGCTGATTTAGGCGATAACCCTAACCGACGCGCTCGTTTTTGGTGTGTGTTAGTACTGATGCGTCACGCCGACGACCCTACCCCACTTATTTGCAGTGCTAGCTGGGAGGGCGAAATTACCCTTAGCCAACACGGTGAAGGTGGCTTTGGCTACGATCCTATCTTTTTTGTGCCATCAGAAAATTGCACCAGTGCAGAGCTGACAAAAGCGCAAAAAAATACCCTAAGTCATCGTGGGCAAGCACTTAAAATGTTACTGCAAGAGCTACAACACAAAGGCGGCCTGTGAACCTTCCTCCACTAAGTTTATATGTGCATGTGCCATGGTGCGTGCAAAAATGCCCTTACTGCGACTTTAACAGCCACGGACAAAAAGGTGACATCCCTGAAGCTGAGTATGTACAGCATTTAATCGACGATTTAAAAGCTGATTTACACTTAGTACAAGGGCGTAAAATTCACAGTATTTTTATAGGTGGCGGCACACCAAGCCTATTAACCGGCGCGGCATACACCCGTTTACTCAAGGAAGTAGATAGCCTAATTGGTTTAAGCGATAACTGTGAAATAACCCTTGAAGCAAATCCCGGCACAGTAGAAACTGGCCGTTTCAAAGATTATGTAAAAGCAGGCATTAACCGTATCTCTATCGGCGTGCAAAGCATGCAGGACGATAAGTTAAAAGCCCTAGGTCGAATTCATGGTGCCGATGAAGCCAGTTATGCTGCACAGCAAGCCAGTGAAGCAGGGTTAAATAGCTTTAACCTTGACTTAATGCATGGCTTACCAGGGCAGTCTCTTGATGATGCACTGAGTGATTTAAAACAAATTATTGCGCTCAATCCACCGCATATTTCTTGGTATCAGCTCACCATTGAGCCCAATACGCAATTTGCTTCAAAACCGCCGACTTTGCCACAAGATGAAACCTTATGGGATATTCAAGAGCAAGGCCAAGCATTATTAGCACAAGCTGGCTATCAGCAATATGAAATATCAGGGTATGCAAAACCTGGCTATCAATGCCAACATAACTTGAATTATTGGCGGTTTGGCGATTATCTTGGCATTGGCTGTGGCGCCCATGGTAAGGTTACTGATGCGAAAACGGGGGTGATAACACGCACTGAAAAGGTAAAACACCCTCGGGGCTATATGGATATTATTAAACCCTACTTGTACAAAAGCTGGCAAGTAGAGCAAGACGACTTAGCGTTTGAATTTTTTATGAATCGCTTTCGTTTAATAGAGCCATGCCCTATAAATGATTTTAATGCGCTGACGCAGCAACCACTGCAAAGCCAACAGCATGCACTAGATAAAGCCATTAATGCCGGTTTACTAACAAAAACAGACAGCCACTGGCACGTTACACTCCAAGGGCAACGTTTTTTAAATGATCTACTTGCGTTATTTGTTTAGTGACAATAATAGGTTTCTAACAACAAAAGGGAAACGAATGCGTAAACTTACTCTAATTGCTGCCACCATTAGTGTGGCACTGCTTGCAGGTTGCCAACAAGCAACACAACAATCAACGCCTGCACCTGCGGTTCAAGCTCAACCTGTTCAAAGTGAAATTGATAAAGCGAATGCTTTTTTTGAAGACACTTTTAATCGTGATGTCATGAGCAGCCCAGTTTATCAAACCTACATGGGCATCAAAAAAGATTACGATAAATGGGATGACAACAGCGAAGAAAAAGCCCTTAAAGACTTGGCACAAGCTAAAGCCGATTTGGTCACACTCAACAGCATTGATCGTGCGCAATTAGATACAGCAACCCAAGTAAGTTATGATTTAAAAAAACAAGATTTAGAAGCCAGCATTGCTGATTTCAAATGGCGTTACCACAACTACCCTGTAAACCAAATGTTTGGTACGCACTCTATGGTGCCGGCTTTTTTAATCAACCAGCATCAAATTAGCAACGTAAAAGAAGCCAACGATTACATTGCTCGTTTAAATGGGGTACAGGGTGTATTTGATCAGCTTATTACTGGCTTAGAAATTCGCGCCGATAAAAACATCATCGCGCCTAAATTTGTATTTCCACACGTCATTGATTCAAGCAAAAACATCATTAAAGGTGCGCCGTTTGAACAAGGTGAAGATTCTACGCTTTTAGCTGACTTTAAACGCAAAGTTAATGCCTTAGAAATAGACCAAGCTGAAAAAGATGCACTTATTAGTAAAGCGACTGAAGCATTAAAAACAGCGGTTAAACCTGCTTACTCTAAGTTAATTAACTACATTGCACAGTTAGAAAAACGTGCTGATGACCGTGACGGTGCTTGGAAATTCCCTAATGGCGAAGCGTTTTACAATAACGCACTGAAACGCACCACCACCACAGACCTTACAGCAAAAGAAATTCATGCCATTGGCCTTGCTGAAGTATCACGTATTCATGATGAAATGCGTGCCATTAAAGATAAAGTCGGTTTTGAGGGCGACTTAAACGCCTTTATGCAGTTTATGAAAACCGACAAGCAATTTTATTTAGCTAACACTGAAGCTGGTAAAGCACAGTACCTAAGTGAAGCTAAAGGCTTAATTGATAACATGAAAACACGCTTAGATGAGCTGTTTGTTGTAAAACCAAAAGCCGACATGATTGTAAAACGTGTTGAAGCATTCCGTGAAAAAGCGGCAGGTAAAGCGTTTTATCAACAACCTGCGCCAGATGGTTCTCGCCCAGGTATTTACTACGCCAACCTATACGACATGGAAGCAATGCCTACATACCAAATGGAAGCCTTGGCTTATCATGAGGGGATTCCGGGTCACCATATGCAAATTGCCATTTCACAAGAACTTGAAGGGGTACCTAAGTTCCGTAAATTTGGTGGTTACACAGCCTACATTGAAGGCTGGGGGTTATACTCAGAATTACTACCAAAAGAAATGGGCCTTTACGAAGACCCGTATTCAGATTTTGGTCGCTTAGCCATGGAATTATGGCGTGCATGTCGTTTAGTGGTTGATACCGGTATTCACGCAATGAAGTGGACTCGTCAAGAAGGTATTGATTACTACGTCAACAACACCCCTAACGCCACTTCTGACGGTGTAAAAATGGTTGAGCGTCATATTGTAATGCCATCTCAAGCAACAGCTTACAAAGTAGGTATGCTGAAAATTTTAGAACTACGTGAAGATGCTAAAATGCAACTTGGCGATAAGTTTGATATCCGCCAGTTCCACGATGTAGTGCTTAAAAATGGCCCTGTACCATTAAACGTACTAGAAAACTTCGTTAATGAGTGGATTGCCAGCAAACAAGCTTAATTTTTAAGTATTTACTTAAAGGTATAAAAGGTCGCAATTGCGGCCTTTTGTTTTATAAAACAAAAAATTAACCTGAACTCTGGTTAAGAGATTTACTAACATATTGAATCATCGTTATATTTAATTTTATTTTCTCTAGCCAGAGGTTTTCAGTGAAAACAAGGCGAATTTACGCGTCAATAGCTGGCCTATTGCAAGTAAATTCAACGCAGTTAGCGCTGAAAACAGCTGCTTGAGATAAGTTTATTATCCGGAGCTCAGGTAAATTAAGCTAGGATAAAGTTGGAACTCAAGGAGAACAGAATGGATCTAAGCATACAGCTACTCAATGCGCGTATTAAACAACAGCAGTTTGATGAGCTAGATAACGATTTTAAAAAGCTCACTGAGGCACAGCAAGTAATACAGCTTAATTACCTGTTTGAAAGTGCGCTACGCATGAGTATTAAATACGATTTTATGCAAAACATCGCCGTGCGTATTTTAACCACCAATACGCCACCAGCACCGTTTATTGAAAAACTAACCAGTTTAGACGCGCTGAGTTTTTTTACGCCTGCACTTAAATTAAATAAGGGATTTATTAGTACAGACGACTCTGGCAATAACGCCCTGCATAATGTATTTAAGCAAGCAATGCCCACACAACTGCCTTTTAACTATGTTCGCTCGTTAATGTTATTTGAATCTAACGAAGAGTTACTACATGCATTAGCACATACAAATAAGCAAGGGCTCACTCCGGTTGCCAGTTACATCGCCTATGCACATAAGCCAAATATTCCGGTAAAACATGAATTTTCGGCCTTGCTCGCATTAATAGAAATAGAGCAAAAACAAAATCCTGCAGCAAAATTACAAATACTTGAGGCATTAAAAAATAATCCCCCAAGCGAGATAACCTTGCTACTGAGCGCCGCTTATTTACAGCGCTCTACTGAACAAGTGGCGGCTCTAATCTGATAAGTAATATTCTACGCTGGTAACAACACGTACGTTTTTAATTTGCGGCGTGTTTGAATCCCGATCGCTAATGCTAAACTGCCCTTGGCGAGCGGTTTTAATTTTACCTAAGCGTGAATTTGAATCTTTAGCAAACTTATCTGCCACTTCACGAGCTTTTTCTGTGGCTTCTTGCACCATGGCTGGTTTTATATCGTTAAGCCCAGTAAAAATATACTCAATACGGGTTTGATAGTTGTCTTGCACAATAGCTATATTTTGTTTAGCTAGCTGACTCACTTTGCTCAGTGCGTTTTTAACTTTATCAGGAGCATTGGAGTAAACAATAATATTTGAGCTAATAACATACCTAAACTTTTGGTTATCATTCGCGTATTCACGGGCTTGCTTATCAATAATAGATTGAGTACCTGTCGATATTTCTTGATCATCAAAGCCGTGTAACTTTAAAAAAGCAATCACCGCATCATTTTTTTGCTCAACTCGCTCAACAAGCTTTTCAAGATTATTGTCGGCATCGTTAAACTGCAAAGGCCAAATAACGGTATCAGCCACAACTTCACGTTCAGCTAACCCTTTTACCTGCACCGTGCGCTCCATCCCTTTAATATCAAGCGCAGCCCCTTTTATAATAAAACCCAATGCAATTAGGCCAATGCTTAAACACGCCGCTGCCATAACAACGGTTACATTCGATATTTTATTCACTTCACTCTCCTTGACCGATATTAATAATATGCACGTATTAATAATATGCACGTTCACGCTCGAAAAAACACTATAAACAGGTTACATTGAGAAGGTATAGATAGCAAAACTTAATCAGCCAAGGAAACGCAATGAGTCTAAAACGTATTAGCCAGTTTTTTAATCCAAGCTCAGTCGCTGTTATTGGGGCATCAAACACCCCCACTCGGGCTGGTAATGTGGTAATGCGTAATTTATTACAAGGGGGCTTTAAAGGGCCCATCATGCCTGTTACACCCAATCATACTGCAGTGCATGGCGTATTGGCTTACCCAAGTATTGAAGCCCTCCCCAAAGTACCTGATTTAGCCGTTATCTGTACCAATAAAAACACCTTAATGAAAATTATTGAACAGCTAGGTACGCTGGGGTGCCATAGCGCTATTATTATTGCTGATGGTCTAACAAGTACTCAAAAACAAGAACTTAAAGATAACGCTGCAAAGCATAAAGTGACGCTGCTTGGCTCAAATTGCTTAGGGTTACTTATTCCGCACATAGGTTTAAACGCGAGTTTTTCGCACACTGTTGCCACGCCAGGTAAACTGGCTTTTGTGTCGCAATCAGCGGCTGTTTGCTCAACGATTCTTGATTGGGCTAAAAATAAAGAAATTGGCTTTTCATACTTTGTATCTATGGGAGATTGTTTAGATATTGAGTTTGACGAAATACTCGACTTTTTAGGCCGCGACGCTAAAACCAAAGCTATCCTACTTTACATAGATAACATTAATGATATTCGCAGCTTTATTTCTGCCGCGCGTGCGGCGGCATTTTCTAAGCCCGTGATCGCTATTAAAACAGGCAGAACCAGTGCAGGCGCTCTTGCCGCTGAAATACACACCGGCGGAAAGCAAAGCTCAGATGCAGTATATGATGCCATGTTTCAACGTGCAGGGATGTTAAGAGTAAATGATTTGCGTGAGCTCTTTGCCGCCACTCAAACCTTAGCAATGCACCCAAAATTATTGCAAGTAGAGCAGCTAACTATATTAACTAATGGCGGCGGCCCTGGAGTGATGGCCGTTGATGAACTTATTCAAAGCTCAGGTAAACTTGCTCAGCTTAGTGATGAAACGCGCGAAGCACTCAATAAAGTGATCCCACATTCAGACACAACATCCAACCCTGTCGATATCTTTGGCGATTCTGCGCCAGTGCGTTACAAGCATGCGTTGGAAATATTACTAAATGCTAAAGAAGTTAAAAACTTACTGATCATTCATACTCCATCGGCATTGGCCCCGAGTGAAAATTACGCTCAGGTTATTGTTGAGGCACTGAATAAATTACCAAAAATGGCACGCCCGTATGTGATCACTAATTTCATGGGAGAAGATGCCGCATTTGCAGCCAGACGCATCTGCGCGAATAACGCCATCCCGACCTATCGTACCCCAGAAGGCGCAGTAGGTGCCTTTATGCACTTAGTAAGCTATCGTCGTAACCAAAAACATTTAACCCAAACGCCAGAATCAAACACCGATGATGCGACTATTAATAAAGTAGCAGCGAAAGCAGCTATTAAAGAGTTTTTAAATGATGAGCAACATTACTTATCAACCCATCAAGCGAGTCAAATTTTAAGTAGCTACGGTATAGACTGTATCCAAACTGAAGTAGCCTACACCCCTACCGAGGCCAAAGAGCAAGCAATAGAGCTAGGTTTTCCGGTCGCATTAAAATTGATGAGCCCCAGTATTCCCTCTAAGTCTGAAGTCGGTGGCGTAGTACTCAACCTCAATGATGCACAAGAGGTCGAGCAAACGGCATTTGCCATGCTGTTAAGAATAAAAAACACCTACCCTGATGCTATTATTGATGGCTTTTCGTTACAAAAAATGGCACCTCGAGCAGGCGCCAATGAGCTGCGCATAGCCATTAAAACAGAGCCTAATTTTGGGCCAGTTATTTTATTAGGTGAAGCTGGCACAGGGCTTGAGTACGCTCAAGCGGCGGTGGCCTTGCCACCACTGAATATGAACCTAGCTAAATATTTAATTGCCGCCGCCCATGATAAGGGAGTCCTTAAAGATCGCATTCTGCCAGAAAAAGTAGATAAATATCGCTTGTGTGCGCTACTGACCCGAATTTCTCAACTCGTTGTTGATCAACCCGATATCACCTCATTAGAGCTAAATCCTATTTTAGCCAGTAATGGGCAGTTTTTAGTCCTTGATGCCACCATGAACTTAAATCAGTATCAGGTTCAGGCGCACCGAAAACGTTTATCAATCCGCCCTTATCCTATTGAGTTGGTTGAAACGGTGACCCTAAAAAATAAGACCTTAGCAACGCTCAGACCAATCAAACCAGAAGATGAGCAGGCACATCAAGAGTTTGACCGCTCCTTAAGCAAAGAAGATAGATACAAGCGCTTTTTTGGTGAATTGCCACAATTTAACCATGATCAACTCGCTAAAATGACGCAAATTGATTACGACCGCGAAATGGCATTTATTGTTACCCAAACACAAGACGAGCAACAGCACACATTAGGGGTTTCGCGAGTGATTATGGATCCCGATAACTTACAAGCAGAGTTTGCCATTGTGGTACGTTCTGATTGCCAAGGACTTGGGTTAGGGCGTATTTTAATGAACGCGGCTATTTCTCACTGCAGACGCCAAGGCGTGAAAACGGTTGAAGGTATCACCCTGCCAGAAAATACCGGCATGATTGAGTTGGCTCGTAAACTCGGGTTTAAAATAAGTCGTGATTTTGAAGAAGGCAGTATCAATATGCTGCTCACATTGTAATAGGTACTATGCGTAAACTAAGACAAACCATAAACCAAGTATTTGAAGCGTCAGGTAAGTATCAGCGAGCGGGACACATTTTAGATGTCATACTGATCAGCATCATTATGATTAATGTGGTGGCGATTGTGCTTGAGTCGGTGCACAGCATCGCAACCGAGTACTATAGCGAGTTTTTAATATTGGAGCTGGTATCAGTGGCTATATTTAGTGCTGAATACCTAATACGTGCTTGGACTTGTGTCGATCGCGTAAAGTACGCCTCCATGAATTGCTCAAATACACAAAAACGGATTCGATATATTTTATCACCACTGGCAATTATCGATTTAATTGCCATTTTGCCTAGTTTATTAATGTTTTTCTTTGCTATCGATTTACGTTTTTTACGGGTACTGCGGTTGTTGCGGGTATTTAAGCTCACCCGTTATTCTCGAGCAATGCAATTGTTATTGCAGGCGTTTATTGATGAGTCGAGTTCATTACTGGCGGCATTTTTTATTATGTCTGTGGTACTTATTTTAGCCTCTTGCGGTATTTATTTATTAGAGCACGACATTCAACCAGACAAGTTCGGCTCTATTCCTGCAGCCATGTGGTGGGCAATGGCAACCCTAACTACGGTTGGTTATGGCGATGTTGTACCTATAACGCCTATTGGTAAACTATTTGGTGGCGTAATCACTTTGGTGAGTATGGGGATGGTTGCCATACCAACCGGTTTATTAGCGTCGAGTTTCTCAGAGCAAGTACGCAAACGTCGCCAGCTATTTGAAGATGCCACCCACGAGAAAATAACCGATGGTAAGCTCACTGATGAGCAGATGCATCACCTTGAGGAGTTACGCTACAAACTAGGGCTAAGTAAACTAGAGGCCAATAAAGCAATAAAAGCGGAGCTAAATAAACGCAGCTCACACTTATTTTGCCGTCACTGTGGTAAGCGTCCTTAACCTGAACTCTGGTTAAGAGATTTACTCACGTATTGAATCAAAAATGATATTTATGTTTATTTTTCTCTAGCCAGAGATTTCCAGTGAAAACAAGGCGAAATTACGCGTCAATAGCTAGCCTATTGCAAGTAAATTCAACGCAGTTAGCGCTGAAAATAGCTGCTTGAGATTGATTTATTATCCAGAGTTCAGGTTCCTTAATAAAATAATGTATTAAGCGGCGCTTTAAGCTTGTGAGAATACAGGATGCCAATCGTGCTCAATAAGCTCAAGCACCTGCTCTTTAGGCACCGCTTTACTAAACAAGTAACCTTGAAAGTAGCTACAACCTTGCGCTTTTAAAAAAGCCAACTGATGTGCGCTTTCAACCCCTTCAGCAATACACTCTTTACCTAAACTGCTTGCTAAAGTTAGTGTAGATTGAATAATCGCTTCGTTATCCGAATCAATACCAATATCTTGCACAAAGCTGCGATCTATTTTTAATACATCAATCGGAAAGCGCTTCAAATAAGTTAACGAGGCATACCCTGTTCCAAAATCATCCATGTACAACTTACAGCCTAGTTGCTTTAATAAGTCCATATTTTTAAGCGCATGTTCTGAGTCTCGCATTAAAATAGACTCTGTTATTTCAAATACAATAGCCTTGGGCGGCAGTGCTGCATTGTTTAGTGCTTGGCGAATTTCAGGGACGAGTCCGATAAATTCAAAATCCAGTGCTGAGAGGTTAATTGATAGGTATAGATCAGGACACACTTTACGCCAACGAGCTAACTGCACCAAAGCACGCTTAAATGTTTGTAGCATTATTTTAGTGATTAAACCTATATTTTCAGCTACGTTTGCAAACTCTTGTGTACTCGCTAACTGATTATAAGGCCAGCGTAGTAACACCTCAAAGCCCACTGTTTTTTGCGTAGACGCATTAATAATGGGTTGATAATAATTACAAAATTCATGTTCATGATAAGCTTTGATCAACTGTGATTCTAAATGCATCGCTCTTTCAACACGTTGATTCATTTCTTGTTTGTAAAACTTATAACACCCTTCCAAGCCATCTTTAGCATAATAAAGCGCCACATTTGATGCTTTCAATAGTGCTTTATAATGCACGGCATCATCAGGGAAAATAGCCACACCAATACTTAGGTGTACATTGACGCTTTGCTGATTCATAACAATGTCTTTACTCATGCAATCCATTAGTTTGGTGCATATAAGTAATACTTCTTCTATTTGCTGAATATCTTCAACTAGAATTACAAATTCATCACCGCCTAAACGCGCGACGCTATCACAAGGACGTAATGCTGTTTTCAAGCGGTTCGCCACCAGCTTTATTATCTCATTGGCGTTTTCTGTGCCAAATGAATCATTAAAATACTTAAACCGTTTTATATTAACGTGTAACAAAGCCACTTTACACTGATGGCGGCGCGCCTGATCGATGGCATGTATAGCTCTGTCGTTAAACAAGGTTCTGTTTGGCAGCCCAGTAAGTGAATCGTAATTAGCCAGTATATGCAGTTCGCTCTCAGCTGACTTTTGTGCATGAATATCCGTTAAAATAATCACGAAACTACTCAGCCTTTGGCTTTCATCAGCTACGGCGCTTATTTTAACCAGTACATGGCGTTGCTCTTTGTTTGCCAGAACGACAGTGTCTTCACATGAAAAATGTTCGCCCACTTCAAGCTTTTGCATAATTCGTAAATAATCAAAATAGCTACTGCGGGACATTCCCAAATTAAGCGCACGGGTTGAACGAGGCTCTGCTGATAAGCCAAAAGCGCTTTGCAGCGATTTATTTGAGGCACGTATATTAAAGTTTTTATCTAAGATAAACACCCAATCTCGGGTTTGTTCAAACGCGGCGGTAAATAACCGCGCATGCTCTTCAAACACCCTTTCGCGTGTCATATTGGTATACGTACCGGCTACTTTTTGCGGCGTTTTTTTGTCCCATTCAACCACCTTGCCAAAATCTTTGTACCAGCGCCAATGACCTTTGGCGTGGCGTAATCGGTAGGTACAATTAAAATACCCTTTATCTGTTGATAAAAATTCTAACCACTCCAACCTAAAAATAGCACGCTCTTGAGGGTGAATTTTTTCTAGGTAGGCATCTAAACTCACCGAGTCATCCTCGTAGCCTAATTCGTTGACTAATCTAGGCTGATAAATATTTAACTGGCTCGCCTGCCAATCCCATACCCCGGACTCACTTCCCTCTAGTGCAAGCTTTAAACGCGCCTCACTGTCTTGGCTTTCTTTGTGTGCTGCCAATAAGATACGCTGTATTTTGTTGCGCCTCATTACCCATGCAGTCACTATGGTGATCAATAAAATGGCATAAAGCGCTAAAAAGTATGGAGCACGCCATAGCGGATATTTCACTTTAATATTTAACGTTGCTGGCGCAGTATAGTCGCCGGTCAGTGGATCTTTTGCCCAGACTTTTAACTGGTAACTGCCGGGGTTTAATTTAGGAAACACCACTCGATTATTTCGGGTATAACTTTTTTTACCTTTATCGAGCTGATATTCATAAATAATGCGCTCTTGGAAGCTAAATGACATCGCTGAAAATGCAATCTCAAGCCCGATATCATCATGGTTTAAAGTGATATTTTTTAATGGCTGCTGTAAATTTATAGACAAGTCCCGAGACATTAAGTTGATGCGCGTGATATTGACCTGATCTAATAAACCTTGGCTATTTTTATTGTCTTTAGGGTCAAAGTAGGTAAAACCCTTGAGGCTACCGAAGGCAATTCGACCATCCGCTAACTTAGCCATAGCGCCATTATTAAACTCAGCAGAGAGCACCCCATCTGATGTTGTAAATTGCTGAAAATGAATTGTTTCAGGATTTAGTCGCCATATTCCTTTATGGCTACTCATCCAAATCATTCCCTCTTCATCAAGAACCATATCGTACAACAAGGTGCTGAGTTTATTTTTATCTAAATCAATTGTGTGCACTAACTCATAGGTTGTTGCATCTATACCAATCAGCCCAAAATTAGATAACGATAGCCAAAGTATGCCCTGCCCATCTACCACGTAGGAAAGAATACTAACGGCTACATTTTCATGGTGTTTAGGCACTTTATAAATGGTGTTTAAACTTAAATCATTGGGGTTAAATTGATATAAAACGCCACCACTAAAAAATAATGGCTTCTCGGGTTGGTGCGGTAATGGGGGTAAAAAGCCATGCGCTAAAAAAGGGTCAAATTGTGCTAATTCGCCTTTTAAGTGAACTAATTGTCGGCTATCAATATTATATTTAAACATACCATGATCTGGGTGTACAAAATACAAATCCCCGTTTGGTAGCAATGTCAGGCCATGCATCCAATCATTTAAAAAAATCTGATTGGTAGGACTGTTAGTTCTTGGTTGGGTAAGTTGCTGAGTTTGCGGGTCAAAAATGAATAATCCTCGGTTTGAGTGCAACCAGAGTTTATCTTTGTAAGGCATAATTTTGAAAATAGTAAACTCTGTGGTCAGTAAATCGACTTTATAATCTTTTAAATACACCTTTGAGCGATTACTTTTTAAATCAACCGCAGTTAAACCATTGTGTGTGCCTAACCATAGCTTTTCTTGGAACTCCTTAATTGACCATACCGAATGATGTGATAAACCATCCCCAATCAGTGCATTTCCCTCTACATTATAAAACTTGTAATTGTCGCCCGATAAATAAAACGCACCATCGGTTTTAGTGGCTAGCCACATTCCGCCCGATTTATCTTTCACCATATCAATAATACTGTTATCGGCGAGGGTGTACTTACTCTGTTGGATACGTTTATTTTTTACCACTTTTTTAGTAGTTAAATTAAAACAAAGCAGGCCTTTATCTGTTGCTAAATCGAGCACTCCTTGCTGATTATCAATATCCCAAACATTCAAATCGGCCAGTAATTTTTGGCTTGTAAATGATTGTTCGCGGTTGTTAAACATTGCCTCTAAATTACTAATATCAACAGCGTATAAACCCTTAACCGCACCTACAAGCAACTGATTGTTATTACCTAGCGCAAATGATTTCACATTATTTTGATAAATATGTACATCCGTTTCGCTCAAGTGCTCGAGTGGCCTTACCTGCTGTGTTGCGATGTTAAAAACATACGCGCCGTCTGTGCTACCGATAAAAATATAACCGTTATAATGAAACAAAGTACGCACAAACGCATTTTCAAATTGCTCAGGAAGTGTAAATAATGAGGTAATAGAGCCGTTGTCTATATCGAGTTTTGCAAACTCTCGGCCTTGTCCAATCCATAAGGTTTTATCATCGGTGGCTAACATAGTAAAAACGGACTGCTGTAGTATTTGCTCTTCTGTGACAGGTTTTTCTATGTATTGTTGGTAGGTATCCGTTTTCGGATCGTATCTGAACAAGCCTGCTAATAAGGAGGCAATCCAGATATGCCCTTGTTGGTCTTGATATATGCGATCGATGATCGCCTCTTCTAACTCACCATTAGGGCCATTGATTGGAATAACTTGATAGCCATCGTATCGGTTAAGGCCTCCCTCAGTAGAGAGCCATAAATACCCATTGTTATCGATAAGCATGGTATTAACGTAACTTTGAGATAAGCCTTCGCTTGGGGATAATCGTTTTACTTGCGCTGTTACTTCAACGCTTATGAGCATAAACAGCACAAATATGGCTGTGATAAACCCATTAATACTCATACCCATGCTTGTCCTATTACTAATTTATGTTTTATTGATATTTCAATGCGGTAATATTTCGGTGCTTATAGGCATCAAATAGCGTTAATAATGCAGGAGTATATGTTAACACTTGGTTAAAACCAAGTGCTTGATAAAAATCAGTAAGGCGTTGATAAGCAAAGGTGTAAACAGGTTCTGTTTGCGCATTTAAAAGGGCAACTAATAACTGGGTTGCCACCCCCTTTGAACGATAAGAAGGAGCCACGAACACCGTTGATAAAAATAAAAAAGTGGGCTTATTCTGTAACCGGCAGGCGGCAATAATCGTATTATTATCGTAAGCGACCCAGACTTGATCCTGTTTGTTAGCACGGCCGCGGACGTGATGTAACGTATAAAACTTATTAACTAAGGGCGTTTTAATTGATTCTAATTGTTTAATTACAAGCATAGTAGGCAAACCCTAGCTAAGCATAATGGCCAAATACTGCTCAAATTTTTGTTTTAAAACACCTTGCTCTGCAACAGGACGACTATGCAGAGTGTCGTACACTTGCTCACGCGTTTTTTTACCGCGCTTAATTTGATAAGCCCAAAATGAGGCCTCGTAATCTAACTGAATTTGATACTTTTGCTCTCGCGGCAAGTTACACAGATTAAAACTCATATTCACTCCAATTATTAGGGGCTATAAACTTATTGTTGCCTGCATGAATACAGGTAAGGGCCGTGAGCAGCATACGGAGGCTTTGCTCGACTTTTACTAGCCCACTAGATTAAACAACTCGCGCCGAGCGCCCCTAGTTTGAACAAATTTTCATCCGCAAAGGTCAACAACCCCTCGCTCAATAAAACGTAGATTATACGTTTAAACTTATAAAAAACTAACTCAATAACTAATAAAAATAAGCGACTGTAAATAATTCAACGTAATCAATAATTGTTGGTGGTAACTGTTGCAAGATTACTAATGCAAACTGTGCAAAAGACAGACAATTTGTTACTATAGCTGCTTATTATCTTGCCGCAATTAATTGGAAATACTGACGTGCTTAAACGCTTTAACGGATTGCTGGTATTACTGTGCTTAGTTTTTAGTAATATGTCTTTTGCGCACAGTTATAGCTACACATTTAATCGCCCGCAAAACACTCAACAAGCAAACTATACCATTGAGCTATTACAATTGGCCTATGCAGATATGGGCTTTAAACTAAATATTGTCGATTTTAATCGTCAAAATGCATTATTTGCAGCGGATAATGGCATGTTAGATGGGCAGCTTGCTCGCGATATCAGTATTGAAAGTACCTATAAAAATTTAATTCGAGTTAACTATCCACTCTTTAAATTTAACCTTGAGCTTTATAAACGCTGTGAGCCCAGCTCCACTAAAACCATAGATAGCATTGCCATTATTGCCAGTTACCCTGTGCAACAGCGATATTTAGACAGTATTGATTTTCAAGGTAAGGTAATTGAAGTTAAAAATAATAATACGCAGCTTAACTTACTGATCCAGCAAAAAGTACAAGGAGCGTTACTTATTGATTTTGCGATGGCAAATAAAACCATTCCCCCCTCTTTAGGCTGCTATGAAAAACAAGTAGTTACAACTTACCCGCTTTATCATTATTTACATAACAGTCATGCGGATATTGTTCCCCAGCTAGAAGCAACACTGGATAAGTTACACAATAACGGCACAGTTGCAAAACTCAGGTCAAAATACAACCTACAGTTTTAAAAATCAAAACCTTGTTGATCTGCTTGCGGTGATGATTGTGCCACTTTATTTTTTTGCTGTAAGTAACGTTTATAGCGCTGCTGGCATAAACTCAATACTTTTTTCTTTTGGGAATTCGTTAACGAATTCCAAGAAAAACGTTCATCGCGACTGCGATAGCAGCCTTTGCAATAACCGCGATTATTAACTAAGCAAATACCTTTACAAGGGCTAGGAATATCAAATATTTCAATTTGTTGCATTTTACCCTCCGGTATTAAAAGCATAGCCTGAGTATAGCGCTATTTTTGTGCAAAAAAAAAGCAGCAAATAAATTGCTGCTTTGTTGTTAGCTTAAACTGTTAATTACTGCTCACAGCTTTGTTCATCTACTTGTGTTTTTCGATGAAATGGCTTGGCATACATAGCTAAAACCAAAGCCCTTAACTCTTCTGGCACCTTGGCCAAACGTTCTTCAAACTGTGCTGCGTCATTTTTATTGATCACCGCCTCAGTGCAGCCAGCAGCAATAAAGTTGCCTGGGTGTAAGTAAAACGAATCAATAATTTGCTTATCAATGGTTTTTGCCAGTTCATCGGCACTGTCACAACCTGACTCAATGGGCTGACCAAACGATAAATGCACATGCCCTTTGGCTGAACTAAACCCTTCAACAATGCTGGCAATATCTTCACCCGCCGATTTAACATACTTGCCATGATGTTGTTTATGATATAGCTCTTTTGCCTTGGCAATTGCACAGGGTTCGTATTGGTAAGAGATTGCAACCGGCACCACTTTGAGCTCTTTAATGTATTCGCCAAATTCTTTCTTTTGTTTACGGCCATTAAGTTGCAACATTTTTAAAAGCGCAGGATCAGTTTGATCAACCCCATCTTTAGCGCGCCCTTCTTTTTGTGCAATCCAAATTGAGTGCCCGCTACTGAGTGAATCATAAATATAAGCCGATAACTGAGTCAGCGCTTTTAACATCTCTTTTGGGGCTTTTGCTGAGCGTTTCACAATAAAACTTTTATTTAAGCGCATAAGCTCAGTAATGTAAGGAATTTGCAGCAAGTTATCGCCAATCGCAATTCTCACTGTTTTCATTTTATGCTGGAATAAGCCCCAATTAACCAGTGCAGGGTCAAGTACAATATCTCTGTGGTTTGAAACAAAAAGATAGGCTTGATTAGGGTCTAAGTCTTCTAAACCAGAAAAAGTGACTTTTGAGGTGGTACGTTTTATTAATTTATTTAAGTAATGTGCCACTTCATTTTGTACATCTTCAACCGTTTTAACTTTGCCCCACTTTTTGCGCAACTGATGCTTTATTATAGCGCGTGCTAAAAACCCAACTGCGGATATAAAGCGTGGCAAATTGTATTTTGCAATTACATCAATAAACGCATTATCGTTAATTAATCGCGTTAATGAGGCGGCAACTTCATCGTCATTGTAAGGTCTTATATCTGCGTACTTATCTTCTAATTCAATCATTTACTGCATCTACAAAGTTAAAAACGGCGCGTTAAAACGCCCCGCTGTGTCTGATTTTGATTATAACTCAATCAAAAATACGAAACTAGCAATACTAAAGTTCGATTTACTGAGTTTTCATAGCGTTATAGTTTAACGCCGAGCCAAGCTGTCTTGCTAACAACGCATACGTATAAACTATGGCTATTAATTATTAATTTAAATGGGTAGACCTTACTAACAGCACTTTGTTCAAGTTAACTTAGCAAGGCAGTTGATCATAATAACATGCAAGTTAACCGTCAGTGGGCAGACCACATTTAAATATGGCTCTACAACTGCTAATGTAAACGCAATATGATAAACCCAATAACATTCAAATAGATGATACTCTTTTTATCACAAGCACTTCGCGTACAGGGGTTATTATTCCCTTAACATATACACTATTAGGACACACCGTGAACATAACAATTCTTGATAACGCTACACTGGCAAACACCTCACTTGATTGTATCTCAGCACTGGGAAAGCTTACCGTGCATCAGCTAACTAGCCCAGAGCAAGTGCTAGCACATAGCCAAAATGCAGAGGTGTTAATCACCAATAAAGTAGTGATTAATCGTGACACCATGGCACAATTAACATCACTCAAACTTATTTGTGTTAGTGCCACCGGCACCAATAATGTTGATTTAAATGCCGCGAAAGATTTAGGCATTGCGGTAACCAATGTTGCTGGTTATTCAACCCCCTCGGTTGTGCAGCATACCTTTTCGTTAATTACTAACTTATTAGGCAATACTCATCGCTACCAAGCGGACTGCCAACAAGGCGCATGGCAAAAAAGTGACATGTTTTGTCGCCTTGATTACAGCTTTAATGACATTCAGGGTAAAACATTAGCCATTATTGGTGGGGGAACTCTGGGCAATGCTGTATCTAAAGTGGCTGAAGCCTTTGGTGCTCATGTCATTATTGCAGAGCGCAAAGGTGCTGAGTGTCGCCAAGGACGCACGCCTTTTGAAACTGCAATAAAAACAGCGGATATTATCAGCGTACATTGCCCACTTAATGATGAAACGCGTGACTTAATTACGCTTAATGAATTAAAAATGATGAAACCAACTGCGCTTATTATTAACACCGCGCGCGGGGGGATCATTAACGAAGCCGACTTAGCACAAGCCTTAAAAACCAATGTGATTGCTGGTGCAGGTGTTGACGTACTAACCAAAGAGCCTGCTGAGCACAACAATCCACTGGCCAATTACACGGGAGATAACTTACTACTAACCCCACATATCGCGTGGGCCAGTACCGAATCTATTGTGCGCTTGGTTAAAGAAGTGAGTTTAAATATCGCTGCATTTAGTCAACACGAGTCGCGTAATCGCTTGGTTTAATGCCGTTAAATTAAGTTAGTCAAAATAACTAAAAAGTGGCTTTTTAATTTTATTTCTTAAAAAAGCCACCACCCCACCAAACACAACAAAAACAACCCATTGATTTTTAAGGATTTAAAAACCGGCTTGGTCTTTGCTATATTGTTTTTAATTAATCATCTAGGGAATAACAAAATGAAAAAAACACTTTTAATCGCTGCACTAACTGCCCCTTTTTTAACTGGCTGTGTTATTGCTGTATCCGATGGCGAAGCGGAAGGTCATTGGGCTGGTAATAGTTCTTCTAGCTGGCAAGCAACACATAAGAATAATCGTGAAATTATTTCAGGCTTGGCAATGGATAGCTCTTATCAGTCGGTATTAAAAACCCTAAAAACACCTGACTTCACCGAATTACTCAAAAAAGAAGAGGATGTTTACCAAGTCTTATTTTATGCAACGCACAGCATCCATTCAGATGGTAAAATGACTAAAGATGAATGCACACCGTTGGTATTTAAAAATGATAAATTAGTTGGTATTGGTGCCTCAGCACTGCAAATGCTGACAAACTAAGTAACTACAGCATTTATTGGGCGCTAATTTGATTGCGCCCTAACTTTTTCGCATTATACAAACCGGAGTCAGCTTCTTCTAACAATGCTTTTTCAGTGTAAGCTTGGCTACTCTCACTAGAAGCAATACCGATGCTAATAGTGACATGTGTAGCGTTTAAAGACGCATTATGTTCAATATTCAAATCATTAACGGCGTTACGTAACTTGTTGGCAAAAACGATTGCACCTTGCTGATTGGTTTCTGGTAATACGGCCACAAATTCTTCACCGCCGTAACGCGCAACAAAATCACCGCCACGCTCACATTGCGCGGCTAACGTTTTTGCCACTGTTTTTAAACATTCGTCTCCAGCTCGGTGGCCATAGTAGTCGTTATAACGTTTAAAATGATCAATATCTATGAGTAAAACGCACAAAGGAGAGTCGTTACGCTTACTTCTACGCCACTCTCTTTCTAAGTTCTCATCTAAATAACGTCTATTGGGTATTTCTGTTAAGCCATCAATAGAGACAAGTATTTCTAGCAAATCATTTTTTTGCTTAATTAATAACTGGTTCCGCACTCTAACTTTCACAATAGCGGCACTAAATGGCTTACCAATATAATCCATTGCGCCGAGCTCTAGCCCCTTTACCTCATCTTCATGACGGTTGTTTGCAGAGATAAAAATAATAGGAATAGCCTGGCTTATACTGTTCTCTTTTAGCTGTACGAGTACTTCATAACCATTCATACCAGGCATCATGATATCTAAAATGATTAAGTCTACTTGCGTGTGTTTAACAAACGCCAGCGCGTCTTCACCGCTTGTCACTAAGTAAACATCATGCTCATCGCTTAAGGTTTTTTCTAAAATGATTCGGTTAAGCGCATCGTCATCTACAATTAATATTTTTGCTTTATTTATCATTGCTTACATCTAAAATTTTTATATAAATATGAACTTGTTTTAACTGTATTATCAGCTCTTTAATTGCAGCATTAGCGTTCTTGTCGCCCACTTTTAATAATTGCTCAGTATGTTGAGCACATAATAATAATCGGTTAAACCCTAAGTTTCCTGCAATCCCTTTTAGACTATGCACTAGGCGTACCATTTCAATAGTAGGTAACCTGAGCTCCGGATAATAAACTTATCTCAAGCAGCTGTTTTCAGCGCTAACTGCGTTGAATTTACTTGCAATAGGCCAGCTATTGACGCGTAAATTCGCCTTGTTTTCACTGAAAACCTCTGGCTAGAGAAAATAAAATTAAATATAACGATGATTCAATATGTTAGTAAATCTCTTAACCAGAGTTCAGGTTAGGTATGTCTTTTTGAAGCTCAGCGGAATATGACTCACTTAACACCGCTAACTTAGTAAGCATGCTTTGCAATAGCTTCTCATCATTATTGAACTGTGTCAAAGCGAAGGTTTTATCAAAAAAGCAAGGCTTAGATATGCCTAAATCAGCTATCGATGCAAATAAAATAGGCTAATAAAACCATTAAAGAATAAGTATATTTAGGGAGTAGCTCAAATCTAAACTAACAGCCATATGCTTAAAAATAAGTAACGTCAGATCTAGCACACCGGTAGTGATTAGTAATAGCTTCAACACTTATTAGTTAAATTACTAAGAAGTGCTTTACTCATTTAAATACATCTCAGCCATATCGTCCAGTTTAGCTTTTACTTCTTTCCAGTTTGGCATTACTTGAGTTAGTAAACGCCAAAAGCGCTCACTGTGATTGTGTTCTGCAATATGGCAAAGCTCATGTAGTATCACGTAATCAATACATTCTTTCGGGGCTTTAACAAGGTGGGGGTTGAGCATCAAGTTACCTTTGGTAGAGCAGCTTCCCCATTGCTTTTTCATTGCCATCACACGAAAAGACGGAATGCCTGTTACCCATGAAGCTTTAGGCAGCAATTCGGCTAGTCGCTCATGGAAAATAGCTTTTGCTTTATGCTGATACCATTTATCGATTAGCGGTTTAATTTTCGCAGCGCGGCTACCTTGACTATCCGGGGCAGTATCTTTGCTTATTTCATACTTGAGTGTGACGTTTAATTTACCACGGCTGAGCTTCACACTGGGCACTTGCTCAGCATCAACAATGACCTTCAGTACATAGCGCTTACCTAAATAAAATTGGGTTTCGCCACTTACATAACGCTTATGCAATACCGTGTCTTTTTGCTTTGCAAAGTCATTAATACTTTGCCATATCCACCTTGCACGCTTGTGCATGGCATCAACAATAGCACCTTCGCTTGCATCATGAGGCACAGTCGCAACAACACGCTGATCAGGGTGAACCTTAATAATGACCTTACGTGCTACTTTTTTAGCGGTATCACTAGGCTTTGGTTTTCGAATAACCTCATAGCGAATGGTGTCGTTACCATAAGTAAAAACACCATGTTCGTTGGTTGTTGCGCTGCTTTTTTCAGAATGAATAGCAGCGGCTACCGTTTTTTGTGTCACTTACATTAGCCTCTAGCTATGCCTAATCGGGTTATCTTTAACACTTCTTCAATCAGTTTTTGTGCGTTATCAAGGCCAAGCTCAGCAAACAGTATGGGTAATAATTTCATGTGAATGGCGTTTTCAATCTCTGCTGGATTAATTGAATACTCAGCAACCGCGTCATTCACGACGGCATCAATATCAAAAGCAAGCGCTACCAATTTCTCATTATCCAGTGCCTTTTCAGTTAAAAGCTCACTATCGAATAAATGTTTGAACAGGCCAAAATAGGCTTGGGCATGTTTGTTTAACTTGCCTGCGTCATCCATAAAGTCATTGGGAACATCAGCCACTTTGCGGTCTTTTACTTCTTGCTCAAAATCAGCGAACAATATGTACTGCTTTACTGGCGCATCAAACATCGCTTTGGCATCTTCAATGGCCTTTTTAAGCATCTTAGAAAAATATTCCTGCGCATACGGATCGTCTGCTAAGTCTTGCTCAATCATCTTAGTGATTCGGCCAGTGATTTTATCTGTTTGGTTACGCGCTTCGTCATCGCTCATATCCTGTGGCTTAACGTCTTTGCCCAAGTTACCGACTAAATACGCCCCGTCAGGTTCTTTTACTTCAATACCCGCTATGTGTTTATCGAGTAAGCTACGGATATCTTCTGCGTATTCATCATAATTAATGGTTTCGTCGGCATCCTCACGTACTTGTTTACGTAAATCTACAAAGGCTTTTAAGTCACGCTTGTATAGGTCGCGCTTGTTGTCGAATGACTTATCTTCAAAGTAGGTGGCAGATTGCAGCGCTACTTTCATACAGTTTGAAAATGCCGTAAGTATAGAGTAAAAATCATCACGCTTTTTAAGGTTGGTGTCGGTAAGCTTACCATCAACCTCATGCACTTTCGGTGCTAGTGCTTGGCGTAAAGCGGGGCCATCTTGTTTGTTTTTAACGCCATCGAATATCGCCCACAAATCACTGTGCAGTCCCGGAAGCTTTTTGTATTCCGTATCCATTCGGTTATATAAACCTTTCAGATCATCAATATCAAAGCCGCCTTGGGTGCGCTCAGCAAGGTCTTGGTACTTTTCAATGGTGGTATCAAGCTCTTTTAAAATGCCTCGGTAATCAATTAAGTAACCAAACTGCTTTTTGCTATGTAAACGGTTTACACGGGCAATGGCTTGAATAAGGTTGTGCTCTTTAAGAGGCTTGTCTATGTACAGTACGGTGTTCTTTGGCTCGTCAAAGCCCGTTAGCAGTTTATCAACCACTATCATGATGTCAGGGCCGTCATCTCTGCCAAAGTCTTCAATAATGGCTTTGGTGTAGGCTTTTTCATCCATTTTATCAACATTGGCTTTCCACCAATTTTGTACAATGTCTTTGCTTTCTTGATCAACTACATCATGCCCCTCACGCGTGTCAGGAGCCGACATTGCAACAACTGATGTCACGGTGCCAATTTTATCTAAAGCCTCTTTATAACGTATTGCAGAGGCTTTAGAGTCACAGGCTAATTGACCTTTTAAACCTTGATGCTTAAAGTTTTGAAAATGGTCGGCAATATCGTAGGCAATTAACATAATGCGATCGGCAGTTTGATAAATCTGACCTTTTTGCGAAAACTTCTTCTTTAAATCGGTTTTTTGTTTGTCGCTCAGCTTACTGGTACTACGGTCAAACCATGCATCAATCGCCTTATCGTTAACGTTTAGCTCAGGAATACGTTCTTCATACAAAAGTGGGGTTACGGTTTTATCTTCAACCGCTTGTTGCATCGTGTAAGAGTGAATGATTTTACCGAACTTGTTTTCGGTCTTATCGTCTTTTAATAGCGGCGTACCTGTAAAGGCGATAAAAGCCGCTTTAGGCAGGGTTTGCTGCATACGGATATTATTTTCACCGTTTTGGCTGCGGTGGCCTTCATCCACTAACACAATTATATTAGGGCTGTCGTTGTAGCAGTCTTTGTGTTTTATGGCAGAGCCAAACTTATTAATGATCGAGAAAATAACCCGTTCGTTACCTTGACCAATTTGCTCGGCCAAACGCTTACCTGTGGTCGCCATCGCATCTTTTTTATCGCGGTCGGTCAGTACACCACCAGAAGCAAACGTACGGCTTAGCTGGTCTTCTAAATCAACGCGGTCAGTCACAATAATTACGCGGCACTGCGCTAGCTCTTCAAGCCAAATAAGCGCCTTAGATAAAAACACCATAGTAAATGACTTGCCGCTACCTGTGGTGTGCCAAATCACACCACCTTCACGAGCGCCAGTGTCATCGAAGGTGTTTATACGCTCAATAAGTGCTTTTATACCAAACACCTGCTGGTATCGAGCTACAATCTTGCCAGCTTTTTTATCAAACAAAGTAAACAGGCGGGTCATATCCAGTAGGCGCTCAGGGCGCAATAAACTTACAATCAGCCTATCTTGGTCGGTTACCGTCAGCTCACCTGCGGCAATAAGCGACTGGTAATCTGTTTTATCTTTTGCAGGGCGATGATTAAACAGTGCATTTAATTGCTCATCACGCAATGTATGGTTTTTAAGCCTTACAAACTCAGCTTCTGGTATGTGTTCTTCTTTCCATTTCGCCCAAAATTTTTCAGGGGTGCCGCACGTTGCATACAAGCCCTCATGCCCGTTTATGGCTAACAATAACTGGCTGTAGGCATATAAATGAGGAATTTCATCTTGCTTTTGATTACGAATATGCTGAGAAATTGCCTCAGCATTGGTCGATTTACCTTCCTTGTTTGAATCGGGGCGTTTTGCCTCAATCACCACTAATGGTAAACCATTCACAAAACACACAATGTCTGGTCTGCGGTTGCCCGTTCCCTCGGCATTTTGTACCACTAATTCTTCGGTACAATGAAACGCATTGTTATCAATATTATGCCAATCAATCAGCCTAATAGTGGGTGAGGCTTTTTTACCATCAATAAATTCAGTCACACTCACGCCATACATTAGCGCATCATAAATTTTCTCGTTAGCGGCTTTTAGCCCTAGGTTCATGGCAGGGTTCAGCTCATGCATTACCTTATCAATGGCCGCTTCTGAGAGCGTATGCTGCTTACCTGCAAACGAGAACGTTTGTTTGGCTAAAAAGGCACGCATTACAGGTAACAACACCACCTGATGGGTGCTTTTGTTACTTGCTAACGTGTTCCCGCGAAGAGCTTCACACTCACTCGGTGGAATAAACGTATAGCCTAAGTTAGTCAGCAACGTGAGTGCGGGTATTTTTGCGCTAAATTCTTCTTGAAATTTAACACTGCTTTTAACCTTATTTGGCATGGTCATCCTTGTTCCTTTGTTGTTGCTGTAAGCGTTGTTGTAATTGTTCTAATGCTTGCAGTTCGCGCTCATCTTCGCGTGTTGCTTCTTCTAATTTACGATGGTTGTCAAACTGCTCATAGCGCTGTTTTGCTATTTCTTCCATATGTGTACGGCTCACTTTGCCTGCATTGGCCAGTAAAGCTTGTTCGTTAAACGTTATAAAGTTGTCTACATACTGTCGCCAGTTCTCAAGCGTTAAACGCTGTTTGTTTTTTGCCCTTAACTCGGCAAATTCTAAAAACATATTTACTAATCGGTTAAGCTTATCTAGCTCATCGGCTTGCAGGTAATTTTTAGCTATTACCACATCGGCTTTACGCACACGATTGCCCGAAAAATTGGTCAGGTTCATATTTGGCAGATCAGGGTTTGCTCGCTCTATCACTAACTCTGCGGCCGTAAACCCGGTGGCGGCGTAAAATAGTTTATTTTGCACCTCAGCAAACAATAAACCGGTGTCTTTTTCATTGGCACGATAATCGTCAGATAAAGCAAATAAATCACGCACTTTCTGATAAAAGCGCTTTTCTGACGAACGTATGTCGCGAATACGTTTAAGCAACTCATCAAAATAATCCCATTTGGGGTCTTTAAGTCGCTCATCATCCATCGCAAACCCTTTGCTTAAATACTCGCTTAAGGTGCGAGTTGCCCATTGCCTAAATTGCGTGCCTCGGGTTGAGCGAACACGGTAACCTACAGCAATAATCATTGGCAGTGCATACAGCTGGGTAAGGTACTCTTTACCATCTGCCGCAGTTGTAAACTTAGAGTTGACAACTGCGGCCTCAGACAGCTCATTCTCTGTTAATACGCTTTTTACGTGCTTGCTAATATTTTGCTTACTGGTTTGATATAGCTGCGCTATTTCAAGTTGTGTAAGCCACACATTACCATCCAGCGTGCGTAGCACAAACTGCGACTGCCCATCATCAGTGGTGTAAAGAATGAGTTCATCTGTCATAGGTCTATATACTCCTTTTTATAGCTAGTTCACGCTAACTAGCTGCCTACCTGCAATTATCGGGCTGTGTTAATTTGTCTCAGCAATGCGAATACCCGCAGGGTCGCCCGTAGGCAAAAAGATTTGAATAGTGCGAGGTCGCTTTTGCGTGATCACGCGACCTCCTTATCATCCACTTTTACTCTGCGCTTGCCTGTTAATAGTTGCTGCATTAGGGCTTTTTTCTCTTGTTTTAAATCAGCAAGCTGTTGTTCTAATAACTCGATTTCTTTATCGGCATTGGATAAGACGCTAGCTATTTTTTCCTGCTCTTCTAATGTTGGTTTAGGCAATTTAATCTCTGAAAAGTATTTATAGCTTATAATTTTCCCGTCACGAATACCTTCAAGGCGACTTTTCATTGATTGAATGAAAATGTGAGATTTAAGGTGATACTTATAGAAGGCATCTACAATTGCTACTTTCGGGTATAAAATGACATATGCTGGGCTGCAAATGCCCTTGTATCTAGAGTACTCAATACCACCTTGGAAACTTCTTAAACTGATAATGAAGTCACCGTTCTCAACAACTTTATATCCTGAAATACTTTCCTTAGTAACGGACACATTATAATCAATAAACTCCCTAGGAATAGCCCCCTGATCTTGAGTAATCGCTAATATCGGCAAATCAGAATCATGCTTTTTATTTGATCTAGTTGAAAATATATCTCCTGCTCGAACGTATTCCCACTCCCCCTCAAACGGTTTACCTGAATCATCAAGTAGGCGCTTTTTACCTGTGAGCAGTTGTTGCATTAGGGCTTTTTTCTGCTGTTTGCTGTTGTCGATTAGGCGCTCGGTGGTGCTAATTGCTTTATCCCAAGTGGATAAGATTTTGGCGATTTTGCGTTGTTCGGGGAGGCTGTCAGGAACTAACAAGCTCTGACTCTCAAAAGTTGTCTTGTTTATGATAGGAACAGCTTGTGTGCCAGCAAGCTTAGCTATGAATACAGCTCGTAATTCCAACTGATAATATATAAAATCATCGTCAAATTTGTCATACGGAACGACTGCATTAATTTGTTGGTTTGTCGCAACTTCTGTAGCAGACATACCTAATTTTCCAATGGTAGAACCAATACAAGTAAATAAAGTTGACCCTGCTCTAATAGATCGAGCTTTCTTAAAGCCCTCAACCGTTAGTTTTTTTGTTGCAACAGAAATATGTTTTGAACCACCTAAGTCAGCCGGAGATACAAAAGGAATATTACCTCCATAATATTCTCTGATTTTAGTTGAAGGGGTATTCCCTGTTATAACTTTACTCGTGTCAGAAATTAACTTTAAACTCCATCCATTAGGCACCATAACCCAACTCCTTTAAGTAGCCTTCCATTTCCGTTTCAAGGGTTTGCAGCTCATTTTTTAGCTGTACACGCTCAGTTCGCACTGCCACTAAATCAATTTCTGCCTCTTCTTCAAAAGTATCAACGTAACGAGGAATGTTTAGGTTAAAGTCGTTTTCGGCAATTTCATCAAAACTGGCGAGGTATGAATATTTATCGGTGGTTTCACGCGCTTTGTAGGTATCGATAACTTTTTGGATGTTGTCTGCTGTTAACTGGTTTTGGTTTTTACCTGATTTAAACTCACGACTTGCATCAATAAACAATACGTTTTCATCCGTTTTTTGCTTTTTAAATATTAAAATCGCTGCCGGAATACCTGTACCAAAAAACAGCTTTTCTGGTAGGCCAATAACGGTATCGAGCAAGTTTTCTTCGATCAGTTGTTGGCGAATTTTCCCCTCGCTTGATGCGCGAAACAGCACGCCATGTGGCACTACAACTGCCATACGGCCACCTTTCCCTGAAGAATTAGCAGGCTTTAGCGTTTCAATCATGTGGCTGATAAATGCATAATCACCTTTGGTTTTAGGTGGTACACCACGGCGAAAACGCCCGTAAGGGTCGCTGCTAGCATCGTCATGCCCCCACTTATCTAATGAAAACGGCGGGTTGGCTGTCACAACATCAAAGTGCAATAAGCCGTTGCCGTCTTTATCAAGTAGCAGTGGGTTACGAATAGTGTCGCCCCATTCAATACGGTGGTTGTCTTCACCGTGTAGAAACATGTTCATTTTGGCGAGTGCCCATGTTGAACCAATGGCTTCTTGCCCAAATAAGGCGTATTTTTTTGAACCAGAGTTTTTACGTACCATAGCGCCACATTTTAATAGCAGCGAGCCACTGCCTGTACATGGGTCACATATTTGGTCGCCCTCGACTGGCTCTAAAACGGTTGCCAAAAGAGTTGAGACCTCTGGCGGGGTATAGTATTCACCAGCGGTGGCACCACTGCCTGCGGCAAAGTGTTTAATAAGGTATTCATAGGCATTACCGATAATATCTAAGCTACCTACACGCTCTGTGCTTAGGTTTAAAATGTCTTTACCAAAGTCTTCTAGTAAGTGGCGAAGTAAATCGTTCTTTTGTTTTTCTTGGCCTAAGCGGTCAGTGTTAAAGCTGATATCTTGGAATACGTTTTTAAGCTTACTGCCGTTAGCTTCTTCTAGTGCGTGCAGGGCTTTATCAATACGCTCGCCGTTACCTGCTTCGTAGCGTTTTTCGTATAAATCCCAAAAGCTCGCGCCTTCGGGTAACACAAAACGCTGCTTCGACATCATGGCGTGAATTAAATCTGGGTTATCACCATACTGAGTAATCAGCTTGTTGTATTCGTCTTTGTATACATCAGAGATGTATTTTAAAAACAGCATAGTGAGGATGAAGTCTTTGTAGGTATCGGCACTTATCACACCACGGAAGGTGTCGCAGGCATTCCACACCGCTTTGTTAATATCGTCCTGATTGATTTGGTTGGTTGTGGTCATATTTTTTAGTCCTTGTTATTAATTTGTTCAATCTGATTTGTATCAGTCAATGCTTTCAAGTGCATGAGCGACAATGCTTTTAAGCCGTATATTGCAATATGTTATTGGCCTGGCGCTATAGAAAAGTCGATTAAATCAACCAAGCTATTTTTATTTTTTAAATGTAATTGGTACTCACCACTAGTTAATGTTGCCTCATTAGTGCAATCAACATTCCACTGTCGGAGTAAATACTCTGCTAATGCTGCTCTGACTTTTAGTGTGAGTACGCCATCAATCATGCCATAATCCATTTCAATTGCTCTGCTATGAATGAGCTTTGGGTGTGGTACTAATTGCAATTCACATAAGGTATTCCATGCTGTGTCTCTATCAGCTAATTCATTATTTTTTGGTGTTTCTGTAATTAATTCGACGCGCTCAAATCGTGTGCAGACAAAGTCTCTAAACTCACCGCTTTTTCGATCGTAAGCGCGCACATGCCAGCGGTGCCCATTATTAACAATGGCATGAGGTACTAGCTCTCGTTGAGTTGTGCCACTGGTTAGCGACTCATACTGGCACTTAATTGCAGAGTGTGTATAGATTGCTCTTACGATAGCCGAAACAACGTTCGGCTTAGGGTGAACTAATCGAATTGCATCAAAACATACCTCAGAGCGTTCTTGTGGCACCGAGAAGCCATCACCAAAGCCTTTTGCTAATGTATTAAGTACAAATTCAGGGTTATGATTAAAAACGGCTCTGAAGCCCTCTGAGCGAATATAGCGCTTATTCTCGTGCATCAGCACCGCATTGCCTGGTGCTAATTCTTTATATAGCGCTAAGTCGCGCGTACACGACGCTAAACCAGTTTTAAATTTTTGGATAAGGTCGGCTCTTGCTATTTGACCAAAAAACTCAAGGCTAAAGTCAATAAAAGCAAGGCGCTCGCGTTGTGAATGGGTCAAATTTTCTAGCTTCATAGTCTAATAAAACCAAGTTTTAATCACAGTACATTAGCCGAAATAGAACAGAGGAGCAATCAATATGATGAAATCATTTTGATTGCTTTGTTTGTGCACCTCTTAAAAAATCGACGGATAGCTTACAGTTAATCAAAATATTCAAGTTTGAATTAGGCTTATAACCTGGAAGCATATATGAATATCGAGTGTGAGCCAAAAGCCAAGAGAGAAACTTAAGGTCGCATTTGTGACATCAAATTTAATTAGGGCGAATTGGCTATAATTAAAATACTAAAATGATACTATCAGTATAGATAAGTATCTTAATCCCAATAAAATTCATCACATCTACACAAAAACTTAAAGACGCTTTAATGCGTGCGGATGAACTTTGTAATTAAGCCATTGAAGAACCATATGTAGCCTGTTCGAGGGAAATAAATCGTAAGAAGCTAGATAACCTGAACTCTGGATAATAAATCTATCTCAAGCAGCTATTTTCAGCGCTAACTGCGTTGAATTTACTTGCAATAGGCTAGCTATTGACGCGTAATTTCGCCTTGTTTTCACTGGAAATCTCTGGCTAGAGAAAAATAAACATAAATATCATTTTTTGATTCAATACGTTAGTAAATCTCTTAACCAGAGTTCAGGTTAGATAAGAAAAAGCAGATGGTTCACAACAATGATTCCCACTCAAATTCAAATGTGTGACTTATTTGATAAACGTATTTGCAAACGTATTTGAAAAGATGTCATGCGAGCTGGTGAAATTTTAACGAGAGCCAGAATTGTTCAGCATAAAATTGGCACCCCAGTGATGTTTGAAATCATCGCTCACACCCGCTAGTCATTGCTCGAATGGATTACTCTCGTAAATTGAAAATATAATGATTATTTATTTCCTTCACGCAAGCATTCGGTGCCGCATCTTGGCACCCGTGCTTATAACAGGTTGGTACATAAATGGGTAAGCTCGATTGGTCTTGATAGTAGCCTGTATGGCATACACTCTAAGCGTAGAACCAAAGTGTCTATTCTTCTTTATAAGCGAGATAAAAATTTACGCGCCATACTGTTGTCGCTGGGTCATAAGAAAATTTAAAGTGCGGTTCGCTATCTGGGTATTGATGTGCAGGATGCGCTTGAGTCTGCTGAAAATCTTGATATTAGAGTTTCCCTTTTTATAGTTAAAATACTATATTGCAAAGCATACGAAGCTACTGAATTATAATGCCCTGTACAAATAAGGAACATTTATGCGTAAAAACCTGCCAGTTACTGATCGAGAGAAAAAATTTGGAAGTGCAACTAAACTCATTTCAGTGACTGATACTAAAGGAACTATTCTTGAATGTAATGATGCTTTTGTTGAAGTCAGTGGCTTTGAAAAGCACGAGTTGATTGGCCAGCCTCATAATATGGTTAGGCATCCGGACATGCCACCAGAGGCATTTAAAAAGATGTGGCACTATTTGAAATCCGGTAAGCCATGGATGGGTCTTGTGAAAAACCGCTGTAAAAATGGCGACTATTATTGGGTGGATGCGTATGTGACGCCTGTAACACAGAACGGCAGAATAATAGGCTATGAATCAGTTCGCTCCTGCCCCTCAAGACAAGACGTGGAGCGGGCGTCTAAACTTTATAGTGATATCAATGCAGGAAAAAGTAGTCGCTCTACTTTACCCATATCGCTTGAAAATGCCTTCTTAGTATTATCGATAACTCTATGTGTTGGGTTATTGGGTTTTGGTTTCAAAGAACTTTCTGAGGGTGTACTACTAGCCTCAGTGATCATTTTTGCTATTTGGGTATCATTAAGCAGAAAGAAAACCCTCAATGCACTGAACGACATGCTGAACCATGCATTTTCAGATGAACTGGCGGTAAAAAGTTATACCGATGAAACTGATGATTTAGGCAAGCTTAAAGTTGCTATTTTAAGTCAGCTAGCGCATTTAGGAACAGTGATTACCCGCATCGAAAGTGCAGCTCTTGTTGTTGCCAAGGAATCGGAGAAAGGCGCAGAATTAACAGATAAAACCAGAAAAGACATTGAAAGTCAGCAAGCAGAAACCATTCAGGTGGCTACTGCTATGAATGAAATGTCGACTACTATTGCCGAAGTATCTAAGCATGTCAGTGATACCGCTACGCAGGCAGACACTGCTAACAACCTTGCAGTAAAAGGCACTAAGGTGGCGAATATTACCCGCGACTCTATTCAAAAGCTAAAACATACAGTAGAGCAAATTGGTAGTTCTGTGCGCGGTGTGTCAGAACAAACTTCACATATCGCCAGTGCCGCGCAAATAATTGAACAGATTGCAGATCAAACTAACTTACTTGCCTTAAATGCTGCTATTGAGGCTGCTCGTGCAGGTGAGCAAGGGCGAGGCTTTGCAGTGGTTGCAGATGAGGTAAGAAATCTTGCCCGGCGAACTCAAGAATCCACTAAAGAAATCTATGGTATCGTCACCGAATTAACGCAACGTGCAGGTGATGCTGTGAACGTCGCTGATGCTGGCGCGACTGATGCAGAAGATGGTCTTTCTCATGTCATTGAGAGTGGTAAAATGTTAAGTGGCATTTCCGAGTCTGTTGGTCAAATTGCATATATGTCTATTCAAATGGCTGCCGCAGTTGAAGAGCAAGCTCATGTTGCTGAGGATATAAACCGGCAGATAGTGAACATTTCAACGCTTGCCGATATGAGCTCTGAAAGCTCGATGAAATTATCAGAAACCATTATTTATCTTAATAAAATAGCTGATGAACTACATGAGCTGGTTGTTCGGTTTAAACGATAAATTCATAAATACGGTCATAGTGTTTAAGAATATCTTTCTAAAGCACTATTGGTAATTTACGACTGAGTAAAACACTACTGGAGAGACTTTTGAGTGCACCTGATTATCCTGCTGATGAAGCCATTCGTTTACTCGCGTTAAAACGCACAGCATTACTGGACTCGCCTGCTGAAGAGCGCTTTGATCGTATCACTCGACTGGCGGCTTTAATTTTTAATGTCCAAACGTGCTTAATTTCGCTAGTCGATGCTGACAGGCAGTGGTTTAAATCTAAGGTAGGGCTTGATGCTTTTCAGACTGACCGTGATATTTCTTTTTGCGGGCATGCAATATTGCACCCGGATATTTTTATCGTTACTGACGCAACAAAGGATGACCGCTTCTCTGCTAACCCGCTTGTGACCGAGGAGCCGCGTATACGTTTTTATGCAGGAGCGCCGGTTTGCGAGCCAGGTGGGCAACCTATTGGCACATTATGCCTTATAGATCCACAGCCTCGTGACTTGACGATAAGCGAAAAACGAGTATTACGTGAGTTAGCTGACATGGTTGAGCATGAGATTGCCAGACTAGATCAGGAAACGCTCCAACAAAAACTGTCAGCTGACATGACAAGAACGGCATCAATAATGGCAACGTTGCCAGATATGGTTTTTGTCATTGACCGAAACTTTCGTTTTTCAGTGTGTAACGACCATCCTGATTTGCTTAAGCCTCAACATGAAATTTTAGGGCAGAAAATCCTTGATGTATTGCCTAATGAGTTAGGTCATCAACTGATGGATAATGTTAAACAGGCTTTTGAGAACGGCAATGTCATTCATCACAACTACACCTTTAAAAAATTGAATAAATCCTTTGAAGCGCGATACAAGAAAATTGATGAAAATGAAGTTCTGATTATTATTCGCAATACTACTGAGCAAACCGCTGCACACTCTGCCATCAGACGTCTTTCGGAAGTTGCCAGGCAAACAACGAATGGCGTAGTGATAACCGATATACGTGGTTTTGTTGTCTGGATAAATGAGGCGTTTACTAGCATCACTGGTTATAGCATCGAAGATATGCTGGGTAAAAAGCCAAGTGAACTATTGCAGGGAGCCGACACTGACCCCGAAATTGTTGACGAAATGAGAGAGGCCCTGTCTTTACAGCAGAGTTTCAATGTTGACGTACTCAATTACTCAAAAGAGCAGAAACCATATTGGGCGAGAATAGCTTGTAATCCGCTGCTCAATGAAGAAGGCGAGCTTAGTGGCTTTATTGCAATCCAGACCGATATCACGAAAGAGAAGCGGGATGAAGAACTCATTCGCAATAGTGAGAACTTACTTAAGGCGGTGATTGATGCCAATACTATTGGCACATGGCGTCTTAATTTACAAAATGGCGAGTTAGTAATTAATGATAAATGGGCGTCATTGTTGGGCTACGAATTTTCTGAACTACTGCCAACTACCAGAGAAACCTGGGAACGACTGACCCATCCTGATGATTTAGCCTATTGTGCTGAACAAATCGAAAAACATGCAGCCGGTCTTATTCCGATATACGAAGCCAATATTCGAATGAAACATAAAAACGGCGAATGGATTTGGATAAACACCAGGGGGCGAGTGTCCGCAAGGACAAATGATGGTAACGCTGAGTGGATGCTGGGTACGCACTTCGATATTAATGACCAAATACAGGCCGAAAGCTCACTCAACGAAAAATCAAAACAGATGGAAGCTGTTGTCGAGAGCTTACTTGATGGCATTATTACCATTGATAGCAAGGGTAAGGTACTTACATTTAATCAAGCTGCAAATGAAATTTTTGGTTATTCTGATGAAGAAATTATAGGCAGAAATATCAGTATGCTTATGGGCTCACCGCATCGTGAACATCACGATATCTACTTATCAAATTATATTAACCGTGGTATCAGCGACATTACCGGTCGTATTCGTGAACTTGATGCATTGCACAAAAATGGTACAACATTTCCTATTGAGCTGGGTGTTGTTGAAGTAAAAATGGCTGGTGAAACTAATTTCATTGGAATCGTGCGGGACATCACTCAGCGTAAAAAGCGTGAGCAAGAAATACATCAGTTAGCATTTTATGACCCACTCACATTACTACCAAATCGACGGTTGTTATTAGACCGATTACAGGGGGCAATGACACATTGTTCACGCGCCAACAATTTTGCGGCTTTAATGTTTCTTGATTTAGATAACTTCAAAAATCTTAACGACAGTGCTGGTCACAATAAAGGCGATTTATTGTTATGCCGAGTCGCTGAACGATTGGTTAGTTCAGTTAGGCAGGGTGATACGGTGTCACGGTTAGGGGGTGACGAGTTTGTTGTCGTAGTATCAGACTTAAGTAATGATAAAGAAACGGCTGCTAATCAGGCTGAATCACTTGCGCAAAAAATCATGGCTCACTTAGCGCAGGAATATGACTTAGAGGGTTTAACCTACAATAGCTCCGCAAGCATCGGGGTAACAATGTTTAATAGCACAAGCGTCTCAAAAGAGGACTTATTAAAACAAGCCGACATGGCAATGTATAAGGCTAAAGAGACTGGTCGCAATGCCGTGCAGTTTTTTGATCCCAAGATGCAGGTTGCAGTTAGCTCAAGAGCGACCTTGATCCACGACTTATATAACGCAATACAGCAAAGACAATTTACTCTTTTCTATCAAAAGCAGATTGACCAACATGGACAGGTTATCGGTGTTGAGGCCCTCTTACGCTGGTTTCATCCAGAAAAAGGGATGATTTCACCGGCGCAGTTTATTCCACTAACGGAAGAAACGGGTCTTATTGTGCCTATTGGGGATTGGATTTTACAACAGGCGTGTGAAACCTTAGTCGATTGGGCTTCTAAGCCTGCTATGAAGAACCTGAGCGTTGCGGTTAATATTAGCGTAGTTCAATTTAGCAAAGATGATTTTGTTCAGAAAGCAATCAACTCATTGAAAAATTCAGGCGCTAATCCTCAACTACTAAAGTTAGAAATAACAGAATCACTCTTGGCTAATAATATTCCAGATGTTAAAGCTAAGATGCGAGAATTGCAGCAATGCGGTGTTACGTTTTCTATTGATGATTTTGGTACTGGTTATTCATCTTTATCATATTTGAAACAGTTGCCTATAAACCAGTTAAAAATAGATCAGAGTTTTGTCCGGGACATCATTAACAGTATCAATGACAAGGCGATTGCTCAGGCTGTTATAACATTAGCTAGCTCCATGGGTCTGCAAGTCATCGCTGAGGGCGTCGAGACAGAGGAGCAGCGAGCATTGTTACATAGAATGGGCTGCAATACTTATCAGGGATACCTTTTTGGAAAGCCATGCAGACTTGAAGAGCTAAAATTATAAGTGTGGTACATGAGTGCAATTATGTGACAATGATTAGCATTTTATGTCCCAGTTTTTATGATTAATATAAGAAAGTAATTATTAACGTATACTTTTTGAGCAGTGCTGGCCTTTGGTGCATATGACCTGAAAGCCTGTTTTTCGCTCAAAGCCACCTTTAGAGTAATTAAGTTAACTTATTGTGGGGCACAAATGAGTTGCGGGAATGTCCGCTTTATAGAATTGAACTGATAGCACATGATTACAGTAAGTGTCTCTTGATCGCTCTTAGCTGCCTATAAGATAAAGTCCTAGTTTATTCATCGAAACTTTTAGGCCAAATATGAGCGACTAAATATTGAAGTCGAAATTTAACTCTGCTGAACATTGTTTAAAGTATTACTTTATTCATTATTTATAAAAATATGTAATAATAGCCATAGCTTAATTTTTAAAGCTATGGCCTCGCAGGGAGGCCAGCTCCCACTGGCGAGCCAAATAGTTTACCCTGAATTATCAACTAAGTTTTTCCAATAAATATACTCGATATAAAGTGCGTGGGCTTTGTGTTTAAAGTATTTCTATTGGTGAAATAATGTCGCTATCAAACGACGAACTTCTTTCGAACATTAAACGTCAAGCAAAACGCCTCTCTAAAAATACTAATGTTCCATTGAGACAAGCTCAATCTCATTTAGCTATGTGTGTCTACCAAGGTGATGATTGGGTTCACTTGAGAGATTCACTAAATTCTGACCTATTTGATAACCAGTTATTGCTGCTGGCTTCACTTCAGCCAAATTCTGATATTTTCTTGTACAAATTACTTGATGCCCATATGAACAATATTGTGCGTAACCTTAACAATACATTGAACACCAACTGTGTGGATGGAAAAATAGAAGATATAATAATTAAAGCTTTTTGTATTGAACCTTCTGATTTCATGAGAAAAATAAAATAACATTTGTATAAATTACAATATAGAAAAAATGGCTCTTCGATTAGAAAAGTTAGTGATTATAAACATAACACGAACTCAACTTATTTCACTTTTATACAAACTCTTTGGGCTTGATGACGAATCAAAGTATATTATTAAAGTTGATGAGTTAAAATTATGCTGGGAGCCATATTTTAAGACACAGACAAATAACCACTTTGTTTTATTTTCAGATATTCAAGTTAATAACACCCCATTTAGATTGATTGCCCACGGCTAGCGCATTTTAATCCCAGATTCTAACAGGGTTGAGCGATAATCATC
>ERZ1673962.267-NODE-267-length-42511-cov-6.386989_pt1 | contig 42511 bp, 39 predicted proteins | sample MGYA00580188_ERZ1673962 | MGnify/ENA primary metagenome ERZ1673962 (study PRJEB41334, sample SAMN05608104) | rock metagenome | biome: terrestrial subsurface; feature: shale formation; material: shale | place: USA: Pennsylvania ... | reverse complement strand
CTGACATTAAACTGATTTTCAGCATATCTTTCTATGTCCGATAAGGCAAACTTATTGGACATAAGGGCAAGCTGTAAGGTGGGGCGGTTACAGCGCTATTTGGTGGATATAAGCGCCGTGATAAGATAGGGTCGCGGCATGGCTATTGTCCAACCACACCTTGTCGACGCTCCCGACACACTACCCCGGATGCCGCCGTGGGTCACCTCTGCGCGTACCGAAACCCTTGAAGATGTGGCGTTTTTGTCAGGGGCGGCATTGGCCACGCTGCATCTTGTGGTGGGGCATGACGACGTCCCCCATGCCTTGTTGCGCGATAGGCTAAGCCTGACCGCGTCAGAGGCGTGCGTGCGTATATTGGGCAGACCCGAAAGGGCTGGGGACATTCGGGATGCTGTGCATCTGCTCAGGCCGGGCGATCAGCCCGGTCCAGCCGGGGCGATTTATCAGCAATGGCGGCGGGCGGCTGCACGCCCCATCTCGTTGAAGGCGCTGCAGCGTGCTCTGCCTTCCGTATCCGCTGAACAGATTGCCACTTGGCTGGATATGGGGTGGGGTGGGCCGGTTGTTCGCGCAGCGACTGTTTTGGAAGGAGTTCTGATAGAGTGCCCGCGTGAGGAGGCCATGGCGCTGATTATCGCGGATGCCGTCTTGGCGCAGTCTTTGGGATGGACATACGTTCTGCCACTTCTGGCGACCGGGCTGAAATCACGCGATCTGCGCATGCGGGGCGCGGACCTGCAGTTGGCCTGTCACAAGGCGCTGGTTTCTTCGATCGGTGCGACGCTCCCGGTCGCGGCTGATCTGACCCGCCGGGCAGCTGACCTGCGTGCCGTCATTCCAAAACTGCGGGCGAAGGGGGCAGAGGATGCGGTCGCCTTGTTTCTGTCCAATGACGCGCTAATGCCTGCGGCGCTGCCGCTGAGCGACCGTGCGGCGCGGCGGCTCTGTGACAGGTTGGTGGATCTGGGCGTGGTGCGCGAATTGACCGGACGCGACACGTTCCGGCTTTACGGGGTCTGAGATGGCAAAGGATCGGCCTAACGCAGATATTGACCGCGAGCTCGAGGAGCTACCGGCTGAACTGCGTTGGCGTGAGTGGATGCGCCGGATTGAGGCGGTGCTGTTTGCGAGTGCTTCGCCGGTACCGCGCGAAGACTTGGCCCGTGTCGTGGGGCAGGGGGTTTCAGTTGATCTGTTGATTGAAGATCTCAACGCGGATGTGGCCGAAAGGCCCTATGAACTTGCGGCAGTTGCTGGTGGCTGGATGCTGCGGACGCGCGCGACTTATGCCGATGTGATCCGCGCCGCGGCGGATGTGGGTGGACAGGATTTGGATTTGCGCGAATTTGACGTCGCTGTTTTGGCCGCTGTGGCCTACAATCAGCCGATTACCCGCGATGGGCTGAAAGACATCTTCGGCAAGGAGATCAGCCGTGATTTGATTGGGCGGCTGCATGCTAGGGATCTCATCGCCACCGGTCCACGCAGTCCGCGTCGTGGTGCGCCGTACACGTTCGTGACGACGGAGAAGTTCCTCGTTGCGTTTGATCTGCAAAGCCTAAGGGATCTGCCAGATCGAGAACAACTGGAGGATGCGGGCGTGGGCGGCAGCCAATAACCGCTACACTAATGGAACGTTAAGTTGCCATCGTCATCGTGAGAATAGAGCGGGTCAATGGTCCGTTGTCGCCGTGAAAACTCGCGATCATGGCCTCCATGAAACCGTCTGGATCCAAGAGCTCTTCATCCATCTCGAAACCAGAAATTTCCATCAGGACATTTAAGAGCGTCAGTTGGCACCGACCATTGCCCTCTCTGAAGGGATGAACCGCGTTGATCTCGGCGATGAAATAGCTTGCACGGCCAGCGAATGTCGCAAGGTCTGTGATCTGAGACAGGTGGTCCTCAGCCGCCAATTGCGCAAACACCTTCTTCATCTCAGTGTCGATGTATTCTGGGTAGCAGAACCAATTCCCGCCTTTGCCGGTCCGTACTTCGCGCGGTTCGCCCGCCCAATCATAGACATCTTGGAAGAAGTGGTGGTGGATGGCCTTGTAATGCTCATAGTCCAGATCGCCGTCAGGCAAAGGCTCTTCGGACCGCGTCAGGAACATTAACTGTTCAAACTGATCAAGGTCGTCCTGATCCAACAGATCCGCCAAGTTTTTTAGAACTGCGGTACCCGGATAGCAAAGAGGGTCGTCGGTCGCATCGTAACGACTCATCAGCGTTGTTTTTTCACAAATGATCCTGTGATGGCGGATCGCAGGGCATCGCCCTTGAGTCCATTGCCTTCAAAGCGCGAGATCGTCTTGGCCGATCTGCCGGTCAAAGACATACCTTCGACCTTTGAAAACTTCGTCGCTTTTTCCTTGCCGAGGGGCTTTGTGACAAAGCGGCCGGTCGCGGCAGAACGTTTAATGGCTTGGCTCTTTTTCATAGTTTCCCTTTAGCACGATTGTATGAGTAAGTGAATAATCCTAGCCATCGAATGAGTCGTCTTGATCTAAGAATTTTGTCTGGTTCATTATCCAAATCACCTGCCTGTCATCGAAGTTCTGACTTCATATTTTCGCCCGCGATGAAGCGCGGCAGGTATGGTCGACGTCGCACCATGTTTAGCAGATCCCAGTGCATAGCTTTAGCGAATGATTGATTCAGTCCGGCTGGCGGTTCGAATTTGTACATCTGCATGTGCATTTTCTCATCAAACCAAAATACCGTTGAACGGTCATATTCCGGTTGGAGATAGTAATGTATTTCCCAGATTATGGCACTTAGGAACTCGGCGATTTGGCTGGATTGATACACGAATGCGTGGTCGTAGAACCACTCTTGGAACTCCGGCAATGCCAGATAACATTCCTCCATCGTTTTGACGTGGCCGTTTGCTTCTAGCGTTGATTGGAAACTTTTCACGACGCCCTCCAGGCGGGTGAAATTATGCTTCCCGATGTCACCTGTCATCTTCAGAGCCTTGATGCGTTGAACTTTCATATCCAACTCTAGGTCCATGGAGGAGAACCAAACCTTTTCGATCATGGTATATCCCTGAAGCCAAGATGCGAAGACGTTTACAGCTTCGCTTAGTTGGGCAGTCGCAGGGGCGAGTTTCGGGTCGTCACAAACCGATTTTAGGAAATGAAGATATGTTCGATGGGAACCGTCCCCGTCTTCCGGAGGCGGAGGGAGGTCGAACGGCAAAAGCCCACCCTTCTTTGGGTTAGGGATAGATAAGAAGTCGCCCAGAAGGATGTTGAACAGTCGCGCATGTGCTCCGGTTCGAAACATAATGTTGCTCCAGTCCGGCGACCACTCCTCGACCACCATGCCATAGTTCAGCATATCATCGATTAGATGACACACGGCGTTTAGTATTATGGCTTCCCGTTCGATATCGTTCAATGATGGAACCTGGATTGCGGTTTCTCGTTTCATCAGCGGTCTTTCCGTCAGACCTTAATCCCAGATCGCCGCTAAGTTGGCGGCAAATGTCTCGCGACGGTCCTGGTTGACCTTATCGAGATTTGACAGCTTCCAACGGACCGCGGGCAGTTCGGCAACCTCCTGAAGGCCGGCAAGCTGCCATCGCACATCTGCACGTTCGACACCGATCAGAAATTCACGATGAGCCTGTGGCATTTGACTGACGACGATCTCGATCATTTCTTCGCGTGTAGCTAGCAGATCTTCGATCCGGACTGGAGCGGTCGTCATGCCCACGAAATTGTTCTGAAATTCCTGCTCAATATCCTTGCGCCTGGGTGCCAACACCTCGGCGGCGGGGCGATTGTGGCTCAAGATGTAGACGAGGAAGGCTTGTCGCAATGTGTCGCTTATGCCCTCATTTGCCAGCAGATCCCGCACATCGAAAAGGTCGCGTGGGTGCTGTCTGTCGAGTGCGGCCACGAGCTTACCTGCATATAGATCGTCACGTGATACTACTAAGGTCTCGGCGAAGCTGAACTGATCCTCAACTTTCTCAGAAACGGCCATGATCGTTGGCTCAAAAACACATCCGCGCATGACTGGCGTTACTTCAATTTTTATCTGTGCGTGTGGTGATCGCACTATCAATCGGTTGAGTGTTCCCTCCTTGGCCAATCGGCTCGGAAGGACCCGTAAGTCTGGCAGGGTTTCAGAGATGGACTTGCCGATCCGCTGAAGTGTTTCATCAATTTCCGTCAGTGACTCGTCACGCGGTTTGACGGGCAAGTACGTTAGGTCGATATCGACAGACAGACGTGGTAGGTCGCGCACGAATAGATTGATCGCGGTTCCACCCTTCAATGCGAACACATTCTCCGCCGCGACGGATGGCAGTGTCCGTACCAACAGTTCGACCTGCTGACGATAGCGTTCGTCAATGGCCATTTAAGTTCTCCGGAACTGTAATCTGGTATTTTGAGTCTAACCGCCCAGACTTTGCGATCACCCTCTTTCCACTCCCGATATCGATCGCTGCCACGTCTAAGTGTTTCAGCCACGTATGCTCATATCGCTCGGCGAACCAGAGGAAGAGGCGCGTGGCTTTCACACTGTCGCATCGTTCGAGGAGCCTTTGAAGTCGTCGAGGACTCAAGTCTGTAAGTCCAGTGAACAGGTCTGCTGCGTGTTCAAAGGATTGTCTGTTGGGGATTTCATCCAAGAATTCCAGTGTTGCCCTCTCAGGGCTCGAAACGATCATTGGCCATTCCCGATCACCCCACACAAATCGTTTTAGCCCGCCTGATACATGCGATGCTCCAGTATGGTTGGCAGGGACTGTAAGATCGGGAAGTTCTGTGACCGCGTGTTCAATGTCGGCTTCTTTAAAAAGCTTGTTCGCATTTCGTTGTTCAAAGTGGATCGACGGATCGACCTCTTGGACCCATTTTGCAAGTCGTGTTTCGGTGTAGAGATAGACGCGATGGCCCGTGCCCAGGCGGACGTAGTGACCATACCCCTGCAGTTCGAGTGCGGACAGGCCACCGACGGCGACGGGTTGATGCATCAGCGACTGCATGGATATAACCAGATGTTGCCATTTCGTCTCCGCCCCCGGTCGCGTATAGATTCCGCGCGCAGGCTGTTGCAGCCAGCCGTTGGCTACGTACTTTCCACGTAAGGTACTGGAGTAGCCCCTGTCCTCGAGCCAAGCGGCGCTAACCACCAAACCTTCGGGAAGCAAGTGTTGGAGCGAGTTTAGCTTTTGACCGCGTTGCACACTCATGGTTGGTAAATTATGCCTTTTGTAAACCTGCGATTGGTTTGATCTTGTCGATATTAAGTAACCTATGGTATGTAAAAAAACAAATACATAAACTACGGACCGAGACTTGCCATGATCGTCGCCGACAATGAGACAGCAGTCGATCTGCTCTATTACGAAGCGGTCGCGAAGACGGTCGTACGCGTCGTCTCTGAAAAGTCAGATGAACCACTCAGCGTCGGGGTTCACGGTGACTGGGGGGCTGGCAAATCTAGCATCCTGATGATGGTCGAAGAGTCGTTCAAGGACGACGAGCGCGTCCTGTGTATACGTTTCAACGGATGGCTGTTCCAAGGGTTTGACGACGCGAAGACGGTGCTTATCGAGACGATCGTCGAGGAGCTGATGAAGAGCCGTTCGGGCTCACAGAAAGTTATCGACCAGGGTAAAAAGCTGTATCGCCGCATCAACTGGATGAAGATGGCGCGCAAGGCCGGTGCTTACGGCATGACCGTTGCGACGGGCGTACCACACCCCGATACGCTTTCAGATCTTTACGCGGCTGCGACGTCTGTCGTCAAAACTGAGGCTGAAGCCATTTCGGCGGACAGCTTGAAGAGTGTCGTCGACAGCGCCGGAGCGTATCTCAAAGACGCCGAGGCCGAGAGCACACCGCAACAGATGCATGAGTTCCGCCAAGAGTTCGAAACATTACTCGAGGTCGCGGACATCGACAGGCTCGTCGTCTTGGTCGACGATCTGGACCGATGTTTGCCCGAGACGGCGATCGGGACATTGGAAGCGATCCGTCTCTTCCTGTTCGTCCCACGGGCGGCCTTCGTCATAGCCGCGGACGAGGGCATGATCGAATACTGTGTCCGGCAGCATTTCCCGGACTTGCCGACCGCCACGGGTCCCGCGACCTACGCGCGAAACTATCTTGAAAAGCTCATCCAGGTTCCGTTCCGCCTCCCATCTCTGGGCTATGCCGAGACGCGCATCTATGTGGCTTTGCTGCTCGTCTTAAACGAATGTGGCGATGACTCTGACACCTTCAAGAAACTGATTCCGATAGCGCGAGCCGCGCTCCAAAAACCCTGGACTGGCCCCGGACTGGACCGCGCCAGCCTGAAAGCCTCCTTCGAGACGATCCCGGACGCCGTCGAACGGGCCCTCGACATAGCCTACCGGATCGCTCCGATCTTGACGGACGGCTCGCGTGGCAACCCTCGACAGGTCAAACGGTTCATCAACACGATGGCGCTGAGACTCGCAATCGCAGAGGAACGGGGATTCGCCGATGAGTTGAATATGAGCGTCCTCGCCAAAGTGATGCTTGCGGAGCGGTTCGCTCCAGAAGTCTTTGATGCACTCGCGAGGGGCGCGGCGGACACCGGTTTTTCAGACGAGTTGATCGCCTTGGAATCGCACGCGGCATCGGATGGCGCAGAGGCCCTCCCCGTCAAAGTAAACGGGAAGGCGTCATCGGCGAAGAAGGCGCCCAAGGCCAAGGAGCCCGTTCAACTTCCTGATTGGCCAAACATCGAATGGGCTAAGCGGTGGGCAGGTATTCCACCGGCGCTCTCCGAAGTCGACCTGCGTCCCTACGTATTTGTCAGCCGTGACCGACGGGGCGGATACGGGTCACAAACGCCACTCGGAGAGCTTGACGAGATGCTCGGCAAGCTCATGGGCCCGCCGTTACAAGTCAAACAGATCACGACAGAGATCAAGAGACTGACGTCTGTCGAGGCCGAACAACTCTTCGACGCGCTGCGGGCCAAGGTTGCCGACGCCGAAGACCTTGTCGAAGAACCAGACGGGATGCACGGCCTGGCCGCCATCTGTCAGCACCATTCGTTCTTGCAGGCGTCGCTTGTCGGCTTCTTCAGGGACCTGCCCGTGACCAAGGTCGGGACCTGGGTCATGACGGGCTGGGCAGGTGCGATCACAGAGGCGGAGGCGAAGTCTGCATACGACGCTCTTAAGTCAGATTGGGCCGAACAGAGCGACAACCCAGCCCTGAGCGCTGCGGCAAAGGCTGCTGCAAGCATGGGCCGCAAGCGAGGTGAACGCTGATGGGCACGTCGGGAAGCTTCGGAGGGGGAAAACCCATGGTTCCGTCATGGGTTGGTGATCCGGCTGCGGATCCGGCGGTACCGCCGCAGGACCCGCCACAAGACGGCCAGGACGGATCGCCCGACCGGGAGGGACCGGACACCGCCCCAGCCGTTCCAACTCCATATCCAGCAATCCAACCACCCGCGCAGGGTGCCAACTTCGGGTCTGCGCGTAGCGACATGACGTCGGGCGCTAAAAATGGAAGTTCCGGATCAATCCGTCGTGGCGCAGGCAAGTACGTTGCTGCCAGTGGCGGCGGCCGGGCAGCCGCGCGGCAGCTGGGAAGTTCACGCGCGCTCGCGGGCGGAATCGCCGGTCTGGCGAGTGCGATCTCGCGGGATGGTCCGGTCGAGGCGCTTCGCCGTTTTAACCTCGAAAGTTTGGCCGGGGCTCCGGCCCAGGACGTATTCGTTGCACTCACCGACGCGCTCTGTCCCCCAGGGGGCACGATCGACGAGGCGATCGCACGCGACGCCATGCTGGAGACGATCGCAGATCTCGCTGCAAAGGGTATAGGAAACTTTGACGAGCTGACGCAGGACGATCTCCAAGAAATATTCATCGGCGTCGTTTCCCGTTCTATCGAGGGAAGGATACTGAACGAGGTCGGCACCAATTCGATTAAACTCTCTCCTGACATAGCCGCCGTGGACCGTGCCCAGAAAATGTTGCACAGTTTCGTTGTCGGGTGCGTTAGGGACAGGTTTCAGGATTCCGGTGAATCCGTCTCATCGCTCGATAGCGGGCAGATAGACGGCTTCGTCTCCGACCTCTACGCAGCGTCCTTCGATCTCATGCAAACGATGGGAGAGGTGGAATGAAACGTTTTAGCCTGATCACGCGTCTCGGTAAGACCGATGCCGTCAACGTAAACGTCCTTCAGCGTGACTCGTCGGTACATGAGTTAAACTTTCTCGATGGTGACAACCGCCTCGCTTATGGCCTGGGCCAGGCGTTGGCCCAGTTGGCGTCTCTCGGCCTCACCACGCCCGAGACCGCGATCGACCTCGCGCTCCTCGCCGGACTGGTGAACGCCGCCGACACGCGGGTATCCCGTGATATTAACGCCCAAGGCGGGTGGACGCGGGAAATTGACCTGTACCTGCCTGTCAGCGAACCTGACCTCTGGTCCGCACATGCAGACCATATCGGCAAGATGCTTCGTTTCCTGACCGGAGACCGTTGGCGGCTCTTTTTCAGGCTACGACCGAAGGAGGCATCCTCCCTCAGCGTGGCTACGGACAAACTTCCGTTGCACGGGCTGGACGAAGTCAGTCTCTTCTCCGGTGGCCTCGACAGTTTGATTGCGGCAATAGATTCGCTCACAGAAGGGACGCGCCCACTGTTCGTCAGTCATTACTGGGACGCGGAGACGGCCAAAGCGCAATCATATCTGTTAGAGCGGTTGGGGACGAAGTTTGGTGACGAAGCCTTCAAATCGATGCGTGTCCGTCTGGGTTTCGACCGGAACGCGCTGGACACGGGTCAGACCGAAGACACGCAGCGAGGACGGTCGTTCCTGTTCTACGCCTTGGCCTCACTGGCAGCCGCATCGTTCGGCACGAGGACGACAGTGAATGTGCCAGAGAACGGGCTGATCGCGCTTAACGTCCCTCTTGACCCACTCAGGTTCGGTGCGCTCAGTACCCGGACTGCGCATCCACACTTCATGGCGAGTATGCAGCGTCTGCTGGACGGACTCGGCTTAGAGGTAAGTCTCAACAACCCCTATCGACACCGGACCAAGGGGGAGATGACCGAGGATTGCGCGGACAAGGCCTATCTGAGAACTATCGTCGGCTCTTCGATGTCCTGTTCCTCGCCGGCCAAGGCCCGCTACAAAGGCCTCTCGCCGAGACATTGTGGCTACTGCGTCCCCTGCCTGATCCGCCGTGCGTCACTCAAGGCAGGGCTCGGATCGGACGACCCGACACTCTACACCGTTGAAGACCTATCGGCCCAGACGCTTCGCAGCGACAGGGCGGAAGGGGAGCACGTGCGGTCCTTCCAGATGATGGTTGCCCGCCTGCGTAAACGGCCGGAGCTGGCCGGCATCCTCGTCCACAAGCCCGGACCGTTGATTGACGCTCCAGCAGAGATCCCCGCATATGCGGAGGTCTTTCGTCGTGGCGTGCTCGAAGTCGCCTCAATCCTCGACGATGTCACCGTCGAGCCGGGTTGATCCTTATGAAACCTGATTTCGTAGATTTCCATGCTCACCTCGATCTTTATCCGGATTTGGCGGAGGCGATCCGAATATGTGACTCCTCAAGGATCGCAACGTTGGCCGTCACGACCACCCCAAGAGCATTTGCACGCAACAAAGAGTTGGCAGAGCGCAGTTCGTTCGTGCGGGTCGCCTTGGGCCTGCATCCGCAGCTCGTCGCAGAACGCGCCTCTGAATTGGCTCTCTTCGCGGACCTGTTGCCCCAGACACGATATGTTGGTGAAGTCGGACTCGACGCAAGCCCGCGCCACTACCGATCTTTTGAGGCTCAAAAGGAAGTGTTCGGAAAAATTCTAAAGCTCTGTGCTGAAGCTGGTGATAAAGTCCTAAGTCTGCATAGCGTCCGGTGTGCGAAGCACGTACTCGACATGGTAGAGGCCAGCTTGCTTATGGGCCGTGGCGCTGTCGTGCTGCACTGGTTCACAGGTAGTGCCAGCGAGACGCGAAGGGCCGTGGACATGGGGTGCTACTTCTCGATCAATGAACGCATGTTTGCATCACCGAAGGTCGGTGCGGTGCTCAAGGCCATACCGACTGACCGGCTGCTCACTGAGACTGACGGTCCGTTCGTTGAACGCGACGGCGTACCGATTCAGCCAGGTGATGTTTCGAAGGTTGTTAGCCTATTGGCGTTGAGAATTGGGAAAACAGTTCCTGAAACTCAACAGCTGCTCCTGCGCAACCTGAGTGTTTTGGTCTCCTGAGGGCGACTATGGTTCAACATATTTTAAACATTCTAGCGCCCGAGAATAAGTCGACACGTCAATCTGACGCTTACCTGAAATCGAAACATAATCTACTTGGCCAGTTCTCATCCATCGAAGATTTGGTCACAGATGACAAACTGATGAGCGAGACGGATCGCACGGCTGTTGAACATCACATAGTCAACCTGAGAGCGGCCATTGCACGGACGCTCTGGGCAAACGAGATTTATATCGGGCGAAGTTTGCTGGATGAATACGTCTTAGGAGCGGCGAAAACTGGAACAGGCGACGTAGTCGCGCGTGTTATCAAAGCAATCAAGGACGCTGGTGCCGAAAGTCCTGGCTTTGTGCTCTATCCGCTATCACGCTTCGGTATGGAAATTCCGCCCTTATTTCAGTTTTCTAAATCATCGCTGAAGGGATATGCCGTCTTCCGTCGAGCTGGGTTTGCAGTCAGCGTGCAGGGTAACTCGGTGGAAAAAGCCTTTGAGAATGTGAGTCGGATGTCGAGCGCACTGGGTGTGAGACAGAAGGTTGATATTTCGGACTTTAAGCACTTTGCGCATAGTGCCAAATGGTTTGCGACCAACCCACTGATGATGGTTAAGTTGATCTCCTACAGCGGTGATATGTATGAGAACCAGTTCGTTTACACACTCAAGATTAGAATGGCGGTCTCCTCGTTGCTGATGCTGCACGCCCTATCTTCGGAGACAGGCGACGAAGTCGAACGATTTCATTCTTCCGCACATGTAAACAATTTTGAGACGCTGGACATACGTCACTACCTAATTGGGGAGGCAATCCCCGGGCAGGGACGAGCGATCTCGACTAGAAGGGTGCCCATGAACGTCGCACCCCTCGAATTGGCTCGTCTTTCTGATCTGGCAGCGACTATCTCTACAAAGAAGCTAGCGACATCGCGGATGAAGCGATTGGAGGTCAGGGTGACAGCAGCATTGGGCGTTATCGAGCGCGGATATCTGCGTCATGTCCATCTCACGACGCGATCAAAAGCCGAGAATCGCTTGTATCAAAGGTTGGTCACGGCCCTTGACTGGTTTCGCGCCTCGTTCGGATCAAATAAGGATGAGGCCGATGCTGTCGTATCGCTCGCTGTCGCTTTCGAAACCTTGCTCACCGATTGTTACAAGCGAGGTGTCGCCGACCATATTGAGAGACGTGTCGGTATTTGCTTGAAGGGTGTGCCAAAAGTCGGAAGTTATAAGAGAAGCGTCAAGGCAATCTATTATGCGCGAAGTGAGATAGTTCATTCCGGAAGTCTTGGCCAAGCGGTTAATCTTGCTCGCGCGCGGGTCGCGTTTTCTCTTTGTTTTTGTGAAGTTGCACAACGTCTCGAAAAGTGGACACCGGTGGCCAACGAGCCAATTCGTGATCTGCTAGACGACTGACACCCAGATGTCGTGGTGACCTTAATTTCTGTGCCGATATGCCTCAGGTTAAATGCAATTTGCTTTAGGCAGTAGAGCCAAAGCCTACAACGATCTGTCTTTTTCAAATCACGCCGCTTGTGAGGCGCAGGCGGGACAATCTACGGATTCTTGAACGTCCTTAGACATTGGTTTTTCAGGAAGGCTTCGAACATCACCCCCCAAAATATCTGAAACCTGTTCTTCAAATTCACCAAAAGTCATGGAGTACATTCCGCCTCTGGCTCCTTCAAATCGTGTGTTCCAAGAAGCAAGACCCTGTCCAAAAGTAAGGGCTTCCGAAAAATCCTCTGGTCCCAGTTTGCTGAAACTTTCAAATCCCCCGGCGGCCAGCTTGTGAATGATACCAGCTGTACACCAATCGCCTGATCCGCATGTGTCTTCTAGCCGTATGGATTGAAATGCACTCATCGGCGTCCATGGTTGAACCGTTCCGTCCGTTTTAGAGCGGTAACGAAGGCCATGTTCACCCAAGGTTTGGATCTCAAGAAGAACAGAACTGTTATCATTCAACACATTGCCTGCATCGGCCAAACGCTGGTCAGCATATTTCAAAATATGTGCAATTTCCAACGCTTCGGCAAAATGCTTCGGATCGGATTTGGCCGACGGCTCAAAGATCACCACAGCGCCGTTGTCGGACGCTTGTCTTGCGAGTGTCAGCATCGCGCGTGACAGCCTATCCATAAAAAAGACTGAGGCGTCCTCCATATGCGGTGCTACCACGGCAACAGCGGCTTGGGTTATAGCCTTGAAGCGGGGCAAATGTTTTCCGCAAGACGGACAAGCCCACAAGAATTTGTGGGTCGGGTTACCATCGCGATCAGACTTGATCTGCTGGACAATAATAGGCGTATGACCTGTAGGTTCACATTGGGCAAAATCTAATTGGACGCCCCATTTTGCCAAGTCAGCCAAAACACGCTTAGAGGCCGCATCACCGTTCATCCGAGCGATGGGGAATGACTTCCAGCCAAGAAATGCCAGAATCGAGAGCACGTTTCCGCATGTTCCGCCCGTCCAAGATTTTACAGGCGCGGCTGGGTCCATTCCGAGCACCAGATCCAAAGCAATCAGACCAGCACCAAAGGCTTTGGGGGCTTCATTTAAGGTCATTTTTGGTACTTCCGTTACTTTTTAGTTTGGGCCGTGGCTGGGGGTAGGCGTCACCTTCCAACCAAAGATGAACAAGCTTTTGTTCAGCGTCACCTTGCATTGGTCCAATCACCATATCATACCCGATGGCCTCTAGATATGCGACAGGTAGGTTCCTCTCCATCGCAGCCAAGAGCGCTCCGATGGCCATAATCTTGCTTCCAAGGGGAGACAAGACCATCAATGAACCACCGATGTCTTGAAACACGCGCTGTCTCAATTCGTGTAGGCTCAAGATGGTCCGGTACAAATCCAACGGATTCGACTCATCGGCATAGACCAAGTTCCGGGTATCTACCGACCATGCGCTTTCGAGTTCGACGATGTATTCTTCCGCCAGAATATCGACCTGCCGTGGGTTAGCTGCCGGAAAAGGAACGATAGGGCACGTGTCATGTGGTTCCACATAGCTGTGCAACGCGTTTAATGCGGGTCTGCGACCGGGTACCAACTGAGGCAACCACAGTTTTGCAGCTTTCGAAGAACTATCCAGCGAAGTACCACCACGAAAACCATGAATGTAGCCGGGAGCATCGCTGGGAATATGTGTTATTGCAGTATCCAAAGACGGATTATGGGTGACAAAAACATGCAAATTCCCCGGCTTTAATCCGGCATCAATTCTTTCCGTAAGGTACCGGATCGCTGGAAAGCTCGTCCCGATCGAAAGCGCACTGATATCAACCACTACGTCGGTGAAATCGCCGTAATTCAGGTCATGAAGCGCTTTCACAGCGTTACGGCCTCCTACAACGGCGTTGTCAGTACCGAAAATCTCAATTTCAATGACTTTGCTGTTCTGCAAAAGTTCTTCGAGATCGGACTTATTCCCTTCAGCAAGATCTCTGAGGTTTTGCCTTGGCTTCGGTCTGATCTCCTTGATCAGGACCGCATCGAGCGCCGTACCTGCGTCCACAAGGCACTGTGCAACTAGTGTTGATCTTGGATCAAAGCCAGCGCCTGCGATCAGCAAGATTTTGCGATTCTCTGCCGCAAAATAGTCCTGAGCAAACTCAGCTACTTCCTGCCCAAAATGGGCGATGCATTGATCCCACCTCAACAGCCCGCACCCCTCAATTTTGCTTCAACAACGACAACAGGTCGTCAGTCTTGCGTTCCAAAAATCCGCCACGTGTTTGCGACAAGCCGAAGTGCACACGCAGAACTCCGCAGAGTTCAATCTGGCACCACATCCTATTTTTGGTGCTGTGGTTTTGAACAAGGACGAAAGCGTTGTAAGCCGCTCCAAATTTCAGGATCCGAGCCAACTCTTCATATTTTTTTGGTATTTGATCGAATTCTTCTTGAAGAATGCCAAAGGCGCCTGCACCAGCACCGCCACCCAGCGACGCATTCCCTTCAAGGGACTTTGCAACACATTGTTTGGCAATTCCTTCGGCCAGCAATTTGACCTCTCTGTTGTGAGGAAAGTCCCAGCCTCGGTAAATTTCACCAGCTTTCTTTCGAAGTAGCCGATTTTGATCTCTGCTAGACAACGAAGCTGGTTTTTCGCGGATCAGCTGAGTTTCAGCCTGAGTCACGAGTGTCGATGCGAGATGCAGAAACTGTTCGGCATTCTCAGAACTGGCATCGCACAACGCGTCGATATTGTAATAGTAAGGACGATCAAAATCATGAAGAAGACGCACCTTTGCGCCATCCGCGATACCACCATCAACCGTCAGAGGCCTGTTAGGTTCAACATCGTCTTCTTGATCATCAAAGAGACCCTTTTGGGGCACGCGATTGAGATACCGGTGAAACAGGATTGAAAGGATAGCAAGCGCCACGTCCTTACTTTCGTGACCAGTTCCAGACAGATATTCTGAGATCTGGGCTTCAAGGGTCTTTCGACGTTTATCAGATATTCCATTCTTTTGCTGAATGGTGTCGATCGAACCTGCCAAGGTCTCGAGTTTGCTTGGCGAAATCATATCCGGTTGCGTGCCGATGAAGTCCGCCAAATCTGAAATGCCACGACGCGAGAACACGTCCATCTGGCGCAAGTAGCGGGTAGCCATCCCTTTAGCCATTTTGCGAAAGGCTTTGCGTTTGCCGAAGCGATCATCTTGGCTCTGCATCCAAATAACGTTCAACTCGCGTGCGTCCTTTAGGCCCGGACGCGTGGTATTACCTTCACTTTGGGCCAACAAAACATCTTCCGGCGATAGAGCATCCATGCGGGTTAAGACCCACCGCGAGATCTTGAGTTCACGCCTTGCTAACCACTCCCGAAACGCCGTGAACTGTTCTGGATGCAAGTTGTGGGCATCATCAAATATCACCAGCGGGCGCAAAACCTTGGTATTTCCATCGACGGTGATCTCGAAGTGCTCAATGACATCAAATGGGTGATAAGCTGCGGCAGCTTCATCATCGATGTCACCGATTGCAGGTGGCAGCAATGCGGCAGAGATGCTGTAAATCTGCTCTTCGATCGCGCGCGCCTTATGGAACAGATCGCGTCCGCCAATGCCGCCGATCGCTGCCAATGCGGCGACTGCATCACCACGCGGCACAATCGAGATTTGGTCCAGCTCAACACCTGTGTTCGTTAGGTTGCTGATCCATGACAGGATCGTCCTGCTTTGGATGAGTGCAAACATCAGTTTGCACTTTAGATCATCAGGGTAGGGGAACTCCCAAAAATCTCGGTATTCGGACTCCAGTGGAACTCGACCCCCAAGGAGGATGGGCTGCCTGTCTTTTATCGCACCGCATTGTGTCAACGTATCGACCAAGGGTTTGAAGTTGATCTGGCTTTCGTGCCGAAGCAGCGTTTTTAGAGTCGAATATTGATAGAGCCGCGCAATGGTGGTTTTGCCGCTGCCCGGCGCTCCAATAATGACTGATAGCTGGTCATATAATTTACCGTCATCCGCGTGTTTCTTGAAGAAAGTGATGAGCGGATCCGGCGTCACCAGTGGCAAGAACGCCTCGTCGTCACGACGGTATTCAGATGCTCTTTTTTCAAAGGGATTTGCCATGTCTAAGCCTCACACATGCCGTTGGCGTCGACGAAATAGAGGACGCATGGCGGGTGGTGTGACGCCGTCTTTGGTTTCGCCATTAGTTTCAGCCCAAAGTAAGGCTACTGAATTATTGGGGGTATTGTGTTCAAGCACAATCGGTAGGGCGCATCCCCCGTATCCCATGCCAAGATGCTTAACACCACCAACAGCTGTGTGTTTGGTCTCAATGACGGGATCATAGTACTTGTTAGCTAGTGCGGTAAATGCATCGTCTGTGCTTGCTGAGATTGGCAATTTCTCGTCAAAAACCATTGCAAATGACAAATGAACTTCTTCGGGCCAGTTTTTGTGCTTCATATCTTTGCGAGCAGTGTTTTCGCTAGCGATCATTTTATCCTTTGCGTTTGCTGTTGCCATATAGTGATGTGCACAGAGCTGCCAGTCAGGCGCAACAATGTTTCCAACTTCAGGATCACTGATCGCATTGAACAGAGATGTCCTGAAACGATTGAGCTTCCCCGACCACTTTTTGTCTTTCTCTTTGTATCTCAGGAAGGACGTGCCTGTGCCCGCAAAATCATCGACAAGGTAGATGATCTTGAAAAGTGCATCTGGGTCTTCAAGATCTTCGCGCAGGTTTTTGAGAAGATCCTTCCACTTTTCGGTGTCGATTTGTGGCGCGAGAACAAGCTGTTCATTGCTGAGACGACCCACATTGGCATGGCGCACGATGTCCATTCGTGCGCCGTCACTTAAGCCCAGAACAAGTGTCTGGCGGCTAAGCCGCTTGATCGCCGCCGCGGCATCCGGGTTTGTCAGAACGGTATAGGGTTTTATGCCAAGGTTTGACGCGACAGTTTGAACAATCCGCTGGCGGATTGTATTTGGAAAAAACTGCTCAACAAGACGCCGGACCTCTCCAGGACCTACATAAACCATACGTTCTTTGACGAACCTGTAGGCGTCCTTGCGCTCTTCTTGATCGAACTGCTGCAGCCACGTGGCCAAGCTTTCGGTAAATCGCATGCCCGCCTGGAAGTCGCGATAACCGTCATACTTGAGGCGGGCCATAAGTTTGAGCCAGCGAAATTCCTTGCGCGACTCGTCATCGTCCCACTGCATGATGTCGCTCATGACTCTCAGTGCAAGATCCTGGTTCATTTCAGTGCCCCCGAGCGAAACTTAAAGGAACCCTCTGAGCAGATGATGGCATCGAGATATTCAGCCAAAATATTGGGGCCACGCTGTCCTTGCGCCCCGAGGTTCCAGCACGTTTTCGGGTCAGCGTTGATTTTGTCGACACCCAAAGAATGAGGACGGGTCAAAAGTTCATGATCATTTCCATTCAAGCCGCCACTGTCCCCGATAGATAGGATCGCCGCATTGGGGATCTTTTGCGTCACAGCATCAGCAACGTTAAGCTTGGATACCCCAGGCGCCAAGATATCAATCGAATGCCCTGACCGGACCACCGTCAGTTCCGCCAAGCCTGCGACAGACAGAAGCTCAACAACGCTTTCATGCAAATTATCGGCACTGTAACTACTTTTGGCCGTCAGCGTGATTTGATGGTTTCTGTCTTCTTGCTCAGAAACATCACAAATCAAGCCGTTGGCGTTCAACAGTTCCGAAGCTAGATGAAGATCGCCGTCGGCTCTTGCCTCGCCATTGGGGACTAAATCGTCACTCAGTGAGCCCACCTCAGCTCCATTATAGTACCCCAAGAGAACCTTGTCCCAATGGGCGCTCGGGATGCATTTCTGCAGATCAATCCGTGCGGACTTACCTCGCCCAGTCGCCAAACAGACCCAAATGTCTGCCTCAAGCATTTCGATGAGCTTTTTGACAATGCCCTCACTGGGTGGATCAAGGCGTGAACGTGTTTCAACAATGGTGCCGTCGTAATCAAGCACAATCGCATCGAAGGCTTCCTTAAGAAGCCCATCACGAAAACTGTTTAGGTGATTTTGCCAGGACTGCAGAGATCCTGAGCGCATCAATTGATCTACGGGCTGCTTGGTTTTGCGTTCAATCGCGACAATATCACGGCCCGAGAGCCCATATGGTGGTTTCTGCTTGGAGATCTTTGGCGGCGTCAGTTTGTATAGTTTGCGCCCAAACATCGGAACGCCCGGACGACCGGGGTCAATGCCCTGTGCGAGGCCTGCAAGTGCTGTGAATTTGAATGCAGCGAGCAATGAGGCCAAGCCAGCTGCTCCGCCACCAGGCAGGTCAAGCGAGAGCTGCGGAATATCTTCTGGCAAAAGTGCCATTGTTTTGTCGGCTAGCGCTTTGTCTTCTGGTGCAACCAACGCCAGCACACCGCTGTCATCACCACGCTTCGCAAGCCAATGATGCCGCCCATGTGCAAAGTTGCGAAAGTCGGCCAACTGGATTGAGCCGAGTGCCGCTTCGGTAAATTTGGACTCAATATCCATCGCGCCCAGCCGTGTTGAGGGGCCATAGAGGACGACTGTCGTAGTGCGTCGCCACAAAGGCGCGGCTTGCTCATCTAAATCCAAGCGATGAGAGAATGCTGGATCACTCATCGATCTCAAGACAGAAACTATCCTATCCCAGTCCTCGGGTTGACCGAACAATGAGGTGTAAGCCCGCTGCAAAAGACCAGTAAACCCAAGCAGAGAATTTGTGGCCAGAAACCCGTCCTTGCCTGCGGGGGGTGGAAAAATATGCAGATCGACGAAAGGATGAGCGCGACAAAGCTCTGTCAGTTTGGTGTCGTCGCGGCCTGTCACGACGGTCAATTGTTTAGGTTCACGGTCGATCAATGCTTTTGCTGCAGCCAAGATATCGACGTTGCGACCACCCGCACTTAGCAACCAGTTCGCTGTTTGCTCATCGATGGGCTCTCGTACGACCTCGAGAGGTGTCGCGACATTTGAAAGCCTTCCGGCAAACTGTCGGTGATTGGTCGCCAATCCGTGGGCCGCAGACAATGAGCCGCCTGATCCTATCGCGACCATTGGAAGATCGCTTGAGGCCTTAAGAGATTTGATCAACCCCGAAATATCAGCTTGGCAAAGCCAGTCCAGCGTCTCGTTTAGCTGCTTCATTTCCGATGCATATGGCTTGGCCATGATGTGTTACGCCCCTTCATGTGTATTGCGAACAAAAAGAGAACTTAATCTATGAATTCATCAATGTCAGCTAGGTTGCTTTTTTACATAGTGACGCGGGTAGGGGAAGCAGAATTTGTTGCAAGGATTCGGGCTATCTCTTCCACGACAACGACGACACGCCTATTTCCTTCCGGTAACTTAGGCAACATAAGTCACAGCTATCGTAACCGGAATTGTACTCGGTGAAGACCGCTGAGCCGGTAACGATAATGGACCGCCATTATCGCTAATGTGGATTTGCCAAAGCTGGCAGCAGATTGGTGAGCTCGGGTAACTATAACATTCCTGCGTTGAGCAAAATAAAGGCGGCACCCGGGAGGAGGTGGATGCCGCCTATTACTTCGGATTGGCTCAGGGAGGAGGTAGAACCAATCTCTAGGATTGAAGATAGAGGTCATGCTGCGACTGCACAATGGTCGAGCTAAAATTCTATTGCATTGCAGCATTGATCTGAGCGCAAGGTGCATAAATTTTCAGCTGAACCGGAAGAAACTTAAGATTGCCGGTCATCAATATACCCTGACTTTGGATCTTTCGATGTCCAGTACTGAAGGCGCTGAAGTTTGATTTTCTTGGCTCGGGAAAGTGAAAGCAGGCTTTGGGTTTTGTCGGATCCGGAGTTTGGCGAAGGGGTCTGGCAGGGGTCCTGATGGGCCCCGCCATCCCGTGTTGTACTTCCTTTGAACCAGTCTCCGGTCCGCGCGTGGTTTCCACGCGCTCCCAATTCCGGAGATCACTCATGGCCAAATCCAAACCCAAGTTCGACGCTGCGGCGTCAATCACGAATGAACTCATCAGCATCATTGACAGGGGTGTTCTGCCCTGGCGCAAACCCTGGCAGGTCGGCGGCGGTGCTGTGCCGCTGCGGCAGAACGGCGAACCGTATCAGGGTATCAACAACTTCCTGCTGACCATGCGCACAATGATGGCTGGATATACCTCGCCCTATTGGATGACCCTGCGACAGGCCAATGAGCTGGAGGCCAAGATCATCAAGGGCTCAAAGTCGTCAGTTGTTGTTCACTATGGCACCGTCGCGCGTGACCGCAACGAGGATGCACCGGAGGTCGAAACAGATACGAACGAGCCCAAAGCCATCCCGTTCATGAAATCCTACCGCGTGTTCAACGCGGATCAGATCGAGGGCCTGGAGGCGCGTTTCCATCCAGAACCCTCGAACCTGCCGGATTATCCGGAGCGCGCACCAATCCCACATATGCAGACCTTCTTCGAGGCCATCGGTGCGACGGTCAGCTTTTCGGGCAGGGAGGCCTGTTATGTCCCGACGCTCGACAAGATCTACATGCCGCCGATCGAACTTTTCAAGGATCCACGTAATTTTTATGCGGTCTGGGGGCATGAGCTGGGTCACTGGACAAAACCCCGGCACCGGCTGAACCGCAGTTACGGGGATGCGCGGTTCGGAAATGCCGCCTACGCCCGCGAGGAAATCGTGGCCGAGCTCTGCACGGTTTTTCTGGGCCAAAAGCTGGGCTTTTCCGCGCATACTCTGGAGCTGAACGCCGCCTATCTCGACAATTGGGTCCGCGTGCTTCGCTCTGACAAGCGGGCGATCTTCAAACATGCAGCCGATGCCCAGAAGGCCTGCGACTTTCTCATCGCCGCCTCGGAGGCAGGGCGGGAGGCTGAGGCCGCGTAGATTGAGACACCCATCCCCGCAGGATGTTTGGGATGGCGGGGTGCTCTGAAAGAAAAAGAAGGCCTTGGGTTTTGTGGTTTCAACACATTCTGAAAGGACAGAGCCATGATCCATCCTGAACCCGCCGAATACACCCTGCCCGATACCTCCGCCATCGCCGCCCAGAACGACGCCTTCCGCCGACTTGCCTGCTTGGGGTTAGCGCCGGATCAGCCGGTTCAGGGGCGCATGCACGTCACCCGTTCGATGATTGAGGCAGGCGATGGCTTCGTCACTGAGGCCGTTCAAGCGGTTGGTGCGTTCGACACCTTCGAGCCTGAGAACGATCCTGAGGGTTGGCATGATTTCGGGTCGGTCACGATCCGCGGTGAGACCGTGTTCTGGAAACTCGATCTCTATGAGGCCGACTCTGATTTCCGCTACGGCGCGGAGACGCCCGATAACCCCGAAACCACTATGCGCGTGCTGACCATTATGATGGCGCAGGACTGGTAGGGCGTGTGCCCACCTTTGACAGAGACTGGCCCGCTGCCCCCAAAGGGAAAGATGCCGTAATGGGGCTTACCGCGAATCAAACACGTTTCGCTTGTCTGCTAGCTTAATTTGGAGTGCCGTTGCCCTTGATGCGCCTGCAGCGCGTCTGCGAGGTCGTATGTTTCCATGCGCCTCAATTCCTAAGAATAGAAAGGCAACGACATGAATGTATATATTGGATTGGACGTCTCACTGGCAAGCACCGCGATTTGTGTGCTGGGGCCGCAGGGGAAGATTGTTGAAGAATTGCAAGCAGCGAGCGAACCTGAGGCGCTGGTTCATGCGGTCGGCTCACTTCCGTATACGATCGACGCAATTGGACTTGAAGCGGGGCCGCTTTCTCAATGGCTGAGTAAAGGGATCGAGGAGGCAGGGTTTGAGGTTGTCTTGATGGAAACGCGGTTGGTGAAAGCTGCCTTGAAAGCAATGCCGATCAAGACCGACAGGCGCGATGCTCAGGGGATTGCTCGATTGCTGCAGATGGGTTGGTACAGGCCCGTGCACCGCAAATCCGTTTCATCCCAGGAAATACGCGCTTTGCTGACTGCGCGAAAGTCTGTTCAACAAGCGATCATCAACTTAGAACTCTCCATGAGGGGTGTTCTCAGGAACTTCGGCTTGAAGCTCGGGCACGTCACCCGGATCAGGTACGAGGCCCGCGTGAGGGAACTGGTTGTCCAAAACGACATTCTTTCCGCCTCGGCGTTGTCGCTTCTGCGTGCCCGGGAGCAGTTGAGGGCCGAGCTGGCAAGTCTGGACACAAAGATCACCGGGTTGGCAAAACATGACGACGTTTGTCGGCTGATGATGACGATGCCGGGTGTCGGCCCGATTGTTGCTCTGACTGTAAGATCCGCGATCGATGATCCGAACCGCTTCGCGCGATCGAAAGACGTTGGCCCTTGGGCGGGACTGACGCCGAGGCGCACTCAATCTGGAGAAATGGACATTGTCGGGCAAATTACCAAAGCTGGTGATCGCGGTCTGCGAACGGCTTTGTATCAAGCGGCGATGATCCTGATGCACCGCGGTGCCCCAAACTGGCTGCAATCCTGGGCACTCAAAGTGGCGCACAGGCGCGGAGCGAAACGGGCCATAGTTGCACTTGCTCGACGAATTGGAGTCATTTTGCACCGCATGTGGAGAGACAGCACGCCGTTTCGCTACACGCAAAGCTCCAGCGCAACAGCCTGAGTGAAGCACTTCAAGAATTTCTCGAAACGGAGGTATGAGCTGCGCCTGACAACAGGAACAACGAGGTCCCTTGCCGGGACGCGGTTTCTGGAGATGCCGAAGGCCCGCAAGTTATCAACAATCGTTGAATACGCGGGAAAGATGGGCACCCAGGACCATATTTGGACCAGGCATAGAGTGGCAGCTACGGGCTGACTACGGACGGAAGAACGAAGCCCGAGCATGGGGTATTCCTCAGACCTGAAGTGCGGTTGCAGTGAAAAAGAAAAAGTAAGCTTATGAATTGGTATCTCAAATTCGGTGGAGAGTAAGTTCTTGACCGGACGTTTCTGACATTTCCGAAGCTATTGACAAAGGCCCGCCCCATTACGGAAGCGGGCCTTTTTGTTATTGTGACCTCCGGATCCGGGGGTTGGTGATGCCGTCCAGATGGGGCGGCGCAGAACTCAGAAAAGGATATCTCATGACACAGGCTCTCAAACCCGTTTCCGTTGCCATCGGCGATCTTGTCGCCCATCCCGCGAATGTGCGGAGCAAATCGCCGGAGGAATATGCCTCCGAGAACATCGCGCACCTCAAGGCCAGCATTGCCGTACTGGGCATCATCCAGCCGCTTCTGGTGCAAAAGATCGATGGCAAGTTCGGCGTGCTGGCTGGCGGCCGCCGCCACGCAGCACTGAACGAGTTGGTTGCCGACAAGACCGCCAACGGGTTCACCGGCAAAACGAAGATCGACTGCAGGCTTGTGCCGGACAATTGCGACGTGACCACGGCGCTCTCGCTGGCCGAGAACATCACCCAAGCACCGATGAATGCCATCGATGAGTTTGAGGCTTTCGCCCGGATGATGGAGGTCGACGGCCAGACGCCCGAGACGATCGCCAAGATTTTTGGAACGACGGTCTCTGCCGTGAAAGGCCGGCTGCGTTACGGGCTCGTTCACGCTGACATCCGCGCGGCGGCGCGCGCCAAATCGATCACGCTTGATACGATGAAGGCCTTCGCGGACCACCCGAGCCAAGACGTGCAGAAGGAAGTCTTCGAGGCGTTGACCAAAGAGGACGGCTACTTGCAGGCCTACACCGTCCGCCAAGCCCTCAAGACCCGTGGCGTGCAGGTCAGCGATGATATCGGCGCGTTCGTGCGCGAGGAGTATGAGGCGCGGGGCGGAGCCATCGCCGCCGATCTGCTGGAAGAGCATTCGGTGCTTGAGGATGCAGAACTGGTCGAGACCATCCTGCTCGAAAAACTCAACGCGGCCGCCGAGGAAGCGCGCGCGATGGCGGGTTTTGCCTGGGCCGAAGCGGTGGTGCGTTATGACTATTCGGCGATGGCGGAGTATGGCCGCGTCTATCCGGGCCCGGTTGAGCCTGATGAGGCGGGCCAAAAGCGCGTCAATGACATCACCGCCGAGCTCGAGAAGCTTCAACTTGAGATGGAGGATGACGATCTCGAAACGGAGGCCTACAACGCGCTCTACGACCGGGTCGATGCGTTGGAGGACGAAGCCCGCGAACTGCAAGAGGCCTATGGCGCGGACGATCTTGCGCGGTCCGGCGTTATTGCGTCCTGGTCAAACGGGCAAGTGACATTGCACGTTGGCATGGTGCGGCCAGAAGACAAGCCTGGGGCCACATCGCCAACACCGAGCACGGGAGGCACATCGACCGACGCAGCAGGGCTGGGGGGTGATGAGATCGTCTATCCCGCCTCGCTGATGCAAGACCTCAAGACCGAACGCGCCATGGCGCTCGGAGCGGCGATGACCATGCATCCAGAAGCCACGCGTGACCTGACATTGTTCAAACTTGTGACGGATGTTCTCGGCGGCATGAGCGCGACACAGGCGATCAAAGTCGATGCGCGCAAGGAATATCGCAGTCACGCCAAAATGGACGAGATTGACAGCACCTCACTCGAACAAGTGGCCGCAGCGCATGACGCGCTCGATCTCTCCTGGGCGGATGAAGCAAGATCGCCTTCCGATCAATTTGTCCTCTTCCGTGCGCTTGATGCGGGCCAGAAGGCCAAGCTGGTGGCCTATGCCACGGCCAGTACCACGCAATCCTGCTTTGCCCGCACCCGCCGGAGCGACAGCCTGATGTATGACTTCGAGATCGAGATCATGCCGGACATCCGGGCGCATTGGACCCCGAATGCGGCGCTCTTCAACCGTTTCAAAAAGGCGTGGCTCCTGAAGATTCTCGGCGAGGAATTGGGGCTTGCACAGGAGGCGGTGACGCTGGCCTCCTCGAGCAAGAAAGAGATCGTGGCCTTCTGCGACAAGCTCTTTGCCGAGCCCTTCGCTACGCTGACGGAAGTGCAGCGGACGGCGGTGGCCGCGTGGTGTCCGCCGATGATGCAGACGACCGGGGTCGAGCCGACCGAGGCTGACTGGGCGGAGGCTCCCGAGGACGACACTGTCATCGCGGACGCTGCCTGACCGCCGCGACGACCCGCTCTCGGTCTCAATGCCGGCGCGGGTCGAACCCTCTCTCACATACATTTGAAGGACATCACACATGGCTATTCTCAAATTTGCCGCGTCGGCTGTCGCGGCCCAGATCACGCATGCGCGCGCATGTTCGACCTTCCTGCCCAATTGGAACGGACCGGTCGGCAAACCCGCCCTGATCCTCATCGTCGGCAACGGCGTGCATCTGCGCTCCAACGGCATCGATGGCACAACCACGCGGATCGTGACGACCGAACGCGCCGACCCGTCTTTCGCCTTCGCGGATGGCATCAACCCGTTCCGGGATCTGGATTGGATGTCCAAACGCCAGGCGGCGTTCCGTGACCTGACAGGGCAGTTCTACACCGACATTCTCGATGACGTGCAGATGCTCATCGACCGGGGCCATGGGGCCATCCGCCTCGCCACCGATGGTCACACGGTAAGGGTGTTTGTCCGCCGCGCGTCGGATTTCCTGATCGGTGGGACTTATGACGTGCCTTCCGGCCTTGGCGGTACATTCCGAGTGATCCTCAAGGATGCCTGCGACACCTTCGCGGTGGTGCAGACCTGCGGCAATTGCGAGGACTTTGACGCGATGCAGCCTTACCGCGTGCCGCTTGACGCGCTTATGGAAATCGATGACCGGAGGGCGGCTTAACGCGCCCTGTCTCTCATTCGCATCGCCAATACCCTGCCGCGCTTCGCGCGCTCGAGACATTGGTGACAAACAATTCCTCCTGAGAGAAAGGACTCTGAGATGGGATGGCTCTTTTACACCGACCGCCGCGTCAAAACCTACGCGGACGAAAAAGCAGAAATCACCCGGCTTTGCTCCTTCGAGACAGATACCCGTAGAACGGTGCTGATCAAGGCCTGCAAGGTTGGCTCCACTTGGTATGCCGCAGCAAAGGTAACAAGCCTCGATAGATTACCTGTGGACGACCGCACCTATGTGACCGACACCGACGGTTCGATCACATTCGGTGCCGTGTTTCTGACGCGCTACGATGATGGTTGCTGGGGCTACAAGGATATGGAGGAAAGCGCGGGACCAGTGGAGTCGCGGGCACCACTCTGTATTCTTACCCCGTTGTCTGACCTCAAAGATCCGGACAGCTATGCCCATGCCTGGCGCCAGCGCTGCCGGGACTGGGCTGCGATCCCGGATTACGCGGAAGGCGACAAGATCAAGCTCGCAGCACCCGTAACCCTGAGTGATGGCAGCACCTGCCAGATCGTGACCGCCACACATTACAGGCGCGGGCGGCAGAAACGGCGCTGCTATCGTATCGAGGAAACCGGCGGCCTTGTGCGCCTGTCGAAAGACTCCTTCGCCGGGTCCGTCCTGCTCAGCTCTGCCAAGGGTGCGGCGAGCCCGGTCCTCGCTGAGTTCCTGGCGGGGCAAGAGTAACGGGAAGGTAGGCCAAGGAGGGCTGAAATGCGCAACATACAGAATGCGCTTCAAACTTGCATGCGTATCTCAAATGAGATACGATTATGCCAGCCAGAGGAGGACGACCCATGCCCGCCCACACATCCATGCTCCATGTCCGTGTTGACGACCAGCTCAAAGCGCAGGCCTCGGACGCACTCGCTGGTGTCGGTTTGACACTCTCCGATGCGGTGCGCATCCTCCTGACCCGGGTGGCGGAAGAAGGCGGATTACCGGCGGGGCTGACTGCTGATCCTGACGCTTACGATGCATGGTTCCGTTCCAAAGTTCGGGAAGCGCTGGACGATCCGCGCCCTGTGAAACCACATGCTCAGGTGATGCAGGACGCTCAGGCGCTGATTGACGAGAAGCGCCGTGCACGATCTTGAACAGACCAAACTGGAATGGAAGGCCACGGCCATCGCCGATCTGTTGGCGATTATCGATTACATCTCCGACGACAACCCTGATGCCGCTCAGGCTCTCAAGGACGAGATTGAGAAGAAGACCTCTCGATTGCCAGAGCATCCGCGGATATACCGCATCGGCCGTGTCGTCGGCACGCGCGAAATGGTCGTGCGCCCAAACTACATCGTGGTTTATGTCGAAAACCCGAACGCCGTAACCATACTGCGTGTCCTGCATGCAGCCCAGTTGTGGCCATGAACGCCGCCGTTTAACACAATGCCAAATAGCCCCCTCTGCGCTGCCAAAAGTGTAGAGGGGGCCTTCTGTCCTGTCAGACCCGCAACCTGATTTGGAAGGACAGAGCCGATGGCCAATCACCGCCAGAACCCCACACATCACATCCCATCAAAAAAGCAGCTTCAGCTGGCACTGTCGCAAATTGGCGCGGAGATCGAAGACCGACCGCTCCGAAGTTCCTCGATGGCCCGGATCATGCGCGAGACTTTTGGAGGCAGCGATGCCAGCGGGGCATGGGACTGGCGCATGGCCTATGACATGATGCAGGCCGCAGCGGTGATGACTATTGTGCAAGACAGGGACCTCGATGCATTCTCAAGCGCAAAACTGCTTGCCACACGGCTCCTGACCGAGACACGACGCTCAGAGCAGCAAATCCGGTTGCAACAGTTCTCAACGCCGCTGCCTTATGCGGCACTGGTGACTCGCGCCGCCGCCATCCGAAAGGGCGAGACCGTGCTGGAGCCTTCTGCCGGCACCGGCGCGCTGGCCGCTTTTGTTACCTGTGCTGGCGGTCAGGTGATGCTGAACGAGATTGATCCGTTCCGTCGGGCGCTTCTCGGGGCCGTGTTCCAAACCGACGTCACCGGCTTTGACGGCGAGCATATCGACGATCTTCTCGCCAACCCTGTTCTTCCAAGCGTCGTCGTGATGAACCCGCCGTTTGCCTCTTCCGTTGATCGATCCCGGGACAAGCATATCGCGGCCAAGCATCTGATTTCTGCCGCAAAGCGACTGGCACCCGGCGGGCGCCTCGTCGCGATCATGCCGATGGGGTTCACGCCCGAACGAGACCCGGCCCACTGGGAGCGCGCTTGCAAGATTGTGACACCGCGTCTTGCCCTTACGATCCCCGGCCATGTCTACCGCAAGCTCGGCACCACCGTCGAAACCCAGCTCATGGTCTTCGACAAGGTGCGGGAAGAATGCGAGATGGTCCGTGCGGCTGCCGACAGTCTCGACGCCGCCTTGGAATCTGTCGATGAGATCGCCGCAAAGCGCTTGGTTGCTCCGCTAATCAAGATCAATGCACCCGCTCGGCTTGTTCCGAAGCAAGGTGTGGCTCCCGCCGCACGCAAACGTCCGGTCGTAACAACCGCCTCTGCAAAGCCCAAAACACATAGCGCCATCCCGCTGGCCTTCACCGCTCTCGCAGCCCCCCGCGAAAACACCCCGGTCTCGGACATCTATGCCCGCTATCGCCCGCAAAGGATCGACATCGAAGGCGCTCAGGAGCATCCGACACCGCTGGTCGAAAGCATCGCCATGGCTTCGGTCGCACCGCCGATGCCGTCGAGCGAGACGGCCGAGGGGCTGCGTCTGCCCGGTCGGATTATCGGGGAAGGTCATCTTTCCGAGGCCCAGCTTGAAACGATCATCATGGCGAATGACGCCCACGCGCGCGACCTGCCGGGGAAATTCACAATTGATGAGGACCAGACCCGGATGGCACGCGCCGACGACGACCCCGACGCCCGTGCCTACCGCCTCGGCTACTTCCTTGGTGATGGCACCGGCTGCGGCAAAGGCCGGGAATGCGCCGGGCTCATCCTGGTGAACTGGCTTGCCGGTCGCCGCAAGGCGATCTGGGTCTCGAAATCCGCGACACTCATCGAGGATGCAGTGCGCGACTGGACCGACCTCGGCGGCTCGCCCGCTGACATCCAGCCGCTCTCGAAATGGAAGCCGGATCAGCCAATCGCCATGGGCGACGGTATCCTCTTTGTGACCTATGCGACGCTGCGCTCGGCGGGCAAATGCGGGACGACGCGTCTCAATCAAATCCTTGAGTGGATGGGCGACAGATTCGACGGCGTGCTAGCTTTTGATGAAGCCCATGCCATGCAGAACGCCGCAGGGTCCGATGCGGGCAGAGGTGTCAAACCCTCCCAGCAGGGTCTTGCCGGGTTGCGGTTGCAGCGCGCGGCCCCGCGCGCCCGCGTCCTCTATGTCTCAGCCACGGGAGCCACCAGTGTGGCGAACCTCGCCTATGCGTCCCGTCTCGGCCTCTGGGGGCAGGGGCCGGAATATCCGTTCCCGAGCCGCGAGAGTTTTGTCTCAGCGATGGAGGCGGGCGGCGTTGCGGCGATGGAAGTCGTCGCGCGCGATCTCAAGACGCTCGGGTTTTACACGGCACGGGCGCTCAGCTTCGACGGCGTGGAGTATGACGTTTTGGAACATGCGCTCACCCCGGCCCAGATCGAGATTTACGATGCTTACGCGGCAGCGTTTCGGACGATTCATCAAAATCTCGAGGCGGCCCTGACCGCGACGGGTGTCAATGATGCCTCCGGTGAGACCAATGCGTCTGCCGCGCGCGCTTCGGCCAAGTCGCGGTTTGAAAGCACCAAGCAACGGTTCTTCAATCATCTCCTGATGGGCATGAAGGCCCCCGCAATCATCCGCGCTATCGAGCAGGACCTTGAAGGTGGGTATGCCTGTGTCATCCAGGTGGTCTCCACCGGCGAAAGCCTGCTGAAGCGGCGACTCGAGGCGATGGATCCCGAAGACGAGCTGGTCGAGGGGGCGCTCACGCCTCGGGACTATGTCCTGAGTTACCTCGAACAGGCCTTCCCGATCCACACACAGAAACTCTTTGAGATCGACGGGAATATGGTGGCCGAACCGCTCCGGGATGAGAACGGCGCCTTGGTTGTCTCGCGCGAGGCACTGGCCCTGCGGGATGCCGCGATGGAGAAATTGATGATGCTTGCACCAATCCCTTCTGCACTCGACCAGATCCTCTGGGCTTTTGGAGACGAGGCCGTGGCCGAGGTGACCGGGCGCTCCATCCGCCCGCTGAAATCGCAGGACGGAGCGCTCTTCATCGAGAAGCGGTCCGCCACCAGCAATTCCTCGGAAACCCGCGCCTTCATGGACGGCGAGAAGGACATACTCATCTTCTCCGATGCCGGCGGAACGGGTCGCTCCTATCATGCCGCCCAGACTGCCAAGAACCAGAAGCGGCGGCGGCACTATCTGCTGGAGCCAGGCTGGCGGGCCGACGCCGCGATCCAGGGGCTTGGCCGCACACATCGCTCGGCTCAGGTCAGTGCCCCCTTCTTTCGGGTCTGCACTTCGGATGTGCATGGCGAGAAGCGCTTCACCTCCACAATTGCCCGGCGACTGGATCAACTTGGGGCACTTACCAAGGGCCAGCGCGAAACCGGCTCGCAGGGCATGTTCCGCGAGGAAGACAATCTCGAAAGCCCGATCGCACGGGCGGCGCTGCGTGGCTACTATGCCGATCTCGCCGCAGGGCGTGCCGAGGCGATGAGCTACGAAAGTTTCACCGACTGGACGGCACTGCGCCTCATCGACAAGGACGGGGTGCTGCTCGAAGAGCTGCCGCCGATCCAGCGGTTCCTCAACCGGGTTCTGGCGCTGCCGATCCATATGCAGAACGCGCTCTTCGCCGAGTTCATGCGCCGGATCGCCGATCAGACCGAGCGGGCGCGCGCCGCTGGCAGGCTCGATCTCGGGGTCGAGACCCTGCGCGGCGAAAGGATCGAGCAGGTCTCGGCGGAGGATCTCTGGACCTGCCCACGCTCGGGGGCAGTGACGCGCATCATCGGGCTCGAAGTTACAGATCCGGTCCATGTTCTCTCGGGCGAAACTGCACTGGATCGGAATCCTGACAAACAGCCGATGGTCAATCGCGCCTCGGGTCGTGCGAGGCTCATCTCGAAGCGCCCGATGCAGATCTATGACGAGGAGATCGTCACTCTGATGCGCAAGGCGACGCGTCCGACGGGGTCCAGCTATCTGGAAGAGACCAAGTTTGAGACCACCGCCTGGGAGTGCATCGACAAGGATGCGTTTCTACGCCTCTGGGACGATGAGGCCGATAGTCTGCCAAAAACCACCACGACGAAACTCTATCTGCTGACCGGGCTGCTCTTGCCAATCTGGAAAGACATCCCCTCGGGCAACGAGCGCATCTACCGCGTCACGCCGGAGGGGCGCGCAGGCATGATCGGCCGGACCGTCAGCGAGGATGGAGCCGCCGCCCTGCGTGCAAGGTTCATGCGTGGCACACCCAAGACACCGCAGGAGATGCTGACAGCCGCCCTTGGGTCCACGGCATCCATTGCTCTGGGACGCGGTCTGACCCTGACCCGCCGCCGTGTCGCGGGCGCGCCGCGTCTTGAGTTGGACGGCGCCGACAAGGGTACGATTGATGGATTGAAGGCGTTGGGGTGTTTCGCCGAGATCATTGCCTTCCAGCTGCGGGTGTTCGTGCCCCATGGGGAAGGCGTTGATACCGCCATGATCCTGAGCAGGATTGTGGGAGATGGAGTGTCGTCACCGGCCGACAAGGCGGCATGAAAGGGAAAGTAGGCTTCGTGCCTGAGTAACGCGGAAGGGGCTTTTGCTCTGCCGCGTTCCGGTGCCGTGGCGGGGTTCGCGCCCCCTCGGTTGAAAGAGGACTGCCAGAGCCGCATTCCGAGCATGGCTGACTGGTTCAAGCGGATCCAGCCCGAACCTGCAACGCCGATCTGATCGCCTCCGCTTAAGACACCTTGGCACCAACACAACGCCGATCATGTCAAAGAGCCGACCCTCGGATCGGGCCTTTGTGCGGTGCTGGCTCACAAACTGAACTGGAGATTCAAATGAAGATCGCCGAGATCAAGGCTGCCGTGGATTTTGGTCAAATCGTTCATTGGGCGAACGAAGGCTATCTCGTTCACAAGGACGGGTTGGGTCAATACCTGATCACCTATCAGCCGAATGGCAGCACCATCGGTCTGACTGACCGGAGCGGAGATCGGCTGAACGGGGCTGAAGCGGAGTTTTTCATATCCGAAGCGGCCCAAGGTGAAACCGTCGAGAAGAGGGTTCGGGCGCAAACGGGGCGTGATCACGTCGACACCGACGATGGGACGAGCTGACAGGCAGGGGAAAAGTGGAAAGCAAGCTTTCTGATTTTGCGATCCCATGAGGGGTCAACAAAGCAATCCCGCGTGCGCTGACAACAGATCAGGCACCGGCAACCCAAGAAGGATAAGACCCATGTTCGCAGGAACCCTGACCAAAAATGCCGACACCGCCGCAACCGTGTTTTCCGGCATGATCCACAGCACCAAGTTCGACATTGCCATCCAGCTTGAAACGCGGCCCAAAATGTCCGAGCGCAGCCCGGACTACGATGTCACAGCGGTGAACAAGTCTGGCCGCAAGGTGCGTATCGGCACGGCCTGGAACGAGACCGGCAACGCATCCGGCAATCATTACATCTCGATGCAAATCGATGTTGGCCTCGGGCCGTTTCGCGCCAACGCCGTGCAGACGCAGGAGGCCCGCAAGGCCAAGAGCGGCGAATTTGAGATCATCCCGCTGGTCTCGAATGGCACCATGAAGTCCGGCTCGATCTCCGGCGAGTTGACCGCGATGGATGCGGACAACGCCTTCGCAGGCTACATCGCCAACATGATGTTCGATCTGGACTTCATGCTGATCGAAAACGAGTTCAAGACCGAGGACACCCATCCCGATTACCGGATCGAGGTCAGCTCGCCTCGTGGCAAGCCGATCCGCGTCGGCTCGGCCTGGATGGCCAAGAGCAACCGGACCGGCAATGATTACCTGTCACTGCTGATCAACACGCCCGACGGCGATCTGCGCGTCAACGCTGTGCAAAACGAGGAACAGCGCGGCGGACAGACGTTCTCGATCATTTCGTTCGTGGAGAATGGTGAGCGCGAGCAGTCGGCAGGTACCAGTCTTTCACTCGTCGCCTGATCCGTTGACTAAGAAAAGTCATATCGAGCCTGAAAACAAAGGCTGATATTCAGCCACGTTAGGGGAACCGCGGCGACGCGGTTCCCCTAATACTATGTAAGTTGATCTAAAAAGTCATTTCAGATGAAAGCGATGTGGACAAGGGGATGTTCGTAGCTGAAAGGCTAGGGCTCAAGGTGCTGCAGTTGCCAAGAGTTAGGCAAGCACTGGCATTCAGCCGTGTAGGCGTCAATCAACGCCTTCTGTCGGTTGCGTTGGACACTCCTGTTTCAGTCTCCCGCACATTTTCATTCGTCGCGCTGTAATAGGCTGCCAAGTTTTCTGAAGAGTTCGTCGCGTGCCGATCCGGGTCTCCATGCGAGAACCACTTGACGCGGACAGGCGTCGGGAAGTGGTGTCAGGCGTACGTCGCTGCCGCCAACAACCCCCGCTGACACCGCGAGGTTCGGCAAGAGAGTGACGCCCAATCCTTCGGACACCATTGCGATTAGCGTAGTCAGGCTGGTCGCCGAAAAACTGTCCTGCACCGACAGGATGTGTTCGGGATAGGCCTCTAAGGCATGGCGTTGCAGACAGTGCCCCTTTTCAAGCAGCATAAGCTGCCCGCCCTGCGTCAATACATCTATATCACGCGGCTCGGGCCAGTCTGCGGGGGTCGCCAGTTGATATCCATCTTTGAAAAGCGGCATGATTTCCAATGCGCCTGTTTCAAACGGCAGCGCAATCAAGATCAGATCAAGACGACCCGCATTAAGACCCTCAATCAGGCTCTCGGTCATTTCTTCACGCATATAGACCCGCAAGTCAGGGTGGGTTTTGCGGATCGCGGGCAGTGTATGGGGCAATAGATAGGGGCCGATCGTCGGGATCGACCCGAGTTTGAGATCGCCTTCAAACGGGTTTTGATGCGCCCGCGCGAGTGTTTCAATTTCGGCGGCATCTAAAAGCAAGCGTTGCGCCCGCGCAGTGGTGTCTTCGCCCAAGGGGGTCAGCATCACGCTGTGCCGCGTTCGTTCAATCAACTGCACGCCCAGACGATCCTCAAGGTCTTTGATCCCCGCACTGAGGGTTGGCTGGGTGACAAAACAGAGATCCGCAGCGCGCGAAAAGTTCAGTGTTTCGGCGACGGCAGTCAGAAACCGTAATTGGCGGAGCGTGATCATTTATAGATTTATCCTATTACGATTATCCGTTTATTCAATTTCACCTATAACAGTCCATCCCCTACCTGTGTGTCATCAGGAAAACATACACAAGGAAACACGACATGACTGACCAAGTACAACAACCCGGTGCACGCTTGAACGAACCTGCTCCGGCGTTTGACGCCCCAACAACACACGGCCGCAAGACGCTCGCAGACTATAAGGGCAAATGGCTGGTTCTGTTCTCGCACCCCGCTGATTTCACACCGGTTTGCACAACGGAATTCATCGGCTTCGCCAAGAAGCAGGACGATTTCAACGCCCGCAACGCAGAACTGTTGGGCCTGTCCATCGACAGCCACTACAGCCACATCGCGTGGATGCTGAACATCAAAGAAAAGTTCGGTGTCGAGATCAAGTTCCCGATCATTGCGGATTTGAACATGGCAGTGGCTCAAGCCTACGGGATGATCCAACCTGGCGCGTCTGATACAGCCGCTGTGCGGGCAACGTTCCTGATCGACCCAGAAGGCGTGCTGCGCGCGATGGTCTATTATCCGATGAATGCAGGCCGCTCGGTGGACGAAATCTACCGTCTGCTCGTCGCGATGCAAACAGCGGACGAGAATGCCTGCGCAATGCCGGAAAACTGGAAACCTGGCGAGCCTGTGATCGTACCAACACCCGCAACCCCAGAGGCCGCAATGGCTCGTGCTGGTGAAGGCTTTGAGACTGTGGATTGGTACTTCTCCACCCGCATGCTTTGACACGAGGAGCGGGCCATCACGGCCCGCTCTCTACCGTCCCACTTTTCTACATCTGCTGAGAACAGCGAATGTATACCCCAAGGAGGAAGCCCCATGAGTGACGCATCCCAAAAAAACATTGATGCCCTGAACGCAGTATTGGGCGAAACATTCCGCCTTTATGTCCAGACCCACGGGTATCACTGGAACGTAGAAGGCCCCAACTTCCGCCAGTTGCACGTGTTGTTTGAAGAGCAATACCAGAACCTCTGGGGCGCACTGGACGAGATCGCCGAACGCATCCGCACACAAGGCGCCTATGCGCCGGGCTCTATCGCCGACCTGATGGCGCTGGCCGCACCCGAAGACACGCCCGCACAGTCCTCGACCGAGATGATGACAAAACTGATCGCCGGCCATGAAGCCCTTGCTGAGACGTTGCGCGGGGCCATCGCGGCAAGCGGCGACGCGGGCGACGAAGTCTCCGCCGGTGTCCTGACGGATCGTCTGGAGTACCACGAAAAAGAACTGTGGATGATGAAAGCAAGCACCCGCTGATCCTCCCAGACCAGGCCTTCGGGCTTGTTCCACCTTCTCATAATCACGCACAGGAGAGAACCAATGAGCAATCCAATCGTAAAAGGCTTCTGGGACAAGTCGACTGGCAGCTGGCAGTATGTTTTCCACGACCCCGAGACCATGAAAGGGGCCATCGTCGATCCGGTCCTTGATTATGATCCGCTGGCCGCCGCGACATCCACAAAGAACGCTGAGATGCTTTTGGACTACGTGCGCGAGACGGGCATCGAACTGGTCTGGATTCTGGACACCCACCCCCATGCCGATCACTTCTCGGCTGCGCCGTGGTTAAAAGCCCAAACCGGCGCGCCTACGGCAATTGGCGAAAAGGTGACGGGCGTTCAAAACCTTTGGCAGGACATCTACAACCTCCCCAAGGATTTCCCGACGGATGGCAGCCAATGGGACCGCCTGTTTGCCGATGGCGACACGTTTATGGTGGGCAATGTGCCTGTGACGGTGATGTTCTCGCCGGGCCATACGCTGGCGTCGATCACCTATGTGGCGGGCAATGCGGCCTTCGTACATGACACGCTTATGATGCCGGACAGCGGCAGCTCTCGGGCTGATTTCCCGGGCGGCAGTTCGGCGGCGCTCTATCACAGCATCTCGGCCATTCTTGCTTTGCCAGAGGACACACGCGTCTTTGTCGGTCACGACTACGCCCCTGATCGCGATGCCGCATGCGAAGCTACGGTCGCACATCACCGAGAGAGCAACATCCACTGGAAGGATAGCCCGACCGAAACGCAGTATCGCGCCGTGCGGGATGCCCGTGATGCGACATTGGCACTGCCAAAGTTGATGCTGGCAGCGTTGCAGATCAACATTCGGGGTGGACGTCTTCCAAAGGTGGAAGACAATGGCCGATCCTATCTGAAGGTGCCTTTAAACTACTTTGAGAGCCGTTAACCGGCGACCCCTTATAACAGGATGACGTCACTTCGTTGGTGTCATCCTGTCTTTTCCTTTGCAAATCACGGCGTAGACCTGTGCCACTTTGCCACTGTACCGCGCTTGCGGCCGTATCGCCCTTTCCGATGATATTTCATCCTCTTAAGAATTCTATTGAACACGCCATCTACAAAGTGATCCTTATGACACGCGCAAAAGACTTTATCTTCGTATTGGCTGTGGCGTTGGCGGCCTGGGCCGCGATCGCGGAGCCCGCCGGAATGACGGGCGAACAGGCCATGACCTTTGGCATCATGCTTGTCACCTTGGCGATATGGGGCACGGGGGTGGTGCCAGGCTATGTCGGGTCCACGTTCTTGTTTGCCGCGCTGATTCTGGGCAATTTGGCCACCCCGCAAGAGGTCTTTTCCAGCTTCTCCTCCACCGCGATCTGGTTGGTTGTGGCGGGATTTGTCATCGGCGCAGCCATCACCCATTCGGGGCTGGGCGCGCGAATGGGCGCCATCGCGCGACCGCATCTGTCCAAAAGCTATCCCACATTAATCGCCGGGCTTATGCTTTTGGGCATGGTGTTGGGCTTTGTGATGCCGTCATCGTTAGGTCGTGCCGCAGTCCTAGTGCCTATCGGCATGGCGTTGGCAGATGCATTGGGGTTGGAAAAGGGATCAAAGGGGCGCACTGGCGTCGCTGTAATCATCGCCATCGGGACGAATATGCCCAGCTTTGCGATCTTGCCGTCGAACATCCCCAACATCATTTTGTCAGGAGTGGCCGAGCAATCCTTTGGCGTGCATTTCAGTTACGCCGACTATCTCTTGCTGCATTATCCGGTGTTGGGCGTTCTGAAATCTGCCATTATCGTCGGTCTCGTGCTGTTCTTCTTTCCAGCGAAAGTACAAACCGTTAACGCGCAAACAGGGCAAGGCGCAGGATCGGGGCGCCGTCAGACAGCGCTCATGGCGATCCTGATGCTCACAGTCGGACTTTGGGCGACGGATCAACTGCACGGCATCAATGCCGCGTGGATCGGATTGAGCGCGTCTTTGGTCTTGATGGTGCCACAGTTGGGGTTCGTGCCGCCGCCAGTTTTCAAATCATCAGTCGATTTTTCCATGCTGTTGTTCGTGGCTGGCGCTTTGACGCTGGGTACGATCGTCAATTCAAGCGGCTTGGGGGAAATCATCGCGAAAGAAGCGTTTACCATCCTGCCCCTGCAAAAGGGCCAAGGTTTCATGAATTTCGTCTCTCTGTCCCTTTTGGGCACTGGCACCTCGGTTTTCACAACAGCGCCGGGTGTGCCAGCCGTATTGACCCCTCTTGCATCAGATTTGGCTGAAACCACCGGGTTTTCGCTCAACGCGGTCCTGATGACGCAAGTGATCGGCTTTTCGACCCTTATCTTTCCCTACCAGGTCGGCCCGCTAATTGTTGCAATGGGTTTGGCTGGAGAAAATACACGGGCGCTGTTGAAAGTGACCGTTGCGCTTTCAGTCATCACGCTGCTCTTGCTTGTACCGCTCGATTTCCTCTGGTGGAAACTGCTCGGCATCATTTGATGGGTTTGATACGTTCGAATGCCAAGCTGCCTATCAAGTTATCGAGTTTGCGGAAGTGCAGAGCCTTGAAGAGCGAGCCTCATTCCTTCAATCGATTAGAAACAAAACAGTCGCAGCGACGGTCTGCTTGTGATGAGATGGTCAGACGGTACTGTACATCCTGCGAACCCGACCGTCGGCCGCATTGCAGTCATTCGTGCCGGCCGCAGCATCGGTTAGAATGGGCTCGGAGCCGACCTCGGATGCATCGCAGCCTCTACGCTTTGACGGTGCGGCCGTTGGATGTGGACGGCCCATAGTCGCCATTCGCGGATTGGTCTAGCGCTGCGATGCAGCTTCCCGAGAGCAGACATTCATGCCATGTGCGGCAATTCTACCCCTCGAGATCGGCAATGTGGACAAGTTTTCCGTTCTATTCGCACGCTTTATAGATAGCTTTATGTTTGCGAGCCCTCATTCAATTTTGGTAAATGATTGCCAAACACTAGGCTTTAGCATAGTTCTGCATCTCTTTTACTGACAGTGAAATACATCGGCTTTTGAGAATGGTCGGCAGTGAGTTGAGGTTGTTTGCCCCCTTGTTCATCTTTCCACCTTATGAAAAAATCTTTCGCAAATATGTTTCGAGCAAACAGTCAGATGTTAGCTTGGGCGAAATCAGTGCTTCCGACTTTCTTGGGGCCCGAAAAGATACTGATAGGGAGCAAGCTCGCCTCTACCGCGCGTTGGCTCGGCGTATCCAGCGCTATGGGGTGAGCGGACTACAGTCCGAAGGCCGTCTAACCATTGAGATACAGCGATATCACGCAAAACACAGTCGAGACCCACAACAAGAACGTGAATTAAGAACGCGCCTTTGTGCGGAAACCGAACGGGGTTCCATGGCAACACTTGTGGGCCTGTTATTGCAGAGGGATGAGGGGGACGCCCCTCACCAGAATATCGAAGGAACGTTAGACCTCATAGATCACGCAGAAGAAATTGCGCGTAAGGCACTGCAGGGCAAAGCGACAAATGATGATCTTTACCGGATGCCGTGGATGCACCTCGGGCTGCGAGCTTTGCGCCAGCGTGATGAGTCAAAGGAAGCACGGGTTGAACGCCTTGTGTCTTGCGATGTTGTTTTGTTTCTCTGGGTGCTTGCACTGATTGCGAGCCAAAGCGGTTGGAGGCTTGCGGACATTGTTCACTACATCCCAAATAGTTATGAGGATCTAGGGAAAGTTTGGTTTCAGAAACTTAATAGTTTTGCAAAAACTGTGCACACCGTTGAAGAAACACAATCGAGTCAGTTGGCACCGTACAAGGCAGTCGCAGCCTTCCTTGTAAGCGGTGACCCCGATGGCGGCCCGATGGAGACGCTGTCCGAAGAACTGAGTGCAATTGTGAGGGGGAAAAAGAGGCTTACCAACCGCGTTGTTGAGCGCCACACACGATATTGTACTGAGGCTCTAAAGTGCTACTGGAATGATCAGCCTGATAAACATGCCTTAGCAGAAGACTTTGGCTCCATATTACTTGTGCATGGCCAAATTCTCGGTCTGTTGCAATATGCCCGCGCAGTGGCTTTATCGGATATTGGGCAGGAGTACCCTTCAGCAGATATTGATGCCGCATTTGATGCCGGGTTCGCATGTTGGCCCAAATTGGTCAAATGGGCACGCATTTAAGAAACGACGACCAATTTCCAGTCGCCGTTTCTATTTTCTATAGCTGGTTTGAACTACTTCTCTTTTCCTCCGGAACCGCCGTTAGAACGACCGCCGCCACTTGGGTTACCTGTTGTGCTGGGCCAACCGCCACCGTTTCCTTGTCCTTTTGACATCTTTAAATCCTTTTCGAGTTTCAGTGACGCAGATGTACCAGACACTAGCGAACTCACGTCCGGACGAGTTGGGACAAAATCGAACTCACCGCGCCAAGGTCCGCTTGGGGCAATTGGTGGCGCGCCCTTTACACCCGCAGCGAAAGTCCTGTGTGGATGGCTCCTGCATAGCAAGACATTTTTGATCAGATTTGTGCATTTGTCAGAAGCGGTCATGTGTCCGGCCTGTTTACGCGGCTTTGACCGCTGGCCCTGATGGGTTCCGCAAACCAAGTCCCTTACAGCTTTGCGGGCAATTGGGCCCGGGACTTTCGACGGGGTGTCTTGGTTTTGGCGGCAGACTTATGCACCATCATCTCGCGGGTCTTGCTAACTCGTTGTTACCTTTCTCTCTTAAGCAGTGTGCGGTGTATAAGGTTCGTTGCGGGTCAAAACGGCCCAGACGATCCTTGCCGTTTTGTTGGCCATGGCGACAGTTGCGACGCGCGCTGGTTTTCGTTCGAGCAACGATATCAGCCATTTGCTGGCGCGCTCTGGGTGCGACTTGGTCTGTCGGACGAGCGATGTCATACCAACGACGAGCAATGATCGTAAGTACTGATCGCCCATCTTCGTTATCCGTCCCAATTTCTCTTTCCCTCCGCTGGACTTGTTTGAGGGCGTTAGACCCAACCATGCTGCAAACGCGCGACCATTTTCAAACTGATGCCCGTCACCAATGCTGGCGATGATTGCTGAGGCAGTCACAGCACCAACGCCTGGGATGGTACGCAACAACCTCACACGTGCGTCTTCCTTTGCGACCTGTTTCAAACGGTTCTCGTACCAACGAATACGTGTATGCAGTGCCATAAGATGTTCGCACATATTGTGGATTACCTCGTTCGCGATATCCGGCAGATCCAAGACCTCACCTGCCAAAATGTTCTCAGCGAAGTCGATGATGCGAGCGAGGCCTCTGGCGATGTAGACGCCGAACTCGGCGACCATGCCTCGCAATCCATTGATGAGCTGGGTTCTTTGGCGAACCAGCAAATCCCGCGCTCGATGGAGTGATAACAAGGATTGTTGTTCTACGGTTTTAATGGCGACAAATCGCATCGTTGGGCGCGTCACTGCCTCGCATATCGCTTCGGCGTCAATGGCATCGGATTTACCGCGTTTGACATAAGGCTTCACATAGATCGGTGGGATCAGCCTGACTTCATGACCAAGCTCTGTCAGTTCACGTCCCCAATGATGCGCGCTGCTACACGCTTCCATACCAATCAGGCAGGGTTCGAGTTTAGAGAAAAAGGACAACAACTGCGCCCGTCTCAAAGGTCGATTGAAGGCGACCTCGTCATCTTTAGTGATCCCGTGAACCTGAAAAACGTTCTTGGCCAGATCAAGGCCGATTGTAGTAACACGCATTGGGTGGCTCCTCCTAAAAGCAGATATGGACATCTGCAGTATGGCGCATTGCGACGCCGATTGGAGCAGGAGCCATCCACCCCATCAGCAATCCGCCGATTCTGTTGAAAAACACCATGTTGCTGGTGCAGAAAATGGTGCCTCAAACACAGCGCAAGCGCCTTTCTTGTCAGGCTTTGCGCATTTGCTGCGGTGCAGGAAAGATCTTGGCTAATTTGCGGAGGTTTTGGGCGGTTGCAGCGAGTAAAAATTCGTCATTTGCACCGTTTGGGCCTCGCAATCGGAGCCGCCCCAGCCCTAAGATCCGTTTGAGGTGGGCGAAGAGCATTTCGACCTTCTTTCGCAGCCGCATCGAGATCGCATATTGCTTTGTTTTTGCAATGTCGCGGGCGACCTGACGGGCATCTTCGTGTTCTTCACGGGTGATCTTGCGTGCATCGGCTTTTGGACAGCACTTCATCTTTGACGGGCAGGCTTGGCAGCTGTGTTTTAAAGCCTGATACTTGGCAACGCCTTTGCCCGTGGGCTTACGGTTTGGGTCGGAATAGTTCCGGCGGAACTGTTTGAGCGGTTCCCCTTCAGGGCAGATGTATTGGTTATTTTCGGGGTCCCATTCGAAGTCGGTGCGGGACCATGTGCCGTCTGTCCGACCAGCTTTGTCTATCACCGGGATGTGCGGCGCGATCTTGCGATCCACCAACCATCCTAACATTGGGCCAGAACCGTAAGCTGTGTCTGCGATCAGCCGTTCTGGATCAATGTCGTGTCGGTTTTTGATCCGATCCAACATGGTGTGCACCGAGCCGACCTCAGCTTGTCGGATCGAGCGCGTGCCTTCAACGTCCACGATGACACTGTGGTCGGTGTCGATTAGGTAATTGGTGGAATAGCTAAAAAACGCAGGGCCTTTGCGTGCCGCTGTCCACTGGCTTGCTGGATCAGAATGAGATGTGAACTTGGGTTCAACCTCAGATGCTGCACCGAAAGCAGCATCGTCCAGAACGTCCAAATACTCTTTCACAGCGCGGGGCGCATCAACGGGATCAATGGCGCTGCGATCCCAATCGTCCTTCGGCGTTGAGTTCTGCTTGTTCGCATCGGCTTCAATCAAACTGGCATCTGCGGCAAGACGCTGCCCGCTGACCAAGCCATCTGCGATGCACCGGGCAACGGTCTTTTCAAACAGATGCCGCAGCAGTGCGCTTTCACGAAAACGGCCATGGCGGTTCTTGGAAAATGTCGAATGATTTGGCACCGGATCAGATAAATCGAGGCGGCAGAACCAACGATACGCGAGGTTCAAATGGACTTCTTCGCACAGCCGACGTTCAGATCGGATACCAAAGCAATAGCCTACCAACAGCATGCGGATCAACAACTCAGGATCGATGGAGGGACGACCCGTGTGGCTGTAAAACTCGGATAGATACTGGCGGATGTCGCTTAAATCAACGAACCGATCAATCGAGCGCAGCAGGTGGTCTTGTGGAACGTGATCCTCCACCGAGAACTCGTAGAACAGTGCGCCCTGCGCTTCCTGTTTTGGTCCCATCATCATTCAATCCCCCGCTGCCATACAGAAATTGAATCAGCCATGAACCGTCAAATCAACAAGAGTTTTTCAACAAAATACGCCC